>VOFK01002699.1_pt1 | contig 17855 bp, 22 predicted proteins | sample 5384121 | NCBI WGS metagenome assembly VOFK01 (sample SAMN12384730, study PRJNA508395) | human gut metagenome | isolation source: healthy gut J | host: Homo sapiens
CTGTTGTACTTCGTTCAGTTACGTAATGTTAACAGTCTGCTCGCTTAGACTGCAGGCGTAATTCTCGCTTACTTTAATTCATTCAACTGTTCTCAAACTGTAGGCTCCGCCTCGAACGAAATTCAGCATCCGAAACGGGCAGTAATCCGTTCCGTGATGCCCTCGACCACTGACTGCCGCAAATCGACTTGATGACGAACAACGGCATTTCAACTACTTCTTTCGATATCTGACATTGATGATTTTGCACCGCATTCACCTTTAACGGCAGCAGCGGTTGACAACGGTTATGACAATTTCTTATATAGCGATCAGCGTCATTGCGTCATCGCAAATGCACCTAGTGATAAAATAACCGACTTTTTCGCTTGTTTTTCGATACTCGATGGCTCAGCACCTCATAGGCGACTGGGAATGCTGGCGAAGCCATGACATTGGGCGTGACCTCCTGCTCCATCGTTCAGCTCCGTGGCCATTCAGTTGCGGCCTCACCTTGAAATTTCAGCGGCTGTGAATATCCTCGCTGTTCTTGCGCTCACCAAGCTCAGACAAAGATCTTAGGTATCTAGCGCCGATGATACCGGTGGAGCCACTGGCAGCGCATCGTTAAAGGATCGACATCTTGCCCGCCATGAATTTCGCAGGTGATGCACCAACCAGCGATGTTGAAACATTGCGGCAATGTCATAATAGTCGTTGCCAACATCCACTGCTTTGCGGCCCTTGAGTCCACTTTTGCAGCGTATCAATGATGATGACAACGAGTGGCGGATGCTCGGTCGGTCAGCGATCTGCTCCGGCCCGCCGCCGATTTGTTGTTGATCAGCCGGAGGTCACGGCAAAGTTATCAGGCGCGGTGAGGAGTTATGAAACCGTCAGCAGTGCAGCGCTAGGTATCAGATACAAACGCAGTGTAGGCATCCCCAAATAGAGTTTCCTCGCCACCTGCAGCCCAGCCACAGCATCAGCCAAGCTTTTTGCCGATCTTGCTGCGCACCGCTTGATGGCGGTATTGACACTCTGCGAAATGGCGACCGTCTACGATGAACATTGTTTAAATGCTCATCGGCGTGGACCAGCAGGCGTGCGCCGTCCACGGCTTCGAGTTTGTTGTCCATAGAAATTCGCTTTAGCCAGAATGTTAGAAGTGATGATGATATGATTGGCGAGGCGGATGAAGCCCGCCCGCTATCAAAGCCTTGGAAATCAAAGGCTTTCAGTCATCGTGTTTCTACGCTGCGCCGCCAGCAGCGGAGTCCGCCTTCTGCTTTGGATGGAACATTCAGGCAGTACTTCACCGGGAGCAAAGACTTTCCGCATAATTCGCAAACCATGGCCACCAGTAATGTCGGCGTAAAGTGCCTTATCGGTGGGCAGAACCGCCCGCCAGTAATTCGGCGGCGAATAAATCATCTGCGCGCACCGGCCCTCGCCGTCGTCATGGCGAGCGCGCCATTGCCAGTTGGCGCACAGCCGCCATGGATTAACCGGTTACGATTTTTGGGCGGGGCGTCAGGCGTTTGATCTCATCAACCTTCTTCTCTTTCTCCGTACGCGTTGATGACGCTGATTTTCGGGATGCTTCAGCGTCGTGCGCCGATCTTCACGGCGTGAGATGACGCCCATAGTCAGTCAACGCTTAAGGCCAGCTTGCGGCTTTAATTGTATCTCCGGCTGCTAACGGTCACGATGTCCGAGGCATTCCGGAAACATCATCTGATAAAGCTCTCACAGGCTCTCGCTTTCTTCATAGATTTGAACCTCCTTTATTCTGTTCTGAATCCGCATTTCTGCGGCGGTTTTTGTTGTTGCCTCATCATCGTTCCTGCCCGGGTCTCACCGGCGTATCGCTTCTTTGATGCGCTCGTTCGCGCTGTTTCATCTTGGCGATTTCAAGGTGCAGGCGGTCCCCTCGATGTGGTAGCGGAAGGGCCTAATCAATTTTTTCTGTTGAGGAAGGCTTTAATTCTTTGTAACCAACTGGAATTTTTCAGTTTGAACAACTTTTGAAATTTTTCTGCGAACCCCTCTACTGCGCAATTGGGTTTCCGCCAAAATAAAAATTTTGAAAAATTTTTTAAGCGCCCCTCCACTAATCAACTGGGGAGCTTTCTTTCAAATGGTTTTTAAATTGCTTTTTTGAGGCAGTTACCAAATTTTTTGAGATTTTGTAAATTTGAAAAATTCTCAGCTTTTTTCAAGGTCCCTCTACTTACTCTCTGAATGAGTGTTTGAATTTTCATTTTTTTGGGTGTGGTGTGGTGGTTTGCAATTACTCCACTTTAGATTCTTATGTTGTTGGTTTATCACTTGTGAGTCGGTAAGGGCACAATAAAACAAATATAATGCTGCTCAGTAAGGTTTAATATTTATCGGGCATGCAAGTTATCGCTAAAGTGTTATTTGTTGTTCTCTAGATGAGCGCTGTGTTAAGTATTAAAAGTGCTTTCTAATTTGGCGTAAAGTTCGGATACAAGATCCACGAACATATTATAGCCATTTTTCAGGTGGCAGCAAACATGATACAATCTCTTAGAATTCGGTGGTCTTCACTGTAAAGGCATTTTATACAACGCCGCCTTTGTTCATATGGCGTTGGGAGATTAATTAGCGCTTTTGTAGTGTGGTAGTTATAGTTGTATAGAGTCTATTGTATCAAGTTGCAGCAGTTGTTTGATCTTAGCTAATTTTGGCAGTTCTGCCCTTGAATCTTGAGCATCTAACTTGTAATTACCAGATTGATCCCGTTTTCCTATCATTCCTCATTAATTGCGGATGCGTTAGATTCAAGGAAATGTTGGCTTTGCTATCTAATCAGTGTGGTTGCCCTGAGTTGATATATAGCATTTGTGTTGGGTGTCCCATTCTTCAGCGGTCGATAAACTACAGTTGAACAGCATATTTAACTTTCATGCCGTTTCAGGCTTTGCTAATCCAGCTCCTCCTGCAAGTAGCTCTCCAGTATATCTGACCGTGATCATTGGCATCGATAATTGATTTGTGTATGTCTTTCACGGATATCTTGTGGCGACGGTGTAATGTTGCTTCAATTCCCCTTATGAGGCCATTTCTTTGTTGATTTCGTGTTGTTTTTCGGGAAGATTTGTGAAGCTCACGTTAGAATCTGTCTTTCGCATTCTCGGGTTGTTAATCAATGCTTGAATAGTAAGATAAAGAAGTTCTATTATCATTAAATAATCTCTTATTAAATTTCAAAATAACTTTCCTTTTGAAGTTTCGCCATGACCACGCATTCTATCAAACAGGTACCAAAGAATCGACTTCATTTTTTATGTTGCTTAAATAGTTTTTCACGTATATCCTTTATCAACTATCGTCCGATCACACGCCAAAAATGAATCATCAGCGATGCCATAAAGCTTTTCAGCATAATTGAGCAAAACCGCTTCAGGTGCCGCTTCCTTCGGGTAGCGCAACAATGAAGTTTGTTATATCCGAACTGTGATCTCCATCTAAAATACAAATTGAACGCATTGTAGTATGTAACAGTTTACCATCAGTAAATATGCCAGTCAAATTTTCGGCGCTAATGTTTGTCAGAACCTTGTGAAACAAACTACCGGACACTACGAAACGTGGGTATGTTCGTTGGCAATAATTAAATAATAAATCAAGTAGGCAACGCGCGTCATCATCTTCTAAATACCGGTATGACTTTGTCTTCATGATAATAATCATCCCGAGTGATTGACAGATGCATCCTTATTTTGTAAATATCCGGTTCTTCCATCTGAAAACGGATGTTACATTATCTATCAGATAAATAACATTGTCCTTTTTAGACAGCATTTCTTCCAAAAGGGATATGCTATGTGTGGTAAAACGACTTGAATTTTTATATTTTTCTGACATTTCTCTGAATAAATTCAGAAGTTTAATTTGAAAAGCCGGATGTGCGTGGCATCCAATTCATCAATTAGAAGAACACTTTCAACCTCTTTTTTGAAGGGGAGATAGATTCATAATAGTATTTGAGAGAGATAACCGCTGTCAGAATAATGCTTAAATTATCTTCTCCGGCAGAAATAGTGTTGGAATCAATGCCCTCTATGTTGCTAGTAAATTCACTTCGAACCTTAATATCCCCCATTTGCTTTGTGGCATTAAACGAAATATCATAGTTTGTGAACCCTTTGTATAATGCAGCAATCTCATTCTGATATTGTTGAGGAAGATTCTTCTTTATGCTTGATAGCGCCTCATCATTTTTAAATTCACCAAAAGGCACCAATCGGGACAGGCCAAGGTATATCACCGGGCAGAACGGCAAGGTATCCGTTGTCCCAGGCTGGTATTTGGGCTTAACCGCATAACGAGTTACCTGTTTGGAATTATGCCGTCTAAAGCTCAATGTGTCCGCCCCATAATAGTCTACAGAAAAGAGAGGGCCCTTTACTCCGTGTGCAGGATCATTATATGTTTGGTCTCCTCGTGTAAAGGCTCTCGACCTTGGGATTAGTAACATCATTTACTGCCCGGATAATAGGTAAGCATTTTTTGTCATTTATCCAGTCACAGTTACTTGTTGGTGCCTGCAAAGCATTTCCCAGCAGATGTAACAAAGAAGTCTTACAAGTACCATTAGTTCCAGAAATAGCAGTAATGTTCTTTGTAAAGGTCAGGGCAATGTCCTTAAGCTTGCGATATTGAATAATATTTATATTTCTAATCACAATACCACGCTCCATTCATCTTAAGCATTCTTGTATAAATTTGCGATGGCACTTGAAAAAATTCTTCAACGCCTCGCTACTCGGATAGCCCTCGGTATTGTGCATATACCCGTTGAATATCTTTCTCAAGTTATCAATGTCCTTACAAATCGCAGAGTGCTGACTATTATCGATCCGTCCTTGCTGACGCAACCCATTTGCAGCCTGTCTAATAGCTGATTCAAACTCGTCACTTGTGTGGTTGCTACCATCTTGCTTTTCTAAGTATACTTTTGCTGACAATTCAAAAAGCGCTCTTAAGAGAGTTCCACAGGCATTCGGAAATGTGTCGGCGTTAATCTTCTTGAGCTCATTGACTATTTTATTCAGGCGCATATTCTCGGTGCGAATAGCATAACCAAAGGGTATTATAGTAGCACATCCATTGAAAACATCTCTTCCAATATCCCGATTATGGCATTCATCTGTGGGAAAATCATCCTCAGGCTTACCATCTCCAGCACCACCCTTGTCAAGGCCCAAAGATGTTTGGGATTTCTGTAGGTCTTCTGTGTGATTTTGATTCAAATCGATCGGGCAATCGTGCTGGCGAATGGACAGCTGTGGTTTTTCTTCATCTATCACTTCTTGATAATTTTTCCCATATAACTCATTTGAGATTGAGTTGTAAAAATTTTCAATTCTCAACTGGTCATATACAATCGCCACAGTTTCTCCAGATAATCTTTTCTGAATAGCTTTAATTCGTTCTGCAAAACTGCTTATATCCTCGGGTTGAACCACATAAGCTCCATCATACTGCAGCCTTAAAAATGGGAAGTACCTTTCCCGGAGAATCCGCTGCCAATTCGTTTTTGTTACATCTAATATTTCATCGTAAGTAAGAATTTTGTTTGCATCCATCCAATCCCAAAAATCAAGCAATGCATCAGAGCCTGTTTGCATCCGATTGAAACGAGCTTTTTGAACAGAATTCCACTTTGCTAATCCTTTACCTCCTTGTTCACCCATATGGCGTATTTCCATCCAATGCTGCATTGCCGCTTCATCTTCGAATACAACCACTTCAATACTCTCCGGAACAGAGTACCCCTTGGATAATGCCGCAAATTTAGAAAATAATGCCGCATTTATGTGTTGTATGCGTTCAGGAGCTGCCAACAGCTTTAATGCACACATACGACGATTACCTTCGCCGATTTCGTAGAAAACCACGGTAGGTTTCTGATGGGTATACACCAACTGCATCTAACGGGTTTAGTCCGTGTACAACGATGTCTGAGGCTAATTCAACCAGTTTGTTATTCTGATCTGCCACCATATTGTTTATTGCTTCATCCTCACCGAAAGAAGGCTCTAATCTAGGATTACCATCGGATAACAGTAACAATTCAAGCGATATTTTCTCTCTTTTCACTTTTATCCCCCTTCATTTCTATAAACTATGTTTTCTCGACATAGCCCGTCCAACCAATAAAGCGATTACGCTAAAAAGACTTTCATATAATTTCCAGAAGTACCCAATCATCGCTGCCGATATCATCCGAATAGTGCTCCATACAGATGCATAGCTCGTCCGTAGCAGCGTCGTTCGAACGATACCGCCTTTTAGCCCGTGCGCATCCAGATATGCTTTCAGCACCTCAAACTTCTTCGGCGTATAAACAGTCGCAGTTTCCTTTATCATAGTATTCACCGCAATAACGGAATGCATTGGTATCATTTTCATCAATATTCTTCTCAACACCAAATGCGTCATATCTGTAACTCTTTGTTACCTTACCGTCTTTATCAGTAAGGTTTACTACATCGCCATGAGCATTTTGAGTATAGTAAAGTATATTCAGACTTATCACCATTCCAATAGTTATACTTTTGCAACAAGATTTGTTCCTCTGATATAACAGTCAGCCTCATAGAACTGGTTGTCAATTACATCTGCAACAAATTTAGTATATCATAATTTCAATCTTGGTTAAATATAAGAGTAAAAGAAAAAATTAATTTTTCTTTACTTAAACTCTTATGACCAACCATGTAAATCTACATGAATCGGTGAAATATCAATAAGCAAATTTATTAATTCTTTTTACATAAGCATTATCAGTATAATAATTTATTTTATAACTTTTTCGATTATAGTAAATTGCTATATCCCATGAATCATAAACTATTTTATAATTTAATGAATCCTTGTTATTTTCAATTTCTTTTAATAATTTTAAAATATGTACTATATCTTTTTGATATAAGTTTACAACTTTTTCTTCTACATCAGAAGTATAACTTATAAAATTCTTAGAACCAATATTATCAGTTTTTCTAGTTCCAAATATCGCAGTCAATTTTCCATCTAGATTAATGTCAAAATAATAGGTCTCACTATCTGTACCAGTTGGATAAATAGCAATAATGATATTATCACTCGGTTCAACATTATTAATATTTTCATTTAAATTATTAATAACAATATAAATAATAATAAAAATAATAATTACAATCGACATAAATAATATTAATTTCTTCCCAAAATTAATACGCACTTAACTCCAATCTATGTTCCCATCTAAGATCATTCTCTGTTATATCATCTTTCTTATTATATCTAAGACCAACTGTTGCTACTTCTTCTTTAGCAGAACGCGCTTCCCTAACGCTTGTCGTTTTAAGCAATGTACTAATAATCTCAGAAAACACTGTTTTATCTCTATCCATGCGTGACTTATAAAAAAATATGATATTTTATGTGAACCCAGATTAACACCTCTGGCGACCCTATCAGCATGTATCAACTCATGCCCCAAGCCTATATAAGATTGGACGTTTTTTCATCGATACATATCCGGAATTAGAATTAACTGTTTTAATTTGTATATCTTTCATAGGATTGAAATAAACTGTTCCTCCGCTCCCAATATCTGGATTAATTGAATTATCATATTTATCCGTAAAATATGCATTACCATCATTTCCATCAATAACTTCAATATTTATAACATGCGATGAATTGATCAATCTTTCTAATAATTCGTTGCCGCTCTCATATCTCACTGCCAAAATAACATCTTTATTAATTGACACGTTGCCGTCATCATCAATTGCTAACGGATAATCTGTTAATTGTTGTAAGTAAGATAACGTATCTTCTTGTTGTTGCGGTAATCCTGACAGAGAAATAACATTGCCTGTTGGATAAAAATAAATCAAAAGGATTATTATGACAATAAGTATATTTATTTAGAGAAAGTGGCTCTTCATTTTTTACCAGCAAAACTATCCCTTGAAATAAACCTACCTGTACTTGGGTTATAATTCCCTAGCTCTAAGATAAACCGTTGCTGTTTCCTTGTCAAAGTATTCACCGCAAAATGTTAATTATATACCTAAAATTTCATATTTGTAAACTATTTGTTGTCTTTAAAATGACAAGTATAAATAATACTCGTCATTTTTTTCTTTACATACGAAAAAACCATATATCATGCATATGTTTATCCTTAAAATTACGATCTGTTCTAAATGATCTTTTAATAAATAATAAATCATCTTCGTCAAATTTAAACCATTCATATTTATAGTTAGGTCTATCATTTAATAATGTATTATTATCATCATATTGTGGAAATATTTTTTCATTATTTATTTGATTAATAATTCCATCAATCGATTCTTCTGACATTTTAATTTTAGCGTACACATAATCACCAATAATAGTATGATTATAATACGTAACCTCAAAATCTTTAGGTAATTTTAATTGTATACGATCATATATTACATAATTAGGTCTAGTTATATAAAAAAATATAATATAAAAGATAAGAATTATGATGATAATAATTACCAAATATTTTTTTGAAACCCTTATTTTATTAATAACTTAACCACCTTTCTAAATATTTAGAACTATCATCTGTTTTTTTTTCTTATTACTAATAGTGCCAAATGTATATTTATTTAAATCGTCTAACATCTCACCGAAATATTTTTAATGTTTTATTTATTTCTTTTTGAACTTGCGTAATACCTAATTTATTACTTTGATAGACTGCCCAACCTTGACATTCTCTTTCTTCTTTTAATTGATTTTTTAAAAAAGTCATCACTATGTGACCAATAATACCCAAATATACATCTTCCATATACTGTTCCATCACTTGCCATTACTGGAGCACCATTAGTTTTTTGAGAAAATCTTGAAGCCAAGTTTGTTCCAACATAATCAAGATGTCCTCCCGTACATGCTAATAAAACCAAACTTTTCATATCTTTATCTTGCAACTCATCAAAATCATCATCACCAAATGTATTACCATTTTCCAAATCCTATAGTTTTATTATCAGAACCATGTGTATTAATTAAAAAACAGTATCTATACTAACCGCTTGATTATTGACAGTCCCCATAGAATACCATTCTTCAATAAAATCTTGTGCATTTTTTACAGGTTTTAAATGAACCTCCGAATCATATCTAGATTCTATAGTTTTTTTGTCAGCTAATGCTTCTTTTTCCCATTCTTCTAAATAAAAAATATACGAATCAAAACCTGTTGGATCAATATAAGCTATAGGATTATTATAACAATAAGTATATCTATTCAGTGAAAGAGGTTCTTCATTCTTACCCACATAACTGTCTCTAGAAATAAACCTACCTGTACTTGGGTTATAGTTTCTTGCTCTAAGATAAACAGTAGCAGTTTCCTTATCATAATACTCACCGCAATAACGGAATGCATTAGTATCGCTGTCATCAATATCCTTTCTTCTACACCGAATGCATCATATCTGTAACTCTTTGTTACCTTACCGCTCTTTATCAGTAAGGTTTACTACATCGCCATGAGCGTTCTGAGTATAGTAAGTATACTCAGACTTATCACCATTCCAATAGTTGTACTTAGCAACAAGATTTGTTCCACGAATATAGCAGTCTGCCTCGTAGAACTGGTTATCAATTACATCTGCTACTATCTGCTTGTTTCCGTCCCAGACATGATTTATCGTTTCTCCATTAACGGTTTTTCATATCTCAGACCGCTTGCGTTATACTTGTAGCTTGCAGTCGTTTCACCGTCAGTGAAGCCGATAAGCTGATTTAAACCGTCATAAGTATTAGTTTCAGTCTTACCCTCAGCAGTCTTTGTGATCTGATTACCGTTTGCGTCATAGATGTAAACCGTCTGCTTAACATTGCTGTTCAAATCAAGCGGATTCTTCTTTTTCAACAGTCTTGACTTCCTTCTGCAGAAGCGCCGTGTAATTGCCCTGAGCGTTATTGTAGCTGTACTCAGTTACATAATTCTCCTCAGTACCTGTTGCCGTCATTTTAGAACGGTTACCGTAATCGTCATATTCGTATGAATAGGTGTCAGTTTTGTTTCCCTTAGCAACAGATTCCTCTGTCAGCCTTTTCAGTCCGTCATACTCGTATTCCGTAGTTTCTATTATACCATTTTCTTCTGTTACTTTGCAAGCGTCAGAACCATCAAGATAATATGAATATTCGTAGCTTGATATGGTACTATTGCCCTTTTTGTTAACTAGTTTTACTATCCTATTAGCATTGTTGTAATCATAGGTGGAAACTACTCCGTTTGCAAGGGTTTCCGACTTCTTGTTTCCGTTTCTGTCATAGGTATATGAAACTGTTTCTTCCCCTGTTTCCTTTACCTTGATAAGCCTCATTTCACCGTCATATTCATAGCTTGTGTATGAATACATCAAAAGATTATTTATTCCGACTATCTGCTGTCTTGTATACTGCGAAACTCCCTCGTAGAAAAATCCCTTGAAGGTTGAATATCCGTCCTTACTTTCGATTTCCTCGCTCTTTCTGCCTAAATCATCATAAGCATAGTATGTAGTCAAATCATTAGTTATAGCTCTTGAAATCCTGCCCATATTGTCATATTCATATGATTTGCTGACATTCTTTGAAGAATCTTTTGAATTAACAGTCTTTGAAGTAAACACACGGTTTAGTGCGTCATAAGTATTTGTTGTAACATTGCCGTTTGCATCTGTGTTTGTCGAGAACATTTCCGTTCAGGTCATAGGTAATCGTACCTGAATTGTAGCCTGTACTGTCGGTGGTTCTAACTGCCCTCAGCCAATTGTCATACTCATAATTTGTTGTCAAATATGTGCTATCATTCTCAGAGGACATACCTGTGTACATCTTGGTCTGAACTCCGGCGTTGTTGTAGAAATACTTTGAAATATTTTTATCCTTTGAACCTGTTCCGCTGAGCGTTACCTGTTCCAGCAGTCCCATTGCATTGTACTTATTCTGCGTAATGCTGAGTGTTATTTTTTATCGCTTGAATCCTGCTTCTGAACCGTCTGTCTTGTCAGAACTATATTGCCGTTCTTGTCATACTCATTTTCTGTAATCGAATAATTTTCTTTACCGCTGAAAGGTGTATAGGTTGTGGTCAGCTTATTCAAATAACCGTACTCATATTTTGTGGTATTTCTTAATGAGTCGGTCTGTCTTGCAAGCTGTCCGTTTGCGTAATATGCACTTGTTCTCTTGGTTTCGCCGTTTGTCTTTTCAGTAACAGGATTTCCTCTGAAATCGGCAAGTGTTTCCGTCAAAACCTGTTTTTCTGCTGTGATATATGTTTTTCTTTTTAGTCTTTAAACCGCTGCATGACTTGGAAGAACAACTGTCAAGTGCTGTGTATACATTAAATCCGTGTTTTTACAAACTCATATTCCGTAGACGTTAGAATCTGCTTTTCAGCTTCTGCCTTCCATTTAAAATATGTTGACTTTTCACGCTGTAATCCGTCATACTCGGTTATGTTTATTGTTTTATCAGGATTGGTTTTCTCTGTTACATTTCCGTATGCATCATACTTGAATGAAGTCACATTTCCGAGTGCGTCAGTCTGCTTTTTTACACTGCCGCTTGGATAATATTCTGTCAGTGTTCCATGACTTTTGTCTGCTGAATAATTCGGACTGTATTCCGCTGTTTTTCTGCTGAGTTTGTCATATTCTGAAATTGTAACAGCAAAGCAGTATTTCCCGTTCCGTAATCCTTTACTTTGGTTACATTGTTGAACTTATCGTACTCATATTCCTTAACAGCATAAACGCCTTTTGAAATATCAACGCTTGTCTTTTTCTTTAGACACCTGAAGCTGTGAGTTGTATTCGTATTCAACACTGTTTACAACTGTGTTTCCGTCTTTAATTGTCTTAGACTTAGGAAGTCCCTTGCCGTTTCCTGATTTATAATAATCATACTCCGTTATGTTCCCAACAGGGTCGGTCGTCTTTTTGATTAGTCCCACTACTCCGCTTACATAGCTGTCAGCATAGTATTCATGACTTCTTATTGCATAGCTGCTTTCATGAGCTGCAAAGACATGTTATCGGATTGAAATTCTTCGCAGTTACAGTATTTATGTCTGCCTGTGAAAGAGGTTTCACACTAGTTGCTTCTTTTTAATATTCTAGTTCCGTTTTTGTCATATGCCTTGATTGTCGCATATCCCATTTCGTCAACGGAAGCAATAAGGCTGTTTTTATCGTTGTAATTGGCTAAAGTATATGTTCCGTCTGGATTGATCGTCTTTGTTACATTTCCGTTTTCATCACGCTCATACTTGGTAGTATTGCCCATGATATCAACGCTTTCGGACATCTCGTCATACTTGTTCTTTCCGTCAACCATGTTGTAAGTGATTTTGTCGACTTCATATGTCTGTCCGTCTGTTTCAACTGTATTTGTCTTTACAGCATATTTTTTTCATCATAATCATAAGTGAATGTTTTCACCAAGAGTATCACCGTCATATTCCTTTGAGACCTGTCTGTTTCTGTCCTTTGTCATAGGTGTATTCCTGCTTCAGTCCTGCGGAATTTATGAGGTAATTAACTTCACCGTGTGACAGATAGTTAATCTGATCTGTTACCTCGTCATAGCAATTTGTTATCTTGCAGAGTCTGCCGTTGCCGTCATACTCGTATTTTTCAGTACCACCTGACACGCTTGTTGCAGATACCAATTGGAAATCTCCGTTGTACCTGTATGTTACTGTTCTTCCGGCAGAAGTATCCTCTATCTTTGTTACACGAAGATGCTCTTTATTACCGTTATAGTTGATTTTATAGGTTCTGCCTGTGGAATCTGTTACTATTCTCTGATTGTTGGACATAGCAGAAATAGTCAGGATATTTCCTTCGGCGTCCTTTACCCAATCTAACTCGCCTTTGGCAGTAAAATGATATTTTGACTGTGCGGCATTTGTTATAATATAACTGTCTCCGTCTTTCTCCATTTTGCTGTGAGCATTCAGACACTCGAATCCGTTTCCGCTGCTTTTGAATGTTGTATTCGAACCGTCAGGCAATACTACCTGATAGTATCCCTCGGCAGGCATTACAATTTTGCTCACATCAATATTGAAGTCCCAGCCTATACCGAAACTTCCTTCTTCTTCGTTCATTGAGTTATATGTCCTTACGAAATCAGACTTGACACCGGGTGAGGCGATGCTTAAATCTGTGAAAGATTTTCGTATAGTTACCTGTTGCAATGTGAACGCCGTCACCTATTTCCATGCCCTTTTCTATAAAGTGTATAGTCAGGCTCGTCATACGGTCTGAACCATGGGCGGAACCAGTATCTGTCCGATGAGTATCCGTATGGGAAAATCAGTCCGTTTGGATTGTCAAAATTAAATCTTCTTTGTGTGTTCAGACTTCCGTCCTCGTTGTTTATATATGTTTCGGGGTTGTCCCATAAAAATAGTCTGTTTGCCGTATGGATAATAGAAAAACTATAGAATGATTTGCCACTTGAGTATATTGGTTTTTTTCTCCAGCCGCTTCATTTACATTCCAGTGCTGTCCGTAAAACAGAATTAATCCGTCTGTCCATAACCCCTCGCAGTCTGCAAGAGTTGTATAGTACCAGTTTTCCGTTACCATCAAAACATCGGCAGAGTTTGTCATAATAAGCTTATCATAGCTCTGAGCCTGTCCGAAGTTAACTCGCCTATGATCCAAGCTGACCGCCGTTAAGGTTCAGCGTTACTCCGTCTAACAAGTCAAGATTACTTGTCATAAACGCCATATTTCCGATTATAACCAATTCATGACCGTTCAAATCCAGATTCGTATTGTACAGCCACATTCCCGTTTCGTTATAGCAATCGCCTGTAAGCTTGATGTTATAAATATAGTTTGCTCCGGGAGTATAGCCGTCAAACTGACTTGCATATCCTGCAAACCAATTGTAGTCTGCTTCTGTGATAACTCCGTCCTTGTCTTTATCCATGTATTCCTTGAAGTCATCATCGCCTACATAAGAACCGCTGTGATTTTCAAGAATATAATTGTAATCGTCAGCATCGATAATTCCGTCGCCGTCAATATCAAGTTCAGATATATATCCGTCCTCTCCTTCTTTTTTCTCATAATGATCACGGTCGATAATATCTAAATCTTCTGCGTCAATCTTTGCCGTCACCGTTCATATCAAAATCGGCAACATAATCTCCTGTTGCCTTGCGAAGTCCGATAAATCCACGAACATATAAAGCGTCATTGGCATTTATAACCTCATCGCTCCACTGGTCATTATCATTCTCGTTGTATGTACTGTCACCGGGATAAAGCATTTCCGGATTGTCTGCTGTACCGAACTGATATGAGCCGTGTCCCATGTTCTTGTAAAACCGAGGAAGATATCCGTCACATTCAATCTTAACATTGGTTGACGCTCCGAGTCCTCCTGCAGATATACTGAATGAACCGTCTGCATTTGCATAGGCCTTCCGCCGCCAAATCCCAATCATTAAAGATGAGAATTTTTACTTTTGAAAGGTCGGAATTTGTACCGTACTGACCCACATATCCTGTAATATTCAGTCCGCTTGCTGCTTTTTTGACTGTGCCTTTTTACTGCTTTGGACTTATTTTCATTTACGCTGAAATAGTCTACTTCTCCAAGTCCTTCGATTGCCGAGTCAAATTCCTGCGAAAGTTCGTCAGCATTTTTTGACAGCTGAATATCTTTCTTGATCTGATTGATTGTTTCTGCATGAACTATGCCTTGTGAACTGCCGTCACCGTAAATCATTATCTGACCTACAAACATCAGCGCCAGTGTCCCTGACAGCAGTTTTGATATTAATTTTTTTCAATGCTTTTACCTCCGTCAAATATTATGTCACCAATCTAGTTTACAAACTCTGTCGAATCATGTAATATACTGGACGGTTCAATAGTATATTATCATATTACTTACATTACATCAATACATCTGTTAATATTTTGTATATTTTCATATGATTGTACAAAATATTAGCAATTATTTGTATATATTCACATATTAATCACAAAAAGAGAGTACAGAAACTTTTCCGTACTCTCTAAAGCAAAAAACTTATTTCAATTTTAGGTTTGATATAAAATTCAACAGTATATTTATTGAAGTACCAAATAAACTGTTAAATAGCCATTTCCTGCATATTCGTTTGTTACTACAATTTCTCTATTTGCAGATCTTATTATATAATCATCGGATAATCGCTTAACATACAGTTGACAATAACTATCTTTTATATCGGATATTTTCAAATCCCACCAGTCACAATACTCATTCATACGACCTAATCCATAAGGAATAAATTCTTTATCTCGTTTATGGTAATTACTTACTATAGCATTTAACTCTGTTTCTTTTTATTTGCAGTTTAGCAAATATGTAATATCCAATAGCATTATCATAATTTTCATATATGCGTTTAACATATGAATAATTCAAAAACCGTACGCTATTTGAAAGAATTATGCCTGATAATTCTTCTATCTGTCCTATTTGTTCTTTAGTTTTTTCATCAATTTGCACTGGTTTTTCCTCGTTATTACTCTTCTTCGCTTACCTTGATTCTAATTGATTTTACCTTGCTCCATTTTCCATAAACAATTTTAGATTTACCTTTGACTTTTATCTTCTTATATGCTCTGACTTTAATAAAATATTTTCCGCCCTGTTTTAATCCTGAAATTGTTTTTTGATTCTTTTTTAATTTTGTAAGTCTTTGATTTTTGAATTTCTTATTCTGTGCTACTTTTACCTTATACCCTGAAACTTTTTTTACTTTCTTAATTTTTATTTTTAGGTTACTTGGTTTAGTAGATTGCAATTTTGTTATTTTAGCTCTTGGTACTTTCACACTCTTAGCTGACGCAGGAATTGTACCTAACATTGTCATAAATACTGTCAGTGCTGTTATTATTCTTTGCTGTTTTTTTCATATTCCGTTCCCTCATTTTATTGCTATCTATTTTCTAAATTAAATCCATATATACTGTTAAATACCCGTTACTATCCTTATCACTAGCTACAATTATATATTGCCAAACGGTCTTAATACAAGTATTTTCTGTTAGCCACAAAGAATGAGGATGAGAATAAAAAACTCTTTATCATAGATTTATTTAATTTCCACCAATCACAGTTATAACGAGTCTCTATATCACTATGTATATAGGATTTATCAAAATTGTTGTCATTTACTATCCATATAAGCTCGTTTGCTTTTATTTTTAACTTTGCATAAATTGTATAACTCACTGCATTATTATATTGTTCATATACATATTGATTGCAAGTATAGTTTAAAAAATGTACATCTTCTGAAAAATCTATACCGATTTTATCTTTTTATTTCTGCTCGTCTTTCCTTATCTTTTTCTTCATCAAAGTTATATGTTACAGGAGTATTATCATTTGGTTTTTCATTATTGTTATTTTCTTCAACCTTGATTTTCATTGATTTTACCTTACTCCATTTTCCATAAACGATTCTAGCTTTGCCTTTGGCTTTTTATCTTCTTATATGCTCTGACTTTAACGAAATACTTTTTTACCCTGCTTTAACCCTTTAACAGTTTTTGGTTCTTTTTTATTTTATAAGTTTTTGATTTTTTAAACTTTTTGTTCTGTGATATCTTCACCTTATATCCAGAAACCTTTTTAATCTTCTTGATTTTCATCGTAAGATTTCCGGATTTAGCAGACTGCAATTTTGCTATTTTGGCTTTTGGTACTTTAACACTCTTAGCCGATGCCGGAATTGTACTAACTAACATCGTTATTGATAAGGCTAATACTGTTGTTATTGCCGCTATTTTTTTTTCATATTCATTCCCTCCTTTATTAAAACTTTACTAATCTTGTATTTTGAAGATAATCTAAGATTGATGGTATTGATATAGATATTAAATTTGTATAATACATTGTTGTATTTACTTTTTTCAGTTTTATATATTAACCATCCTAAAATTTCTCTGTTTTCATCAACAGATGTAAAATTCGGTTCATCTATCGGTGGATCAGATGTAACATATCCATCACTTGCAACAACAAGCCCAGTAATTTTTTAGAAAATTCATACGCTATGTTTTCCCAAATGTACTTATAATGTCCTGCCTAACACCCCAATATTATTAAAGCCTTGCAATTAACTTTCCTTAGTTTTCTGACATCCTGTATATATAAATTATTAAACATAACTTCTTGACTTGAATGAGTATTTAAAACAATTACATCCGCATATCCGATTCCGTCCCAATAATCATGAAAATAATCTGCACAATTAGTGTCGTATACACGACCATATACGCTCTTAAAATATTTTTTTCAAATTCAACATAATTATATCTGATTCATCATGAATTTCTCCCATTGTAAATACATAAGTATGAAAAACTTTTTTTTTTATGTTGTTAGTTCTAGGCGGTTTCAAATCAGAATACCTAGCACACGAACTGATTTTACCTCCAGAACCTATACCGGATAAATCTGTGGTTTGCTGAGATACACACTTCATTGGATTTGTATCATACTCAAATAAGTTTAATTTGCCTTGTAAAACTGCATTAGCCGAATTTGCATTAATGTATCTGTCTGTATTGCTGTCATAATATCTTGACTGAATACAATACAAACCTGTATCGCTGTCATAATAATATCCTCTATATCTCAAAGGATTTGTATAGGCAATATCATTTTTGTTGTTTATAATCGTACAATTTCCCCATGCATCATAGCTATACTCGGCAGCAGTCTTTCCTTCTGCATCAAGCACGGCTATAATACTTCCAAGCAAATCTGTTACATAATACTGACTG
>VOFK01000816.1_pt1 | contig 17852 bp, 31 predicted proteins | sample 5384121 | NCBI WGS metagenome assembly VOFK01 (sample SAMN12384730, study PRJNA508395) | human gut metagenome | isolation source: healthy gut J | host: Homo sapiens
CAATTTCATCATGCTCTTGCAATTCACAACAAAATCAAAAATCATAATTATACTGAGGCGAAGTGTATTGAAGCAAAGACAACAATGCCACACTTAGATACGGCACAAAAAACTGACTGGTTTCGAATACAATAGCAATATTTTTGTCTTATAAGCTGGTACAGATTTTCATGGATTGACATTCTGAGTTTATTAAATTAATCATATTTTTTTATCTACCTATGTTTTTAGTTGATGTCGGATTATGCTGACCGCGTCAAGTAATGTTCGCCAAAAAAGGGCTCCTGAAAAATGAAGTTTACGGTGGGTGTGGCCGCAATGGATTCATGGCTTATGTAGGCTCTGGAGACAGACCAGTCCCTCAGCGTATTCCATGAGATACGTTGTCACCAGGCAAACATAGGAACTTTCATTCGGAAAGATTCCGACCACGCTGGTACGTCTGCGGATTTCACGATTCAATCTCAATCATGTTGGAAGATGAGATTTTTTCGAGCGTCCCAGCATGGGGAATGCATAAAAAGCCAGAGAATCTTCCAATCCGTCTTCAAAGGCACTGAACCGCTTTCGGAAAGCGCTTGGCATAGGAGTCGATCACATCATATGCCCGCTTTCTCACCAGCTCTGCCGTGGGCGTCAGCCAGATTTCGCCTTTAGTACCGCGGCAAAGGCTTTCTTTCTTTCTGCGGCACATAGACAAGAATATTCCGCACGAAATGCACCTTGCTTTGCCACGAGGCGCCGGGGAAAGGACTCACGGATTGCCGAAACCAGCCCGGAGTGAGCATCTGAAATGATAAGTTTTGGCGTGGAAAGACCGCGGTCTTTCAGATTCTGAAACAGCACCCCATAGGAACTTCTGGATTCTTCGGTCATGGGTTCAACGGCGATGATGTCTCGATGTCCATTTCCGTCCACACCACACACGATAAGCACCGCCATGCTGACAATTCTTCCATCTACTCGAACTTTTTCGTACAGTGCATCCACCAGAGAACCTCCGGGTATACTGTATCAGCAAGGGGAGCGATTACGGAACTCCTCGACCTGCTCATTCAGCCTTTGGTCATCTTGCTGACCTGACTTCCGGACAAATTTTCAATGCCGAGACTCTGTGCCAACTTCTCCATTTTCCGAGTGGAAACGCCCTGCACGAAGGCTTCCTGAACCACCTGTACGAGCATGGCTTCACTGCGCTTGCGCTCTGTGACGAAGAACGGAATGTAGCCGCCCTGACGAACCTTGGGCACCATGAGGTACATCGTGCCCATTCGGGTATCCAGACGGCGAGGACGATAACCGCTGCGGTAGCCGCCTCCTGCCATCCGTGCGCTGACTTTTCTCTGCGCCCAGCTGCTGATCGACCTCTGCCTCCATCAGCCCATTCCAGCATGCTCAACATCGGATCCGGTTGCGCCACACATTGCAGTAGCAATTCTGTCAGATTTGTGGTATTCTTTCTGTGAGCCATTAGGGTCTCTCCTTTACTTGATGATTTTTTTCGACAACTATCATTTTACAGGAGCCCTGATGGCTTGTCTATTGCCTATTTGCTTTTTGCGAACTTAATTATACGCTATCATTATGCTCATCTTTATAAATAGCATAATAAAGCTTTTTCATAATGCACCATCGCTTACTTCCTTTGGGACAGAGGTTGGTAATGAGCAATGCGCGAACAGATCCCTCGGCGCATACTTGCGAAGTAATTTCCTAGCTCTAGAGTCAACAACCTCAAATTCTCCATGTTGTTCGATATAATCACACATATACTGCAACATAATTGAGTAATATGGAGAATGCCGTGCAACAATCCACCAATCAACACCAAATTCCACAGTGGGAAGTTGCCACGGTTTGGGAACTGCAGCAAGTTGAATAATGTAGGGATTCTTTAGACATTGTTGCCCATCTGCTATCGTTTCTGACGATGCGTGCATAATATCGTATTCCGAGCTCATTTTTCGCGGGAATACATTCCATTTTATGTCAAAATGATGAATATGTTTTTGAAATACAACATTCAATGCATCTTGTTCCGCACAACGGAAATGTCTGTCCTGCCATACCTGCATCAATTTTTTCTTGGGAATAACTATTTCTGATTTTTTTTTCCAAATTGAATACCAAAAACATCTGCATTAATATATGCATATGGTGTATCCAAGCCAAGTTCTTTGGGGGAAATATCTAGTGTTAATCGTCCTTGATATCCCAAATCAATAACGCCGCCTATATTTTTTCTCCCATGTCCTCATTAAATAAATTTGCTATATCTCGCTTAACTAGCACATCTACACCTAGATTAATTACTTTTTGTATAGTGCTTTAATATCCAAGGCAGCGACATTCTATAGTAATTCAGATACAGATATGAATATCTTGCATTGTCAATATACGATTGTACAAAATCGGTGGGATCAAAAAAACGAATGGAGAAATTAGATTTTCCTTCCGCAAGTTTGCATAAACATCTTTGGTCTTCTCTTCTAATTTCATTGGATAAAATAATGATATCGTAATTAGCTTTATTAGATGCAGTATTAATCAGTGAAAGTATTGCCACACTTAAATATGGTGCAAATAACTACTTGATTTCGAATATAATAGGAACATTATTTGTGTTAAATGCTGGGAAAATATCCTTTGAGCATAATATCTCTTGATTCTTCATTTTTCACCATCTTCACATAAATTTGCAACACGAAAAGGTAACAATTGTTGATATACCCATTCAGCGCTATCACGTATATCATAACCAGCCCGTTTTATCCCTGTCCGCATATGTGTCTCGGCTATTAACATTATTTTTTTCGACGCTTCTGTGATAGCACCTACCCATACAGAAATATCGTCATTCAGCATTAGATGCTCACATAAAGGAGTTACATCTACATCCGAAGGTACTTGGGACGAGCAAATAGTGGGTAAGCCAGCGCATTGCGCTTCAATCGCTACAATGCCAAACCCCTCGAAGATTGAGGGAAACACAAACACATCCATGGCGCTTAATAATTGTGCAACTTGATTCGTGGCATCCAAAAACTTAACTGAGTGTGCAATCTGAAGCTCCGTAGCCCTTCTTTGCAACATAGTTGTATCCCCATCGCCAATCAAAAGTAATAGCATCTCTGGCTGATTTTCTACAACCTTTTTGAAAAACTTCCAAAAAAGAAAAGATTGATTTTTCTGATAACTTATTCGTCCAATATGTCCAATTACAATCTGATTCGAAATACCTAGTTGTTCTCTAATCTCCTTGCGTACATTATCATTAAATTTGAAGTTTTGCGTATCAATACCGTTTTTTATGATTTTGAAATGTTCACTTTTCCTCACATCTTTTCCAAAGAGAAACTCTGCTGCTTCCATAGAACAAGCCCAATAATCAGTGGCATACTTCAAATAAATTTGCTGACTTATTTTTGTGAAAAACATTTTAGCCGGACGAGTAATCGATGCTCGTAAGCAATTATTATGGCTATGTACTATTCGACGAGCAATATGATATGTTTCTGCATCCTTCAAATATATCATTGATACTGCAATAAATGCATTTAAATAAAAACACATCGTAATGTGTATGCTGGAAAATGAGATGTAATCGTGACCTATTCTCAGCGATCTTATAAGGGGCTTCCACTTAATTCTATCACTTGAATCCCTATCTTATCCAATCGAGAAACATATAAATCAGACGTTATCTCTGCTGTAACAATATCAGCAATCAAACCACGATTGGACATCTGTTCCAACATATTAACCAAATAAGATTCGATACCTCCGCTTCCCCCATATTTTTCACAGTAGATACATATTTTTAATCATTGATCAATCCTTCATATAAGTCACAAATCTTTTTCGTCTCTCCGACAGTCTGTACCTGTCCGTGCTCAATCCAGACAACGCGGTCGCACATCTCGCGGATCTGCTCCAGGCTGTGCGATACAAACAGCACGGTCGTACCGCCGCTCATAAGCTCCAGCATGCGCTTGCGGCTTTTTCTCCTGGAAAATCGCGTCGCCGACAGCGAGTATCTCGTCCACAATCAAAATCTGCGGATTTACTACCGTCGCGATTGAAAACGCCAAACGCATCAGCATACCGGATGAATAGTTGCGAATCGGCACATCAATGAACTCACCTAGCTCGGAAAATGCAACAATTTCGTCGTATTTCGACTTCAAGAAATCTTCTGTATACCCGAGAATCGCACCGTTAAGAAAAATATTCTCCCGGCCGGTCAAATCGTGATCAAAGCCCGAGCCAAGCTCCAGCATCGGCACAATATTGCCGCCGCAGGTCACAGAGCCCTCAGTCGGCTTGAGAATGCCCGAAATGACTTTTCAAAATCGTGCTTTTGCCTGCGCCGTTGTGACCAATAATGCCGACAACCTCGCCGCGGTAGACATCGAACGATACATTCTTCATCGCCCAGAATTCTGAGGTCTTATACTTGCCACTCAGCGTGCGTGTTACGAACTCCTTCAGGGACATGATTTTTTATCGTCCGTCAGCCGAAAGCGCATGGAGACGTTTTTTACCTAAATGATTTTTCGCTTTTGAGGTTCTGCAACTTTTTTCCTTCTGCTCATGGAGCAGCTTCTCTTTGCTCATTTTCCCACCTTATAAATAGAGGACAAAGTTATCCTGCGATTTTTGAACGTGAATGCGCCAATGGCGAGCGTGATAAGTGCAACCGCTGCGCACTGTACGTACATAATTGGCTCTGGTGAGAGACCGTCGATGACGCACGAGCGCAGAAAAGTTACATAAGAAGTACAGCGGATTCATTTTAACAACCGACTGAATTGTTTCGGGAAGTGCTGTGATCGGATAAAAAATCGGGGTCAAATACATCCAAATCGTCGTCAATACACCCCAAAGAAACTGGATATCCCGGAAGAACACCATCGCCGATGCAAGCAGCATGCCCAGTCCCAGACAGAACAGTGCCAGGCAGAGCAGCGGGAACGGCAAAAAGAAAATACGTTTTATTCGGCAGCAGACCCGAAAAATCGCCACCGCCGCGAGCGGGATGAGCGAAATCAGCATATTGATAAGCGACGACATAATGCGCGTCAGCGGATAAATATACTTCGGTACATATACTTTTTGATAAGGTCAGCGTTGCCTACAATAGATGTAAGCGCCATGCCGCATGCCTCAGAGAAGTAATTGAAAACAACGTTACCGCAAAGCAGATAAACCGGAAAGTATGGAATATCAAACTTAAACATATTGGAGAACACAACATACTGCACGATCATGTTCAGAAGAGGATTGAGAAAGCTCCAGAACACGCCAAGAATTGAACGCTTATACTTTTGCCTTGAAATCACGGTCAACCAACTGCTTGATAAGAAAACGATATCGCCTTAGTGCAATCATCGCATTGAGAATAAAGCTTTTTCTTACCGGTCTTGTGCTTGTGCAGCAGCAGGAGCAGCAGCGCTGCAAGAATTACCGCGCCAGCAGCTGCAAACTGCCAGTAATGTAGACCGGTCCAGATGTAATCTCTGCCAGTTGCTGAGAAGGCGAGTTCGCCTGCAACAGCTTGTCCATTGACATACAACTGACCGTTTTCAAGCGTTGCATCGGTCTTCATCACCGGCGTAAGCGCGTCACCAGCCATTGCATCGGGCGAGGTGATACGCAGCGCAAGCGGCGCATTGCAGACCGTTTCCATTGCCGGGAAATCAAACGTCGTAACCTGACCTTCCGTAATCTGATCCGCCTGCAAATTCTGATCAAGCAGGACTCTCCTGCGTTGCCAGGTTCACAAGCTGCACGTTCACCGTACCGTGGTTGACACGGTTAAACACGCCCCACTGCAAAGAAAGATGCTCGAAAATCTGGATTCTCGGTGTGAACTTCTGTTCCACGACTGAACCAGCTGTCAGCTCAACCGTCGCAGCGTTCGCTACCGGCATCTCAACATTGCCGCGCGAGTCGCGATAACGCAGCTGCTCTCCGGCGAGAAAATAAAACGCTACCGCGAGTACAATGTACGCGACGAAAACAATCGAAAAAATCTTCTTTTAGTTCTCTGGTAGAGAACCCCTGCTGTGTTTTTTTGACATGAATTTATACAACCTTATCCTTAATGTTAATCTCCAATTTAGACATTCAATATGCAATATGTCTATAAAATACAGTTTAGAAGTCTGCTCAAGCATCTGAAATCATATGCAAGTCTGGTATTAATATCAGTATTTTTCTTATTGCAAATGCCTTTGACGAACATTTCATAGTATCTCACGCATCTATAATGTTCCTTTGTAAAAGCCTTCATAATATTTTTACCACAAAAGCGTGCCTGTTCCAATATAATATGACATATTTGGTGATAATCCACAAATTGTGAAAACAAATCAATCTTTAACGTACAAGAGATATAATCCTGAACATAGGTCATGCAATCAACTTGGCTTATCTTCTTTATACACTCTTGATGATACACTCTTATCTTAAAAAAGCCTTTTCGACAAATTGTCGATTTTCTGATACAATATATATACCAATACAATTTACGGAGTCCTACACATGATTTCATTCGCATTAGTCGAACGCCAATCCCAATTATGCTTATTCGAATTTCTTTTTACAGAACCTATTCTCAAGGTATGTTCCAAATAGCTTACGGCATTCTTCATGATGTTCAGCACGCCGAAGATATGGTTGCTGAAACCTACATCCGAGTAGCCAAGAATATCAATCGAATTGCTGAAATACCTGCAGATAAACATCGTAGCTATCTGAAAATGATTATTCGAAATATCTGCATCGATTATTACCGGAGTATACATCCAACCGATACCGTCTATGAAATACCACTGGATTTATCAGATAATTCATCTGGACCCGAAGATATCATCATCGACAGGATTACCGTTGAAGCAATTGTGCAAGCTATCAGCGAGTTACCGGGTAAGTATAGAGATGTCTTGAAATTAAGCTACCTATATGATCACACCACTGAAGAAATTGGCATTGCTCTAAATCTTTCTACTAATACTGTTCAAGCGCATCAGTCGTGCTAAAAAAGTTACTTAAAAGTAATTCTAACGAAAGAAGGTGTCTTACAGTGAAAATATCCGATAAGGATTTCGATAAACTCATTAGTGTTGCAATATCGCAAATTTCTGATGACGATAACGTCGAACTCAAAACCGATGAAGAACTACGTTCAGAAGGGAACCCTGCCCATAAATTCTCCCCCTACTTTTGAAAAAGCAAATGAAGAAATTGATTCGAAAGAATCAAAAACCTCAATCTACTCCATACCTCTCAAGAGGATTGCGCTCCAGGATTCGTATCGCGATTCTCGTTGCTGTTTTGGTTTGTGCTGCTATGATGTTCAGCGTTAACGCATTCAGAACTTCAATTATTAATTTCATCTTCTATTCAGATAAAGATAACTCAAGCTTTGCATTTAATAAAGGAACCTCATCGATATCATCGAAATTCACTAAATATCTACCAACATATACTCCTAAAGAATTTGGTGTGGAATCTATACAGGAACTATCCGATACTAGTATTTATATACAATTTGTAGATGGAACCGGAAGCTATTATGATATGCAATGTGATTTGCATCCTTCCTTACTATCAATAGACACCGAAGGTGGACAAGTAACAAAATTGCAAAATCAATGGTGCTGATGTTACTATATCCGAAACGTCAAGATCGTATTATAGCCACATATGTAATCGATGACATTACTTTTTGGATTATGGGTAACATTTCCAAAAGATGTTGTTGTGCAGATATTTGAAAGTATCCCTAAAAAATATAGCCGTTAATTCCTGCAGTTGATACTGCGGGAATTATTTTTAATTTTGTCAGTCCTTCTATAAAAACTCGTTTATTTATATAGAACGACACACAGGAGATAGCTTATGAAAAAAAGATTTATGAAATCGGCAATCGCAATCATTCTTGTAATGATTGCGGTATTTTTGTTCAATGCTGCCATGCAGCCACGTTGGAAATATGTTTCATCTATAAGCGGTGACATCAGCATTTCGACTTTTGGGAATTGCAACCGTATATGGTACAGGCAGTGCAGCATCACCCAAAGTAACTAAAACTGTTTGTAAACTACATCTTCAGCAGTTGAAAAACCAGAAATGGACCACTATCAAAACATGGACGGCTACATCAAATACCCATTATGCGGCAGTAGATACTAAACATTGGGCGGTTGACCGCGGATATTCGTATCGCATCTATGTAGAACTGAATGCTTACCATGGTAGTACTTTACTTGAAACGGGCTCTTCTGCCAGCGAATTTAGAATATTATGGCTGAGAGTAAACCGTCTCAATATATTTTTTGCTTATATTTGAGTTAAAGTATCGCATACCCATGAACGTAACAAAATCTATGTCGTTCTATTCGTTCGGACGGTATTCATCATATTCAATTTGTCCACGTTGTAAAATTACTATAGAACGTGAATATATGGCATTTTTGTAGTAGATGCGGTCAAAAGATTAAATTGGTAAGTATATGTAAAAAGCGGAGCACATTCTGATATGTGCCCAGAATTCTGGACACATGAAAAAAATTGAATTAGGTGCACATGGATGCCTCTCTGAATTTTGTAGGAGGCATCCATTTTGTTTTCTCTTGGATTCTTTCGTTGTTGTAGTAATTTATGTAGCCGTCAACAGCATTGGCAAATGTTTCAAAAGAGGAATATTCTTTTTCATGCCCGTAGAACATCTCGTTTTCATCCGTCAAAGAAGGTCTCCATGATGCAATTGTCGTAACAGTTGCCCTTCCTTGACATGGATTGAATGATTTTGTGATCTTTAAGTGCCTGCCTGAAGTACACGTGCTGGTACTGCCACCCTTGATCAGAGTGAAAGATCAGGCCATCTACAGAGGGAAACTTCGTAAAGGCGCCGGCCAACATTCTCTGGATCTGTTCCATATTGGCACTTTGAGATAAATCATAAGAAATGATTTCGTTTGTGTTCATGTCGAGTATAGGAGAGAGATAACACTTCCCCCACGAAAAACCGAACTGAGATACATCGGTAGTCCATTTTTGCATAGGAGCTGTCGTGCTGAAATCCCGGTCAAGGATATTCTCAGCAACCTTGCCGACCTCGCCCTTGTAGGAATGATACTTTTCCTTTGGGCGCTTTCCTGCCAACCCCATAGTGTGCATAAGCCGTTGTACCCGCTTATGATTGACCTTGTGGCTGCGCTTTATCAGTTCCTGATATACTCTTCGCACACCGTAGCGGCCTTTATGCTGTGAGAAAATGTCTTTGATTTCATCTGCCAAGCAATGGTTTCGAACAGCAACTTGATCGGCCTTGCTCAACTCAAAATAATAGGTAGACCGTGCCATCTGCATAGATTTCAACAGATATTTCAATTGGTATCCTTTTTCACGCAGCTCTTTGATGATCGCTGCTTTCTCGCCTTGAGTTGCGCTGTGTGCCTCTCTTCTCTCAAGGCGATCTCTTTTTTTATAACTTCATTCTCCGCCTTTATATACTCGTTTTCTGCCCGAAGCCGGATCAATTCTTCTCGTTCGGATTCATTCAGTGGCCTTGCTTCTTCCTTTTTCATTTGGGATACCCCTTTACTTGGACGACCTTTTTTTCATTTCTACCAGGCCATTATACCCCTTTTGTTTTATAGTTTTGAACCCATTGATACAATAGTCTATCTTGAATACCGGCCTCGATTGCCACTGACACACAGGATTTTCCGGACATTACTTGGGATACTAGTTCCAGCCGTTCTTCTGGTGTCCAGTTCCTGTTGAAATTTTTGTGTTTCAGTGCTTCTGGACCGCGGCTATCCTCTGCTCTTACCCATAGTCTCACTTTATCCCGAAAGGATTTATCGCTAACACCTTCCGGCGTTTCTGGCCATTTTCCTTCTCGATACAGTTCTACACATTTCCTTTTGTACTCATATGTGTACCGCATAATAATACCCCCTCTACTGGGTGTCCAGTAAAGGGGGTACATATCAAACTTTTTCTTCGCTTTATTTTTTATATTTCCTTTAAAATAAGCAAAAGTCTAACTACATTCATTCAAAGCCTAAAGGCGCAGCTTTTGAGCAGGTATCTCAAAAGCTGCGCCTTCCCTATTATTTAACTTTCGCACATACCGCTCTTATAACCTGACCGCGCTTCATGCCCTCAATGCCCTTTGCACGGCGTCCCTTCTCTCTCAGCACACTAACGTCACGACACTGCGCATATCCGAGTCTGACAGCAGTAACACTGCCTGATCTGTATACAACACCTCCGCCAAGCGATCCGAACCTTCTACATGCACCAGGCAAACGCCCTCACCGACATGTCCTTGCGCTCTAAGCTGCGCCTTTTTCTTCACTGTCCGCACGCAGCACAAGCAGCTTCCTCTGTTGAGAAACAGCTGTTAAACTACGCTTTGGCTGATAAACCAAACAGCAGCATAATCTATCGTCTGTACCTGTTTTCATACGCATACCTTTGGTCAGTCCACCGCCAATGTCTACGCGCTTGTACAAATCCGAAACATGCGTACGTAGTGCCTGTCCCTTTTTCGCTGATGAGCAGAATATCATCAGCCTCCTTACAGAAGCAAGCTACCGCCAGAGGGCGCCTCGCCTATACGTACGATCTGTTGCTGTCCTTGCCATGCATGCAGTTTTTCTGCTGGTAATCGTACCATATCGCCATTCTGCGCTCCACAAATCAGCGAATCCGCATCCTTTTCACGTGAAATCATGAGACCGTCCGCTGCCAACGCTCTGCGACATTCTTCCCACGCATCTGCCTGTAAAAATTCTTCTGCCCCGACCTCTGCCAATATATACCATGCCGTTCCTTCTCTGCTAATTACAATTTTATCCGCAGATTGTGAAAACGGCCATATCGTTTTAACGCGGTCTATGGTCTTATCCGCAAAAATCTTCTCATCACGGCGTGCCCTCTTTGTCCCGTTATAAACGAATTCCTTTTTTCGGCACTTCTTTTAAAAAACACCGCCTGGCAAAACTGCAATCAATGTATCTTCGCAAACCGCCATCTTCACTTCTTCCGAAGAATCTGCAATCGGATCTCCATCCCCATTGGTGATTTGGGGCTTCCAATCGATATGCAGATCGTCAATGGTCATCAATTCGCTCAGAGGATCATCACACTGCGCGATCATAACCGGCTTATCCGCCAGCTTTCCAGCTCTTACATTCTCTTCGGCCTCTGTTACAACCTGAGTCACTGCATTCACCATACTAACCCCCGCTCGGTTTTTTGATACGGCAATGCGGTTGTCTTTCTTGCATCCTTCTTCATTAACCGGATATCGCCCTCAAGCTGAATCTGCATTGTGTCATACGGTTCCAGCGTGTCAATATAAAGATCAAACTCCTCGTCCTCTTGTGCGACCAAACGAGTCGATCCTCCGCATACTGCCGATTGACCCTTTTCAAAAAGCGTAGTCTGCTCCATATCTGTCGCACCGCAAATGTGTACCGGTATAACGGGCGCTGCATTAAAATATGCAGCAGTTCACGCTGACCGTCTGCATTGGCATAGTCAAATGCTTTTTTTACATTAGGATCTTCGATTTTGTGACCCATCAGCACAGAAATTGCAGCCCGAAGCATCAGTCGCTATTAGCTCCGTTGCAGCTTGATGCCGTAAAATGTAGGCTACTACTGTATTCTCGTACTCCACCCCTGCCTCTTTATCAATGGCCATCATTGCCTCGGCTTCAAAGAAAAAAACCTTCTTCGACACCCACATCAATGCAAATATCCTTAAAAACACGGTTCATTTCCTTTGCTGTACACCGTGTCCAGCAGATTCGTACCTTGGCAAGCAAGCGGCATTTTGTCTATATCCAACTCCGTATAGCCGTTTTCCTCCATGTACTCCTGCACCATACGCTTACGCTCTTCCAGCAGATCATAAAACTGCGGCAAAAGCGGCAAAAGTCTGTAACCGCTTGCGGTTTTACTGCCAGCTTTAACGGTTCGCTTGAGCTTTGCTCTTCTACTTCCCGTCGCTCTATGGGTACAAATCATCTGCCATCTTACGGACATTTCCAAAGGACAAACCCGCAGCTTCGATGTACGGCAGCCCAGCAAAAGCATGACCAGCAAAGCAATGCACTCTCCCTGCGTCGATGCCCGCTTGATCAACTCGTTATAAATTTTGATTTCTGCTTCAATCGTCAGCGATTTGGGCCGCCACTTGCAAAGTTCAGCTGCTTCGCGTACTGCCAACAACTGCTCCACAGTCAGCTGACTCAGGTCTGCCGGAATCACAAACGGCGCCAAGTCTCTGAACCGCATCGAGGAAAGTCCCGCCTCGACATGCCTGCTCCACAAAGCTCACGAAAATACTCCGCGCTCTTCGATCCTGTGCATCACTGCCTTCAAAAAATGTCAATTTTAGACGACCAAATCTGCTCCGCCGTTTCTTCTGTCAGCGAAGCATACTCAACGTTATTATAAATCTCAGCAATGTAATGGTAAGAAAACGCTATCATATGCCCTGCATGTGCTGTCAGCCCATTTGCGTGCATTCTGTATAGCCAAAATTACCCGCTCGTAAGCACCCCAAACGGTTGGTTTGCCATTTTCGTTTTTCGTTATATATTTTGCCTTTGCGTCTACTGCGGCATGGCTTAGTTCGCTTTGTATTGTAACTACCGGTTTCTTTTCGCTGAGTTGTGAAAAATGCCATTTATTTCACTCCTTATTCTGCTGCTTTATATTTATATAATAACATTTTAGCAAATAAATGTCATTATTGGTTAACTCAAATTTCATTATGCAACATAAGGACCTATTGCAAGATACAATAAGTCCTTATCTACAGGCATTAAAAAAGAGCCTTTCGGCTCACACATTACTATATTTTTCAATTTTGACACCATGTTCAGTTTGAATTTTGACACTTGCCCCACGCTTCACCCGCAGATGTAGGTGCATGGCCACTTTCCATCTATCTTCCTTTTCCGTTAACAAATTATATGGTATCTTCTAAGTTGCGCATCCAGTGTCATCAGCGCGATTCGAGCGCTGTAGTCCGCATACCATTCTTCGTATGTCTGCGCTTTGCTTTACATCCCTAAGATTTTCTGAGGTCTGGCCATCCGACATACCGCATACGGCGCGACAATAATCAATTTAAACTTGCGGATTACATCCGTTCGTGAAATTTTCGCATACTCCGGCACTTTTTTGAAGCACCTCTTTTTCAAAAGCGCGCAGCTTCAAGACATCCATCGACGTCCGCCCTCACCTACAATCAGCGGAGCATCCACCCTTTGCACCCGCTTCCAACCGCGACTTCAAAAGCACACTTAGCGCTGCTTTGCGCTAAAGGAGTACATGGTATGCCGACGGCGTACCTTTCCGCTTTCACGCTCATATGGCTTCCACTCCGCAACTTTTCCACGCTTTTTGTACACATATTTTGCACCAATTTCGATATATACCCACATCTTTATACCGCATTAAATTGTCAATATTTAATCCACATAATTCTCCGTCTTTTACTCCTGTGGTCAGATGAAGCAGCACAGCTGCGCATTTTACATCTGTCCGCATTCCCTCTAACATGAGGCCGTCAGCATCCGCATCTCTTCAGACTAAGGGCACGTTGGTTAATATTTTTGTCTGCCTTTTCTCCCTCACTGCGCACAGTAATCAGTACTTTTTCGCCGCATTTTCTTTAATGACTCCCCAGATTGCAGCTTCATCATACAGCCGGTTCAGCACTCGCTTTACCACGCTGCCTTTCTCTTTACCGCTACTACTTTTTCTACCGCGCGCAGCATTACAGTTTTCCATCTTTTCCTGTAACTCTGAAATTGGTGGTAACAATTTCACTACCTGCCGTCCAGCTCTCGATGCTCTTTCATCACTCTTTTCCATATACGCGCTCTATGCTTTCTTCCGGCAGCACTAGAAGCAGCAGCTCCAGTGTCGCTTCTTTCAGCCGACCGACTGCAGCCATTCGAGCACCCGTTCGCTATTCTCCCGTATAATGCTTTCTGCAGCTTTTATAACAGCCTCAGCTTTCACACTCTTTGCCGTGACTAGTTTGCCTACATTTTCCCCATGTAGTACACTCCCATCCGGTTCCTGCATACTAACATACCATCTAATTTGGCCTTTAGTCGTCGCCTTCATTTCTGTCACACGGAATGGCACTCCATACACCTGCACATTAGGCGAATTTTTTCGCTTTCTCCCCCACGATTCTCACTCTTTTTCGTGTATATACTCTCGAAAAATGGTATAAAAAAAGACCAATAAGCCATTCTCTTATTGGTCTTACTATTGACTTTTTGATATACAAAAAGCTCCACTGTCGCATCTTTTTGCGGCAGCAGAGCTACTTTTACCCACTTTTCGATACTATTATTATACACTCGTAAGATTCTCTTGACAATCCCTCTTTGATTCCAACTTTTTCTACCTTTGTTCTACCTTGTTCTACTTTGTTCTACTTTGTTCTACTCTTTGTTCTGCCTTTATGCATACCAGTATCCCAAACCGATCCTAAAAACGATTAACTCCGAACCGCTTTGCAGCAAAACAATCCCGAAGCACAGACTCAACAAACTGTGCTCCGGGAGTACGGCGTACCATTTCGTAAATTGTTCATATCATATCTTCCCTGTTGTTTCTTCGCAAAATTGTGCTGCCTGGAGGCAGGTCAATTTGCACAAATTCCCCTGCAATATGCTGTCTCACAACGGCTTTTCAAATGTCGTATTAGCAAAGATATTAGCAGGAATCCCTTGTGACAGAGGGCTTCCAGGGGCCATTTCAAAATGCTATTAGCAGGGAGGATCATTTTATGAGGACCAACGAAAAAGGGATGCCCCAAAGCAGGACATACACCGTGAATGACATCGCAGCCATTCTCGGTATCGCGCCTCGGCCTATAAACTCGCAAACTCCGGATTGTTCAAGACGATCCGCATCGGCAACATGATCCGCATCTCCAGAAAGTCCTTTGAGGATTGGCTGAAGGCGGAGGGATTGGACGACGAAACGGAATAACAAGTAGGAGTGCCGTAGATTTACGACCTATGACGCTCCAAGACTATATATTACCAGTTAATATGTATCATCTTGCTTTCGGCCTGAGTAATCGTTTCATCAAATTTCACCATGTCGAATTCAGGTAATTCGACATGGTAAAATTGTCAAAAAAATAAAATCCACAAATTGGCCGAGAGACAGTACAGACTTCATCGGAATTCTACAATCTTTTTACATTGCTAAAAACACAATGCGCCTTGGGATGATGGCAATCAACATGATTTTGAGGATCAAAATCAATACGAATCATTATAGGCAAGCCTAGCTCCTCATTTAACATATCATCTAGCTTGTTGGGATCATCCGCATACTCTGATATTTCGTCGTGGCTCCATACTTTATTTTGTAGCTTTTAAAAAGAGCAATCTCCCTTTTACGACATTATCATTTTCAATTTTATATTCTGCCTGGATGATACTCTTGTCATATGTTAAAAAGTATACTGCCTTTCACTCCGAATGGGTTCTAATAATTGATGCCCGTTTTTTCTTCATCAAACAGAATATTACTTGTTGAGTTTTTCCCAGACCAAGTCACATCGAACATATTTGCTCCGGTTGATTTTACAACAAATGGATTTGCATCTACCACAAGACCTTTAGTATATAGAATATCCGCGACCGCATCGTATTCTTTCCTTAAAGCAGCATCCAACTTCAATTTAGGCATTATTATCATCTCGCTTGAGTATTTCCATCAATTCTTCTTGACTGGAAACACCAAATAGTTCCATTGCAATTTTGAGTTTAGTGCTGCTCTCCACCTTAGTTTTGGAAATGTCCTCAATTACTTTGCGTGCTTTAGTTAATATGGTTTGATCATGTTGCGCAATATCTTGATTGTTACGAACCAAATCCTTAATTTCATCATCGGTAGGATATTTGGAAAAGTGCAACTTAAATTCATTGTTTTCTTTAATGCTCTCAAATTCTTGCGCTAATTCATCCATTCCAAAACCATATCCCAAGATTGTTACCCAACCTTTGCTGCGGGTTATTGCAGTAAAAGCGCATTTCGATCTCGCATAACAGAAGAGTATTGACGCACTTTTTGAGCATTGATTATATAAACCTGATATGCTTCGTTGCCTTTAGCTCTGTTAATACTTGAATAAACTATTGAAGGTGGATCTGATTCGCTACGAAAGAAATCTTCTGGAGAAGCGGCACCGGCAAATGAATATGAAGCCTTTCCGATAAGTCGTTTTTCTACGAGGTAGTTCCGCAACTTATTTCTGTTTCCTTCATGACCAATGGAATCCATATCGATGATCATAATGTCGGTATTAATTAGATGTTGTTCCTCAATATCAGAAAGTATACTCTCAGTCAATACTGACAACTGTTCTTCAAAAGATTCACATTTTTTTTACAGAAACCAGAGTCGAGGCATCAGCCTTTAAAAAATCAGGACTTGTTTCTTTGGGTCTATAAAGAGTAACTTCCCTTCCTGGAACAATTCCATTTTTCGCTCTCATAACCAATAGAAGCCCCACATCAGGGGGGCACTTGGTATTTGGATAAGGCCGTCTTCGCTATAGAGCCCCATACCTATTGCATGTGCAGCAACGATAACATTGCTCTGGTTTCGATAGGTGGTAACAAGAGGCGTATCATTTTGAATAGAAAAAGCCAAAAAATTTCTTCAGGGCTCTTTCATGGTTTTGCTCATTAATATTCTGGAGTTCATCGTATGCGTACACTAATCGGCGATTATGATCCAAAACGCTTAAACACAGCTTATAGAAGTTAGGACCAAAATCTTGTGCTTCATCAATTAAGATACAATCGTATAGTTTTCTAGGAAGTGCAGAGGTCTTTTTAACAACTCTGCGCAGACTTTTTCAAATACATTGCCCTTACCAAATGCGCTTTTTAGCCCCTGAGAAGGTATAATACTCCGATTCCGTATTAATACAAATGTCATAATAAACTCCTGGATTTCTGCTCGATCCCCAAGAATTCATAACTCTCAATTTTTGTAATTTGGCTTTTTGACCGTTATTCTTTTTATGCTGTAAAACTTATCAATCAGTGCTACAATTTGCTTTTTTTAACGCCCAAGTGTTAAACGTGACAATAATATCCCATTCTGGATGTTTAGTGTGGAGTTCTACTGCTTTGCGAGCTAAAATAACGGTCTTTCCACACCAGCCATTCCGCGAATTCTTTGAATCCCTATCGGATCGCTTAAAATTGCTTCCATCTGATTCCTATCATATCGCTCAATTATTTTTTCCATATTATTAACCAATGCTGATTTTGTGTCTGGAACAACGACCGGGCGATATGTTCTTTTTTGCTGATTCCGTATGCCTCTTGGAAGCCTGACAGAATATTTGAATACTGATCTTCGGTAAAATTAAAGGTCATCAATTCTACAATTTTAGCGCAGAGTTCTTCATTAGAAAAAAACGATATTATATTCATCAATAGGCTGTATTTTTTCTCCGAATAGGTTACCTGTGATATATCGAAGAACAACTTTGCGTTTTTTGACTAAGAAGTCATAATTTCTCAACTTCAGATCAACTTTTATTATATAAGCGATCTTGAAGTTCAGTATAATCTAGTGTTACATCATCAATATAATTGATTATTACAACGCCAGAATAAGAAACCACAAGAATATCTATACGCACCTCGTTTGCAACTAATTGGATCGTAGAAAATAGGATAGCCAACATACATTTCACCGCTTAAAGCCGTTTCTTGCAACGATTTAATTAGACTATTGCGATTTGATTAATCCGCTGATCGC
>VOFK01001983.1_pt1 | contig 17850 bp, 30 predicted proteins | sample 5384121 | NCBI WGS metagenome assembly VOFK01 (sample SAMN12384730, study PRJNA508395) | human gut metagenome | isolation source: healthy gut J | host: Homo sapiens
CTTCGTCGATGATCGGCTGATCATGGCAGGGGATCGCATTGAAGCCGGATAAGGCACCCTTTGTGCCGCATCCGGCAATTCAATGCTCGATGCGACGCTGTCGCGTCTTACTCTGCACTTACAACTATTGCCGACCTGGCAGGCGGATAAGGCGCCGTGCCGCATCCGGCAATCAATGCCTGATGCGACGCTGTCGCGTCTTATCAGACCTACAACTATTGCCGACCTGTAGGCCGGATAAGGCGCTTCGTGCCGCATCCGGCAATCAATGCCTGATGCGACGCTGTCGCGTCTTATCAGGCCTACAACTGTTGCCGACCTGTAGGCCGAATAAGGCGCTCGCGCCGCATCCGGCAGTGTTTACCCGCGGCGACTCAAAATTTCTTTCTCATAAGCCCGCACGTTCTCCAGCCATTCGCTACCCGCTGGCGTATCGTGACGCTGACAATACATTTCCCAGACCGCCTGCCACGGCAACGATTTCTGTTCTTCCAGTAGCGCCAGACGCGCAGTGTAATCGCCCGCCGCTTCCAGCTTGCGCAGCTCAGCGGTAGGTTCCAGCAACGCACGCAGCAGGGCTTTTTTCATATTGCGTGTACCAATGACCCACGCGGCAATGCGGTTGATAGAGGCATCGAGAAGAAGTCAAGGCCGATATGCACCCGGTCAAACAGATCGTGACGAACAATCTCACTGGCAATCGCCTGGGTTTCATCATCCAGCAGCACTACGTGATCGCTGTCCCAGCGAACCGGACGGCTGACGTGCAGCAGCAACTGCGGCACATACAGCATGGCGGCGGAAATCTTGTCGGAAATCACTTCAGTCGGGTGGAAATGCCCGGCGTCAGGCACAACGCCGTCTGGCGGCTGGTGGCATAGCGCCCCATGTAAAAACTCATTGGAGCCAACCGTGTAGCTCTCCGCACCAATACCAAACAATTTGCTCTCAACGGCGTCGATATGGTGCGCAGGGTTTAGCTTCTCGCTGATCACCTCATCCAGTGCTGCCAGCAGACGCTGACGCGGGGCGAGACGGTCAACGGTGATATCTTTCATACCATCCGGGATCCAGATGTTCATCACCGATGGTGTGCCAGTTGCTCGCCAAAATAGGCCGAAACGCGACGGCTGGCTTTGCAGTGATCAATCCAGAACTGGCGAATGCTGTCGTCGGCATGGGAGAGCGTAAAGCCATCGGCGCTTAGCGGATGCGAAAAGCAGGAGGGGTTAAAATCCAGACCGAGCTGATTGGCTTTCGCCCATTCAACCCAGTTTTTGAAGTGCTCAGGTTTGATCTGGTCGCGCGAGACTGGCGTGTCTGATTCCAGATAGATGGCATGTAAATTAAGCCGTTTTGGCCCCTGGAATCAGCCGCATAGCCCTGTTCCAGATCGGCACGTAGCTCACTGGCATTACGCGCTTTGCCCGGATAATTGCCAGTAGCCTGAATCCTCCGGTCAGCGAACCTTCCGGGTTTTCAAAACCGGAAACATCATCGCCCTGCCAGCAGTGCATTGAAACGGGTAAACGATCGTTGGCGCAGCGCCTCCTCGACATCAATCTACTGCCGCGAAACGCTGTTTCGCCAGCTCCCAGGCCTGTTCCAGTTGGTGGTCATGCGCAAAAGCTCCTTTGTCTGTAACGTGTATTAGAGTGAAGCTGCGCCACATAGTGGAGCAATTTCACTGTCAGGATTAGGGGTAAAGGTGGTCAGATTCGCGGTGGTGCTGACGACCTGACGGAAATCATCCACATTGTTGAGGTTCATCCAGCGTCATTAACTGGATGCCGATATTGCCGGAGCGTCGAGGCTTCAACAGGCCCGGCGATCACCCGAATACCGGCAGGCATCGGCACACAGCTGGTTGAGCAGCGTGTTCTGGCAGCCGCCGCCGACAATATGCAGTTGCGAGAAATCTTCACCGCGCAGCTGCGCCAGCTCATGCAACACATCGGCATACAGCAGCGCCAGACTGTCGAAAATGCAGCGCGCCAGTTCAGCATCACTTTCCGGGATCGGTTGCGCCATTTCCCGACACGCAGCCTGAATTTCGCTGCACATCTCGTCAGGATTAATAAAGCGATCGTCATTGGGATTGATGATGAAGCGGCAGGCCGGAAGTGCCTGTGTCGCGGCGATAAGCGCCGGGAGATCGTTGATTTGCCGCTCCTGAAGCACTCGCTGAAGCAGCCATAAGCCCATAATATTTTTCAGCACCCGATAGCGACCTTCCGCCCGCCTTCATTGGTGATGTTGGCTGCCAGCGCCGTGTCATTGGGTAAATGGCGTTTTGCTTTCAAAACCCATCAATGACCGGTGCCAGGAGGAGATAAGCGGCGCGGGAACCGTTTAACGGCGAGGCGATAACCGCGCTGGCGGTATCATGGCTGGCAACGGCGACCACCGGAATCTCATTACCCTGCGGGCAAATCCAGTGACCTATGACATTACCCGGATGCGTCGGGCGACCAAACCAGCTTTGTTGGCACCGCTCTCCACGCCAGTAGCGACTCGTCCCAGTCGTCGCTGATATTGACCAGTTGCGTGGTTGTGGCATTGGTGTACTCCCAGTTCATCTTGCCGGTCAGGCGATAACTGAAGTAATCCGGCATCAGCAGAGCGTGAGCAATGTGTGGAATAAGTTCTGGTTGCTGCTCTGTCAGTGCACGTAGCTGATAGATCGTATTGAAGGGCAGAAACTGGATGCCGCTACGTTGATAAATATCGCGTTTGCCGAGTTGTTGCCTGAGCCATTAGGCCATTGGTGCGGCTATCGCGATAAGCAACGGGCAGGCCCACACGCTGACCCTGTTGGTCGAGCAGCTGACAAAGTCCACGCCCGGTATCAATCCCAATGCTATCGATACGAATCCCTTCCTCGCACACCTTGTTTAATCCAAGGCGAATGGCACTTTCAAGGCTATCCACATCCCAGACATAGCCGTTCTGACTATGCAGCCCATTGTTAAAACGATGGATTTCGCGCAGCGTCGAGGCGCGGCATTCACGCTCGTAACGCGCCAGCATCACGCGCCCACTGGATGCGCCGAGATCGACGGCGACACAATTGCGAAAGGTCATAATGTGATCCTGCTGAATTTCATTACGACCAGTCTAAAAAGCGCCTGAATTCGCGACCTTCTCGTTACTGACAGGAAAATGGACCATTGGCAACCAGGGAAAGATGAACGTGATGATGTTCACAATTTGCTGAATTGTGGTGATGTGATGCTCACCGCATTTCCTGAAAATTACGCTGTATCTTGAAAAAATCGACGTTTTTACGTGGTTTTCCGTCGAAAATTTAAGGTAAGAACCTGACCTCGTGATTACTATTTCGCCGTGTTGACGACATCAGGAGGCCAGTATGACCGTATTACATAGTGTGGATTTTTTTTCCGTCTGGTAACGTGTCCGTGGCGATAGAACCCCGGCTCCCGCAGGCGGATTTTCCTGAACATCATCATGATTTTCATGAAATTGTGATTGTCGAACATGGCACGGGTATTCATGTGTTTAATGGGCAGCCCTATACCATCACCGGTGGCACGGTCTGTTTTGTGCGCGACCATGATCGGCATCTGTATGAACATACCGATAATCTGTGTCTGACTAATGTGCTGTATCGCTCGCCGGATCGATTTCAGTTTCTCGCCGGGCTGAATCGGTTGCTGCCACAAGAGCTGGATGGGCAGTATCCGTCTCACTGGCGCGTTAACCACAGCGTATTGCAGCAGGTGCGACAGCTGGTTGCACAGATGGAACAGCAGGAAGGGGAAAATGATTTACCCTCGACCGCCAGTCGCGAGATCTTGTTTATGCAATTACTGCTCTTGCTGCGTAAAAGCAGTTTGCAGGAGAACCTGGAAAACAGCGCATCACGTCTCAACTTGCTTCTGGCCGGCTGGAGGACCATTTTGCCGATGAGGTGAATTGGGATGCCGTGGCGGATCAATTTTCTCTTTCACTGCGTACGCTACATCGGCAGCTTAAGCAGCAAACGGGACTGACGCCTCAGCGATACCTGAATCGCCTGCAACTGATGAAAGCCCGACACATCTGCTACGCCACAGCGAGGCCAGCGTTACTGACATCGCCTATCGCTGTGGATTCAGCGACAGTAACCACTTTTCGACGCTTTTTCGCCGAGAGTTTAACTGGTCACCGCGTGATATTCGTCAGGGACGGGATGGTTTTCTGCAATAACGCGAATCTTCTCAACGTATTTGTACGCCATATTGCGAATAATCAACTTCGTTCTCTGGCCGAGGTAGCCACGGTGGCGCATCAGTTAAAAACTTCTCAAAGATGATTTTTTTGCCAGCGACCAGCAGGCAGTCGCTGTGGCTGACCGTTATCCGCAAGATGTCTTTGCTGAACATACACATGATTTTTGTGAGCTGGTAATTGTCTGGCGCGGTAATGGTCTGCATGTACTCAACGATCGCCCTTATCGCATTACCCGTGGCGATTTTTACATTCATGCTGACGATAAACACTTACGCTTCCGTTAACGATCTGGTTTTGCAGAATATTATTTATTGCCCGGAGCGGCTGAAGCTGAATCTGACTGGCAGGGGCGATTCCGGGATTTAACGCCAGCGCAGGGCAACCACACTGGCGCTTAGGTAGCGTGGGGATGGCACAGGCGCAGGTTATCGGTCAGCTTGAGCATGAAAGTAGTCAGCATGTGCCGTTTGCTAACGAAATGGCAGAGTTGCTGTTCGGGCAGTTGGTGATGTTGCTGAATCGCCATCGTTACACCAGTGATTCGTTGCCGCCAACATCCAGCGAAACGTTGCTGGATAAGCTGATTACCCGGCTGGCGGCCAGCCTGAAAAGTCCCTTTGCGCTGGATAAATTTTGTGATGAGGCATCGTGCAGTGAGCGCGTTTTGCGTCAGCAATTTCGCCAGCAGACTGGAATGACCATCAATCAATATCTGCGGCAGGTCAGGTGTGTCATGCGCTTTAATATCTTTCCAGCATAGCCGCCTGTTAATCAGTGATATTTCGACCGAATGTGGCTTTGAAGATAGTAACTATTTTTCGGTGGTGTTTACCCGGGAAACCGGGATGACGCCCAGCCAGTGGCGTCATCTCAATTCGCAGAAAGATTAATTCGCCATGCCGATGCCGACGATGTTAGCGGCGACAATAATCACCACACAGCCGAGGCTCAACACCGTTACCGGACGGCGTCCTGCATTGTTCCACTCTTTCAGCACCAGCCCGACGATACCGCCGCACAATACATAGAAGCTCATATGCAGCATCCAACTGATGTAGTCATACTGCGCCGGAATGCGGGCGCCCCAGGCATAGAAAAAGAAGATACCACATCAACCCGCCCAGTGCCGAGAGTAACACATTGTGAATGATCAGCGGTTTTGCCAGCGAGAAGTCGGCTTTTAGCGACAAATCCTTCACTTTTGCCAGACGAATAAAACAGAAACCGAGGTTAATGATCGCGCCGCCGCCCATGATGACAACATAGCTTTGGCAGAGCGACATACAGTGGATCGACGCCAAGTGCGGCAGCGGCTTCATGCATCGGTTTTGCGGCGTTCATCGCAAAGGACATCCCGGCAGAGAAAAATGCCGCACATCACCGCCAGCACCAGCCCTTTTTTCAGATTGAACTCTTCGGCTTTAATGCCCATCTTGCGCTCTTTCAACTGCCCGGCTCGGTTACAATCCCTACGCCAATCAGCGCCACCAGAACGCCGAGCAACGTCATGCGTCCGCCTTCGGTGTTAATCAGCACATCGAAATTGCCGTTGATAATTGGCGTCATCAGCGTACCGACAATCAACGTAATGCCAATGGCGATGCCAATTCCCATCGACATGCCGAGATAACGCATGGTCAGGCCGTAGTTGATATTACCGATCCCCCACATAGCGCCGAACAGAAAAACAGGCAGCAGCGTAGAGAGACTAAACGAGCTGTAATACGCCCAGAAATTCGGTAGTAACAGGGCGCTGATGGCCCACGGCAGAATAATCCACGAAACAATCCCACCGACTGACCACATGGTTTCCCATGACCATTTTTTTACTTTTTTGAACGGAGCGTAAAAACAGGCTGCACTGGCCGCGCCGATCAAATGCCAAAATATCCCCATCGTAATCGCGTTACTCATCATCTTCTTATCCTCATCATTTTTCGTCGCGTCACATCTCCGACGAGATGAGTGTAAAAATCGTGCTGTCGATTAACCTTTCGCCTGTTGCCGCCGTTGTCGATTTACTGGCAATCACGGCATTAAGTGGGTGATTTGCTTCACATCTCGGGCATTTTCCTGCAAAACCATACCCTTACGAAAAAGTACGGCATTGATAATCATTTTCAATATCATTTAATTAACTATAATGAACCAACTGCTTACGCGGCATTAACAATCGGCCGCCCGACAATACTGGAGATGAATATGAGCTATACCCTGCCATCCCTGCCGTATGCTTACGATGCCCTGGAACCGCACTTCGATAAGCAGACCATGGAAATCCACCACACCAAACACCATCAGACCTACGTCAACAACGCCAACGCGGCGCTGGAAAGCTCTGCCAGAATTTGCCAACCTACCGGTTGAAGAGTTGATCACCAAACTGGACCAGCTGCCAGCAGACAAGAAAAACCGTACTGCGCAACAACGCTGGCGGTCACGCTAACCACAGCCTGTTCTGGAAAGGTCTGAAAAAAGGCACCACCCTGCAGGGTGACCTGAAAGCGGCTATCGAACGTGACTTCGGCTCCGTTGATAACTTCAAAGCAGAATTTGAAAAAGCGGCAGCTTCCCGCTTTGGTTCCGGCTGGGCATGGCTGGTGCTGAAAGGCGATAAACTGGCGGTGGTTTCTACTGCTAACCGGATTCTCCGCTGATGGGTGAAGCTATTTCTGGCGCCTGGCTTCCCGATTCTGGGCCTGGATGTTGGGAACATGCTTACTACCTGAAATTCCAGAACCGCCGCCCGGACTACATCAAAGAGTTCTGGAACGTGGTGAACTGGGACGAAGCAGCGGCACGTTTCGCGGCGAAAAAATAATCATTTGCCGTCTGCTGCAATGAGGCGTTTACGCCGCATATCAGCTTAAAAATGAACCATCGCCAATGGCGGTGGTTTTTTTGTGATCAATTTCAAAATAAAAACAATGATCCGATAAAAATAAAACAGTGTTTCAATTGATGTGGTTTTTGATCACTTTTATTGATTAAATGAATGTCTATCTTCGTTTCCATCAACACTGATGCTCCATTGAGGAATTACGCATCAGCCCTTAAAAAATATGCCGACAGGTGATGGAAATGCAGATAAAACGCTCGATTGAGAAAATCCCGGGGGGGATGATGCTCGTCCCGCTATTCCTTGGCGCACTGTGCCACACCTTCTCGCCGGGGGCGGGGAAATATTTTGGATCATTCACCAACGGGATGATTACCGGTACGGTGCCCATTCTGGCGGTGTGGTTTTTTTGCATGGGGCGTCAATAAAATTAAGCGCGACGGGAACGGTACTGCGTAAATCCGGTACGCTGGTGGTGGTAACTAAAATTGCCGTCGCGTGGGTGGTTGCGGCAATTGCCTCGCGCATTATTCCGGAACATGGTGTTGAAGTTGGATTCTTTGCCGGACTTTCAACGCTGGCGCTGGTGGCGGCGATGGATATGACCAACGGCGGACTTTACGCTTCCATCATGCAGCAGTACGGCACAAAAGAAGAAGCTGGGGCATTTGTGTTGATGTCGTTGGAGTCCGGGCCGCTCATGACGATGATTATTCTGGGCACTGCCGGATTGCCTCGTTTGAACCCGCATGTTTTTCGTCGGCGCAGTATTACCGTTCCCTGGTGGGCTTTGCCCTTGGGAACCTTGACCCTGAATTACGAGAATTTTTCAGCAAAGCGGTGCAGACGCTGATTCCATTCTTTGCCTTCGCACTAGGCAATACCATTGATTTGACTGTAATTGCCCAGACAGGTTTGCTGGGATCCTGTTGGGTGTGGCAGTAATTATCGTGACCGGTATTCCGTTGATTATCGCCGATAAATTGATTGGCGGTGGCGATGGCACTGCCGGAATTGCCGCTTCCAGTTCCGCAGGGGCCGCGGTAGCGACACCTGTGCTGATTTGCAGAAATGGTGCCTGCGTTTTAAACCGATGGCTCCGGCAGCAACTGCTGGTAGCGACGGCAGTCATTGTGACTTCGATTCTGGTGCCAATTCTTACCTCTATCTGGTCACGTAAAAGTCAAAGCCAGAGCGGCGAAAAATCGAAATTTTAGGTACGGTGAAATAAACCTGCTTCCTTAATCCACCGCCGGATGAACTAACGTTCGTCCGGTTTGCTATTGAGTTCCTGCCTGGATACTTACCGCGAAAACAGCACGCCTGACATAAAATAAATATGGTCTAATGGGGAAATTTCTCGTGGAGGGGAACATGCGATATCCGGTTGATGTATACACAGGCAGATTCAGGCTTATCCCGAAGGCAACCCAGCAATTGCCAAAAATTCAGGTTGATGGTGAGTTGATGCTGACGGAGCTGGGCTGGAAGGTGACGAGCAGGCGGAGAAAAGGTTCACGGCGGACCAGACAGCACTGTGTCATTATCCTCGTGAGCATTATCTCTACTGGGCGCGCGGGAATTTCCGGAACAGGCGGAGTTGTTTGTTGCGCCTGCGTTTGGCGAAAATCTCTCAACCGACGGCCGACGGAGTAATGTTTATATGGGCGATATTTTCCGCTGGGGGAGAGCATTATTCAGGTCAGCCAGCCGCGCCGCCTTGCTATAAACTCAATTACCATTTTGATATCAGCGATATAGCGCAGTTGATGCAAAAACACGGGTAAAGTGGGATGGTTGTATAGCGCGTGATAGCGCCGAGGGAAAGTGTCTGCGGACGCGCCGCTGGAGTTGGTTTCCCGTGTCAGCGATGTGACCGTGCAGGAGGCTGCCGCCATCGCATGGCATATGCCGTTTGATGACGATCAATATCACCGTTTACTCTCCGCCGCCGGGTTATCGAAAAGCTGGACGCGGACGATGCAAAGCGCCGACTGAGCGGCAAGATCGAAGATTTTTCCCCGCCGGTTGTGGGGAAAATAACCCCCGGAGTGTAGGCCTGATAAAAGACGCTATCAGCGTCGCATCAGGCATCCTGCTCAAATGCGTATGCGGCGTAAACGCCTTATCCTGCCTACAAATGGGAGTTTAACTCTTATGACAGCGGCAACCAAATCACCAGCCGTAAACCGCCCAGCGGGCTGCCTCTTCTCTTTCACCCAGCCACGATGCTGCTGAATGGCGGTTTCAACAATCGCCAGCCCCAAACCTACCGCCAGATTCACGATCGCGTGCTTCATCGGTCCGATAGAACGGACGGAAAATCTGTTCGCGATCTTCCGGGCTAACGCCAGGACCATCGTCGTCCACCGTAATGGTGATACCGTCTTTATCTACCGCAAAGCCTACTTCAATTTTCGTATGGGAATTAACGCAGAGCACAGAACAATGTTTTCAGCGCACTTTCCAGGGCGTTCGGATTGCCGTACAGCGGCCACGCCGGCAGCGGAAGTTAACTGTCAACGACTTGCCCATTTGCTCGGCTTCGAACGCCGCGTTATCCAGCACTTCGCCCCACAACTGGTTGGCTTTGATGGTCTCGCTTACCAGCGCGTTTTTTTGCTGATTACGTGACATCACCAACAGATCGTTGATCATGCTGTCCAGACGTTGCGCTTCGGTTTCAATACGCTCCAGTTCCTTGCTTTCACCACTACGACGGCGCAGTAACGCCGTACCACCAGACGCGCGTCAGCGGGGTGCGCAGCTCGTGAGAGATATCAGAAAGCAGACGCTGCTGAGAGGTCATCATGCGCTCCAGCGCGGTGACCATCTGGTTAAAACTGGCACCTGCGGCAAGGAATTCCTGTGGCCCCGCTTCCAGTTCCGGGTGCTGGCTTCCCGGGCAACTTCATCGGCAGCGTTTTTCAGCTTACGCGCCGGTTTTGCCAGACTCCAGGCCAACCACAACAGCAGCGGCGTACTGACCAACATGGTGACAATCAGCAGTAATAGCGGGCGGTCAAACAGTAAGTTAATGAAATCGGATTGAGAACTGCTGGCCGGACGAATCAGATAAAGTTGGTAATTATCTTCGCCATCACGTACGGAGAACGGACCGACCAGTTCCACGCGGCCATACTTTTTCTTCTGCGGATGATCGGCGTTATCGGCCTGACCAATAAAGTTACGAATGATCTGCATTTCGCTGCGTTCAGCGCCGATCACGCGGCCTTCGGTGGTCACCAATAACAAACGCTGTCCTGGCGGTGCCCACTTATCAATCGCCCGGAACAGACGCCGCCACCACATTAAATCGTTGGGCGGATCGTTCGCCAGCTCCGCTTCAACATGCTGCTCAATCATCAGCCCCTGACGCTGTTCGCTATCCAGAAGCTCGGTCATCTGGCGTGAATCGAGCTTGGGTAACATCAAAACCAACATCAACACCAGTGCCAGCGTCAGCCAGAAGATGGCGAAGATGCGCGCGGTTAAGCTGCCTATCATGAAGCAGAAACCATCAGGTAGCCGCGACCACGCAAGGTTTTAAACCACGGGTGACCATCTTTACGATCCGGCAGTTTACGACGCAGGTTGGAAATGCATATCGATAGCGCGGTCGAGGCGTCAGGCGTTTGCCCAGCACTTCCCCTGGCTTAAATGTTCACGGGAAACCACCTCGACCCAGATGCTGTGCCAGCAAATAGAGCAGGGTAAACTCAGTACCGGTTAACTCCAGCGTTTGCCCGTCGAAGCTGGCTTCCTGACGGCCTGGATTCAGCATAAGGCATCAACTTCCAGTGTCCGGTGAACCGTTGTCGTTGTTTTGCTGTTGCTCGCTCCAGTGCGAACGGCGCAGGATCGCGCGAGATACGATGCCACCAGCTCACGATCATTAAACGGTTTCGGGAGATAGTCATCTGCGCCCAGCTCAAGGCCGAGAACGCGATCAAAGTTCGCTGCCGCGCGCCGTCAACATAATGACAGGCGTCTGGTGTGTCTGGCGAAGTGCTTTTAATGTGTCGATACCATTTTTTCTTCGGCATCATTACATCAAGCAAAAAGTAAATCAATGCTGTCGTCCAGAAGATCAAGCGCCTGTTCCCCATCGTGGGCAACAATCACGTTGAAGCCTTCCATCTCGAGCAGCTCCTTTAATAGGAAGTCAGCTCTCGGTCATCATCAACTAACAGGATTTTATTCATTGTTTAAATACCTCCGAGGCAGAAATTACGTCATCAGACGTCGCTAATCCATGACTTTACGTTGTTTTACACCCCTGACGCATGTTTGCAGCCTGAATCGTAAACTCTCTATCGTTGAATCGCGACAGAAAGATTTTGGGGGAGCAAATGATGCGCATAGTTACCGCTGCCGTCATGGCCTCAACGCTGGCAGTCGTTCATTAAGCCACGCTGCTGAAGTCGGTTCAGGCGATAACTGGCATCCGGGTGAAGAACTTACGCAGCGCAGTACGCAGAGCCATATGTTCGACGGCATAAGTTTAACCGAACATCAGCGTCAGCAGATGCGAGATCTTATGCAACAGGCCCGGCACGAACAGCCTCCTGTTAATGTTACGAACTGGAGACAATGCATCGCCTTGTCACCGCAGAAAATTTTGATGAAAACGCTGTGCGCGCACAGGCAGAAAAAATGGCGAATGAGCAAATTGCTCGTCAGGTTGAGATGGCAAAAGTCCGCAACCAAATGTGATCGCCTGTTAACGCCGGAGCAGCAAGCGGTTTTAAACGAGAAACATCAACAACGAATGGAGCAGTTGCGCGACGTGACGCAATGGCAAAAAAGTTCATCGTTGAAGCTATTGAGTAGTAGCAACTCACGTTCCCAGTAGTAAACCCCTGTTTTCCTTGCCATAGACACCATCCCTCGTCTTCCCCACATGATGTGGGGTTTTTTATCAATCACTTACATGCAATCAATAGTAAAAACAGTCATTTATCGAAAGCTGTAAGGGTCTGGAGCGGTTTCAAAATTTCTTGAGTGTGGACACTATGTGGACACTCAGAGGGGAAATTTATAACGTCACTCCGCCTTTAGTGGATTCAGAGCGACGGCGTTTTGCAGGTAGTCAGGCGCAAGGTGCGCATAGGTCATTGTCTGCTGAATGCTCGCATGCCCCCAGAATCTGTTGCAGTGAATTATGTTGCCCCCCATTCATCATGAAATGGCTTGCGAATGTATGCCGCAGAATGGGTTGCCTGATTGGGAGGTATATCAGGTTTCACTCTGCGTAAAATCCCGCAAAACTTCTCATAATCTACCTTGAACAATTTGGCGCTGGCCTCCTCTTTAACTTTTTTCTCCAGTTCCTCAGAAATCGGCACTGTTCGCTTTTTACCGTTTTTGGTTTTTCAGGAAGGTAACCCTGCAACTTGTAAAATCTGTGCTGGTTTTAGCGTGGCAACTTCCGTCCATCTTCCTCCAGTGCTAAAAGACGCGACAAGTAAGTCATCACCAGTCAAAACATTTAGCAGTTTTTCGATTTCTGCTTTTCCAGAACGTCATTTCAGGGTTAGCCTCCGACGGCGGCAGTCCGTGAATGGGTGTTGCCCGGAAAATTCATCCAATTGAATTAATTTTGTGAACATGCCGGATAATCGGTACATGTCGCGGTTTATCGTTGCAGCACTGATGCCATCACGTAGTCGCATGGAGCGATAATCCATCAAAAGCCCTTTTGTTCATCCGACTCACTGGTATATCACCTATGCCGCTGATGGTTTTGAGCAGATGATTAAACTCTTTTTTTGTCCCATGCTCGTGGTTTTGCCCGTGGTATTTCCACCAGATGTCGAGCAATTCTGTCAAAGTTCGGCGGTCTGCTCGCTGGCCTCCCCATTCTTTCTGACTGGCATTGACGATTGTGTATCGCTCAAATGCTACCGCTTCAGCTTTTCTTTCAAATTTCCTGCGGATGCGTTTTCCATCGCGACCGCGAGGCCTGATATCCACTTCATAACGTCCATCATCGAGCTTTCTGATACTCATAAAGCCCTCCGATGAACACGAGTTTTCTTGTTGTTTAGCCCTTTGTGGTTGTGTGATGAATATTTTTTTACCAGTAACATGCATTTTATGTGCATGTAATGTCGGTAAATAGTTAGCCAGTTTTGCGGCCTGAGTGTGACGATGTTGTTTCTTCTGGCCCAGAGTGTGCGACGACCGGGGAAATCTGCCCGGATTCTGGCGCAATCTCATCTGTCATAATCCATAATGTATATTTTTTAAACAGCGGTGTGTTGACTACTTGCTTTTTACGATTTGTAGTCCTGCTCTTTATGTCCACCTTCATAACTTTTTCAACGAACTAAGTGCTAATCCACTAAGCTCGCAAAATTTTTTTTTTGTGTTAATCCCTCGGCCTTGCGAATAGCGCGAAGTTTTTCTCCGATATTTTCATTTGACATGGTTCCCCTATGGAGATATATTCCCCTCAAAAGGTACTTGTTCGGAAACCTTTTTGGGGCGTGAGTCCAGCCAGTCAGAACGCTCCTGAGCGGTTTTAAGAGGGCTGGACGGATAAGATTAGCACGAGAGGTGTGTTTTATGGACGCAAACAACTATGGGTTAAGTATCCGATTGATGCGGGTACACCCTGACAAGTTTTGCAGAATTGCTCGGAAAACCGCGTACTGCGGTCGTTGAAATGATCGCTAACAAGTTGCCGGTAGATTTGAATTTCGCGATCCAACTAAGCCGAATGCTCGTGCAGGAGACAAACTGGTTTTCTTCCTGAGTTCAATCGTGTGTGCGTGAGGCATTCTACAACCGACCGATAGAACAGCGGGACGCGTGGCTGCTGTGGATGGGGCTTTAAATCATTGCTAAAATCAGGGCTGTCAGCAACAGGGCGGACGGCATAAGGGGAACATCATGGCGAACAAAAATAGTTGAACCAGTTGCGGCACAGATAAGGCACTGACGCAGAGAGAAATTTTAGAACTGGCGGTAAAAATCGGGGATTTCATCAAAGAAGAGGCCGGACGCTTAGATAAACAGGTGTCCGGCAAAAGATATCAGCGTTATCGCTGGCGTACTGGACTTTTTATTCACCAGTGCGAGTAATGCCTATTTTTTGCGAGTTTTTCTTCGAGTTTTTTCTCAAGAACTGGATAGATAGCATCAAATAAGCGTGAAGCTCGGGTTTCTACAGGAACAGGCATTACTGATTGTTCAGTAAGTGCTCCACCAATGACTGAACAGGTCTGCTCAAAAAAGAAACTTGGTTTTTTCTAAATCATTCATGTCGTTATTCCTTGTGTTACGAACTACTTGCTTACATTTGGAGTGAAAGCAATTGGATAGTACCACAAGACCATGCGCCGGACATGGCTAAAACCGGCTCTGTTTCAGGAGGAGTTATGCAGGAACCTCGTTGTATTGCTCAGTTATTGCGTTAACGAAAGCCCCAGGGCGATTGACTTCACCATCACCCACGGAAGGGACGCAAAGGGAATCATTATCCGCACCAAAAACAGAGTCCGTTAAAGAAGGCTCTGACCTTTCTGAAAAGCCGGAGGGTCTGAAATGACAGTGATGACGCTCAATCTCGTTGAAAAACAGCCAGCAACTATGCGCCGGATAATTGGTAAGCATCTTGCCGTCCCTCGCTGGCAGGATACATGTGATTATTATAATCAGATGATGGAGCGCGAACGGTTAACGGTTTGCTTTCATGCGCAGTTAAAACAGCGTCACGCAACGATGCGTTTTTGAAGAAATGAACGACGTCGAACGTGAACGGCTGGTATGTGCAATTGATGAATTGCGTGGGCATTCTCAAAACGCCGTCAGGTTGGCGCAAGTGAGTATGCATATAAGTTTTTTAACAGTAAGTCAGCGTCGCACTTTATTTATGCACGCACGACTGACAGAAAAAGAATTTAACCAGCCATACTGGCGAATTAATGAAGAATCATGTTACTGGCGTGATGTTTTGTTCCGTGCATTACGTGAATTATTCAGTCTGTTTGAGTATGCACCGACAATTCTGGACGTCGGTAAAAACCAGAGCAATATCTGCATTAAGTATTAACCAAAGTTTTTAACGCACTTAATCGTGCGGGGCTTCTTTTTGCTGGAGAAAGTCATGCATACAGTTTCTGAAAATCAGTGCGGGTAAATACGCATTCTGCTGCAACAGGCCAGAATCGAAGCACAGGCCGACGCTGCGACGCGCTTTTCTTTTTTTCCTCATCTTGACGCCATCATTCGCCACATCACAAAAGCGGAGTTATCCCGCGTGGAGATAGTCGAGCTGCTCAGTCAGGAGTCGGAAAAATTTCACAATATCGGATTGTCTCGCGGGAGGTGCTTTGATGTCCTGTTCTCATTCAGTTGTATTACTGAATAACGCCTTAAAATCGCTGTTATGAAAAATGGCGATTTGTCTCTTATTCAACTTGGTCTTGATAAAGAAAAACGCGAAATAACTGAATCTGTTATCGCGATTTATCAGAACGAATTAAACCTCCTGTCTGATGTGGTCAATTTACTTGTTAAACGCGCTGTATTCCACAAAGCAAATTTCCTCAGTGGATGAACTGACAAAATTAACGACAGAAATCGCCAGCTATTGCGCTGATGAATTTAAGAAACTGAACGACAAAAGGAGCTGGTAATGCCGGACAACGTGGATTTTTTATTCAGGAACAACAGGCTGAATTACTGGAGCGCCAGATTAACGCGGCAAGGGTAAAAACATTATGGTGCTTCTGCGCTGGTTTGCGAAGAGTGTGATGCGCCAATACCTGCTGCCCGTCGTGCGGCTTATCCGTCAGCCACGCGTTGTGTTTTCCTGTCAGTCAGTCTTTTGAAGCAAAAACAAACATTACCGGAGAACGGCATGAGTATTCGTATTGAAATTGGCGAACGTTATGTCGTTACCAGTGACAGCTTTCAGTTTATTCTCCACGAGAAAAAGAGAGCGGAAAGCGGTAAAAAACGCCGGTCAGAATGGCTGGCGGTGGTTGGTTATTACCCGAAATTAAGCCAGCTCGTTTCCGGCCTGATGCATCACGATATTCATTGACCGGAAGCGCAAAAAATCTTTTGCCGATTTAAACGCGCAGGTTGAGCAACTCAGCAGGCGTTGTTCATGGCCGTTAAAGCCTCCGGGCGTTTTGTCCCTCCGTCGCATTTGCTGCAGGCACCGGTAAGGCGTTTACCGGTGCTTATGCATGGAACGCGCCACGCGAGGCTGTGGGCGCGAAAGACCCCTTACACGTGACGAGATGCGTCAGGTGCAAGGTGTTTATCCACGATTAACCGCCTGCCTTACTTTTTGCGCTCGCTGTTTACGTCACGCTATGATACATCCGGCGCAATAAAAAGCCCGGTGCACGAGGTTTTATTTCCTCACATCCACTTTTTCAGCGTCGTTTATGGCCGCGCATTGAGCGTGTGAATCAGCGCCATGAAATGAACACCGACGCGTCGATGCTGTTCTGGCTGAGCGTGACCACTATGCGCGCCTGCCGGGGATGAATGACAAGGGAGCTGAAAAGTTTGCCGCCCGTATCTCATCGCAGCTTTTTCATGATGTATGAGGAACTCTGCGATACATGGGGTGATGCACATGGCGAGAAAGAATCGCTGTTTACGGATGAGGCGCAGGCGCATCTGTATGGTCATGTTGCTGGCGCTGCACGTGCTTTCAATATTTCCCCGCTCTACTGGAAAAAAAATACCGTAAAGGACAGATGACCACGAGGCAGGCATATTCTGCCATTGCCCGTCCTGTTTAACGATGAGTGGTGGACTCATCGCTTAAAGGCCAGCGTATGCGCTGGCATGAGGCGTTACTGATTGCTGTCGGGGAGGTCAATAAAGACCGTTCTCCTTATGCCAGTAAACATGCCATTCGTGATGTGCGTGCACGCCGCCAGCAAATCTGAATTTCTTAAATCGTGTGACCTCGAAAACAGGGAAACCGGCGAGCGCATCGACCTTTATCAGTAAGGTGATGGGCAGTATTTCTAATCCTGAAATTCGCCGGATGGAGCTGATGAACACCATCGCCGGTATTGAGCGTTACGCCGCCGCAGAGGGTGAAGTGGGGATGTTTATCACGCTGACCGCGCCGTCAAAGTATCACCCGACACGTCAGGTCGGAAAAGGCGAAAGTAAAACCGTCCAGCTAAATCACGGCTGGAATGATGAGGCATTTAATCCAAAGGATGCGCAGCGTTATCTCTGCCATATCTGGAGCCTGATGCGCACGGCATTCAAAGGATAATGATTTACAGGTTACGGTTTGCGTGTCGTCGAGCCACACCACGACGGAACGCCGCACTGGCATATGATGCTTTTTGTAATCCGCGCCAGCGTAACCAGATTATCGAAATCATGCGTCGCTATGCGCTCAAAGAGGATGGCGACGAAAGAGGAGCCGCGCGAAACCGTTTTCAGGCAAAACACCTAACCGGGGCGGTGCTGCGGGGTATATCGCGAAATACATTTCAAAAAAACATCGACGGCTATGCACTGGATGGTCAGCTCGATAACGATACCGGCAGGCCGCTGAAAGACACAGCGGCGGCTGTTACCGCATGGGCGTCAACGTGGCGCATCCCGCAATTTAAAACGGTTGGCCTGCCGACAATGGGGCTTACCGTGAACTACGTAAATTGCCTCGCGGCGTCAGCATTGCTGATGAGTTTGACGAGCGCGGCTGCACCGCGCCGCCGCAGACAGTGGTGATTTTGCGCTGGCTATCAGCGCGCAGGGGGGGCAAATGGGCGCAGCACAATCGA
>VOFK01003177.1_pt1 | contig 17850 bp, 25 predicted proteins | sample 5384121 | NCBI WGS metagenome assembly VOFK01 (sample SAMN12384730, study PRJNA508395) | human gut metagenome | isolation source: healthy gut J | host: Homo sapiens
GCGCGGCGGGTGGCGGCAAACTGCTGCTTGTCCAGTTCAGCCAACTGGCGGGTCGAGGATGTCGGCCTCGTTTGGCAAGGCTCTGGCGCGGTCGGTCTTTGCTTCAGCTTCAGGTGGTCGGCCTGCAGGCCGCGCGCAGCCCCTCGGCCAGGCTCCCTGCTGGGCGGTCAGGGCGGCTTTCAGCTCGTCCGGTGTCAGCTCGGCGGCGGGCTTGCCCGTATAGCGGTCCCCGCGGCGGGCGAAAAATCCATCTGCGTCGCGCTGCAATGCCGCGCGCAGCTCATGCGCGTGGGCAGCGGCGTCACCGGCGGTGCGGCTGGCGGCGGCCGTTGTGCGGCGCTGGGCCGTCAGCTCCTTCGCGCTCCTCCAGCTGCTTTTCGGTGATGTGGTCCTTGGGCAGGGCCGCGATCTTGGGGTGGCGGGTCGAGCCGCAGACCGGGCAGGGCTTGCCCTTTTCCAGATCGCGGGCCAGCAGGCCGGCGCGGTTGGCGTTAAGCTGGCGCTGCAGCGTGCTGTACTCCTCCTCGGCCTTGTCCAGCGCGGCCTGCGCCGTCACATAGGCGGTCTGGCGGTCTGCGGCGTCCTGCCGGGCCTTTTGTCGGCGTCCTGCAGCTGGCTTAAAAGCTGCCTGCAGTCGGCAGAAAGTCCCTCCGCCAGCTCAATGCGGTGGTCGGTTTTCAGCAGGTCGGCCTCGGCCTGGCTCAGCGCGGCGCGGTCGCCCTCGTTTTTGGCAATGCTCTCCTTGAGGCTCGCCGTCCGCTTTTCAAAGGTCGGCCATGATGATGTCGGTCTGGTGCTCGACATCGGCGGCGCGCTGCTCCTCGGCGATGAGGCCGGCCAGCTGGCGGCGGCGGGCGGCGCGCTCCTCGGCAATTTTAAGGCCGGCGTCACCGCGGGCGATCTTCTCGTCCAGCTCCTTCATGACGGCGGTCTGGCGCTTCTCGTTCGCCCTCATCGGCCTCAAGCAGCAGCTTGCCAAGCTCGGCGGCAGCGCCTGCGGCAAATGGGTCGCGGTCGTCCTGCATTTCGGTTAGCTCGGCGGCGGTCTGCTCATCGGCGCCCCCTCCCAGCAGGGCACCCACATGCATCAAAAGTACATCGTCCAGCCGCTTGCATTCCTCCTCGGCGCGGCGGGCGTAGTCCACGGCGGCCTGTCCAAGGCGCTGGTGGTCGGCCGTGTCAAAAACGCGGCGCAGGATGGCGGCCCGCTCGGCGGAGGGGGCGTTCAGCAGGCGGGTGAAATCATTCTGCGCCAGCATCGACACCTGCGCAAACTGCTTGGCGTCAATGCCCAGCAGCTTGACAACGGCGTCCGTCACAGCAGAGGCACCGCTGACCGGCTCGTCCGGCTCGCGGATGAGCTCGGCCTTGGCGGGCACCTTGACCATGCCGCTGCCCGCTTGGCGCGCGCTGCTGGTCGGCCAGCGGCGCACCGTGTAGCTGCGCCCCCGGTGGGTAAAGGTCAGCTCCACCGAGGTCTCGGCCTCCGGTGCGGAAAAATCGCTGCGCAGCATCGTTGTTTTTCGGTTCTCGCCCGAGGTCTCGCCGTAGAGCGCAAACGTGATGGCGTCAAACAGGGCGGTCTTGCCCGCGCCGGTGTCGCCGCCGATCAGAAACAGTCCATTGCCGCCGAACACCGAGAAATCCAGCTCGGTGCGGCCCGCGTAGGGGCCGAAGGCGGTCAAGATCAACTTCTGGGGTTTCATTCGCTTTTTGACGCCTCCTCGCGCAGTTTTTTCACGGCCAGCACTTCCTCGGTCGTCAGGGCACGGCCGTTCATCTTGGTGAAAAAGTCCTGAAACAGCTCGGCAAAGGGCTTGCCCTTGACGGCCTGGGTCATATCGGCGGGCAGCGCCGCCGTGCCCCTGGGCTGGTAGTCGAGCCGCATCGCATTGGGGTAGGCCGCGCGCAGCTGGGCCATCGCATCGGGCAGCGGGGTCGGGTCGGTCAGGGTCGCCCAGATATAATCCTCGGTGTCGGTGGGGTGCGCGACCAGCTTGGCCAGCGGGCCGGTCAGGTGGCGCATGGCGCGGCGGGGCGTCAGCGGCAGCTGCTCGATCTTTTCCACGCCGCGCTTGCCGATCCGCACGAGGGTGACGGATTTCTGCATCCCGCACTCGTCCAGATGGTAGCAGAGCGGCGCACCCGCGTACCGCACGGCGTCAATGCCGACCCGCTGCGCGCGGTGGATATGCCCGAGCGCCGCATAGCAGAAGCCTGCAAACCGCGCTGCATCAATAGAATCCACCGTGCCGACCGTCAGGGGGGCCGTCTCACTGCCGGCAAGCTGGGGCGGGCATACGCCGGAGACCACCATCTGGTGGGCCACCAGCACCCGGCGCGGGGCGGCGGGCTCACAGACGGCCAGCGCCGCGCCGACGGCGGAATCATAGTCGGAGATATCGGCATCGGGCAGGTAGTGGCGCACCGTGGCCGCCCGCACAAAAGGGCAGCAGGGTAAATTCAAAGGGGGCCGTAGCGGTCATGCAGCACGACCTGCTTGGGCATGCCGTGGAACCGCCCGGCGATGTAAACGCCCTGCTCTGCCAGCAGGCCGCTGGCGAAATCAAGGCGCTCGGCGCTGTCGTGGTTGCCGGACACGGCCAGCACCGGTACATGCCGCAGCGAGAGCTGTGTCAAAAACCAGTCGAGCAGCGTGCAGGCCGCAGCCGGGGGGACGGGGGTGTCGTAGATGTCGCCCGCCAGCACCACGGCCTCGACGCCGTGCTTATCGCAGAGGGTCAGGATCTGCTCCAGAATAAAGCGCTGATCCTCCAGCATATCAAACCCGTTGACCCGTTTGCCAAGGTGCAGGTCAGCCAAGTGCAGAAGTTTCATAGTGTATCTCCAGATTTTGCGTTTACCGCGCTGCAGGGGCCGGACATGTCCGGCCCGCGGCCGAGGGATGGGGTGCCTGCCGGAATGTTCGGGGCCGGGCGTCCCGGCCCCTACCCGGCAGCCTGCCGTTTGTAGGGGGCGGCGTCCTCGACGCCCCGCGGGTCGATGCAAGCATCGGCCCCTACAAATTCACTGCGTTACCGCCACAGCTTCTCCCATGTGGTAATATCCAGCGTCACACCGGGCAGGACCTCCATCGGGGCGGTCTCTGCCTTGCGGAAGCGGCATTTTTTCGCAAAGCCCTCGGCCTTGAGGTCGCGCGCCCACACCTTCAGGTACAGGCGGCTGCGGCCATCCCCCTCGGCCAGCTTCTGGGCGTAGGCCACAACGCTGCGGCCGATGCCCTTTTGCCGCGGGCCTTCTCCTTCAAAAAAAACAGGCGGCTCAGGCACATGGCACCCGCCGGGCCGAGGTCGAGTGCAAAATAGCCCACCGGCTCGGTGCCGAGATAGACGAGGAAATAGTTGATAACGCCGCTGTGGATCTCGTCATCGGTCAGGATGTCGCTCTGGTACTTATCGGCCAGCGCGGCGGCGACCTTGGGTGTCAGCTTGGTGTAGTGCTGCACAAAAATTTCCTGTGCCAGCTCCGAAACCAGCTGCACATAGCGGGTCTTGGTAACTTGCTTAAATGTCGGGTTCATAGTAACTCCTTTTTGTTAAACATATGCCGCCGTAGGGGCGCATTCTATATGCGCCCGTGCAGCCAGCAGGTGCCGCGGGCGGATATGGAATCCGCCCCATACTATTTATTCAATGGTAACGCTCGCCTTCGCCGGCATACAGGCGGCCCAGTCGCCCTCGTTTTTCAGCACGCCGAACCCCTCGCACAGGTGGTCGGGGCAGGGGCTGTCCACAAAGGCAATGCCGCCGTTTTCCACATGCAGGTGGATCGTGTACCGGCCGGTGTCGATGTCATAGTCGGCGTCCCTGCGCAGGTCGATGCGCTGCTCCGTCTGCGGCGTGCCGTAGCGCAGCACCGCCGTATGCCCGCTGCCGCCGGTGCGGCATACCAGCCAAAGCACCGCCGCCGCGGCCAGAACCGCCGCAATGAAGATGATATTTTTGCGTTTGTTCGTCATTCTTTGTCAAATTCCAGTTCCTGCGCCATGCCGTCATACCCGGCCAGCGCTAAAGGGTACGCCGTGCGGGCCGCAGCCAGCCCGGGGGCGGTGTCGGTCACGGCGGCGCTGTAGTGGGTCAGCCAGAGACGGCGCACCGCGGCGGCGGCGGCCAGCGCGCCCGCCTCGCGGCAGGTCGTGTGGCCGTAAAGCCGGGCCTTGGGCAGGTCGGCGTCATCGGCGTAGGTCGCATCCATGCAGAGCAGGTCGGCGTCCCGGGCGGCGGCTTCCAGCGCGGCGCAGGGGCGGGTGTCAGTCGCATAGACGACCTTGAGGCCCCGGCGCGGCGGGCCAAGCACCTGCTCCGGTGTGAAGCCGCCGGCCGCCGCACCCTTTTGCAGCGTTTTCCAGTACGCCACCGGGATGCCCGCCGCCCGCGCCCGCGCGGGGTCAAACCGGCCTGCGCGGGGCAGTTCAAGCGCGTAGCCGCAGCAGGGCACACGGTGTTCCAGCGGGAACGGCGTGATTTTCAGCGCATCTACGGCAAACGGCGCGTCCGCCTCCCGCCAGAGGACGGGATAGGGCTGCGCACCTGCCAGCGCCATGACGGGCCGCGCGACTGCATCCAGCCCCGCAGGGCCATAGACGGTCAGCGGCTCGGTGCGGTTCAGGCTGCCCAGCGTCTGCAAAAGTCCGGGCAGACCCAGAATGTGGTCCCCGTGGTAGTGGGTCAGCAGCACGGCCGAAAGCCGGTACGCGCTGACGCCGTACCGCCGCAGCCCGACCTGCGTGCCCTCGCCGCAGTCGAGCAGAACGCTGCGCCCGGCCACCGTCACGGCGGCGGCAGCCAGCGCACGGTCGGGCAGCGGCTGCGTGCCGCCCGTACCCAAAAGCGTTACCTTCAGCATCGGCTCACCTCTTTCCAACAGTACCCCATTATTAAGCGTATTATAGCACAGATCAGGGAGGAGGTAAAGCCTCCCTTGTCAAAGGGAGGTGGCCGAGCGTCAGCAAGGCCGGAGGGATTCCAGCGGCCTTGCTGATGCGTATGTGCTCCCGCAAGGCTGCAGGAATCCCCCAGTCCGCTTCGCGACATCTCCCCCACACTGTGGGGGAGTCACCCTTTGACAAGGGGGCCTTTTTGCATTTTCCTGAAACACTCCGCCCATTTTTGTCGTATACTCTTTATGAAAGGGGGCGATACCGATGACGGAGCATGAACTGGACACACTGCTGCGGGACTACGGCGGCGCGGTGCGGGCCGTCTGCCGGGCCATTTTGCCCGGCCACCCGCAGGACGCCGAGGAGGCCGAGGCCGACACATTTTACAAGCTGTGGCGCGGCGCGCGGCTGCCTGCGGACGAGGCGCATCGGCGGCGGCTGGTCATTTTGACGGCGCGGCAGTGTGCCATTGACCGCTACCGTGCGCTGCTGCGCCGGGGCGAGACGCTGCCGCTGGACGACCGCGATGACGCCGAGCTGGCTGTAGCGCTGGAAAGCCATCTTGAAAGCCGCGAGCTGATGGCGCAGATCATGGCGCTGCCGCCGCCGGACGGTGAGCTGTTTTTGCGGCGGTACTTATACGGCGAGACGGCGGCCCAGCTGGGTGCGCGGTTTGCCATGCCCGCCGCCACGGTGCGCACCCGGCTGCACCGCGCACGGCTGGCACTGCAAAAAGCTATTGAAGGAGGGCTGACCTATGACCGAACTGGAACGCTGGATGAACGACAACCCGCCGCTGGCGGACGCCCTGACGGCGGAGGAAACCGCTGCACTGCGCCAAAAGTACTGGCGCGCCGCCCAAGGCTGCATGCTTTGCGCGGCTGGCGGCTGGCAGCTGCGGCGGCAGCGCTCTGCTTAGTGGCCGGGCGCGGTGGTGCTGGGGCTTTTCCACCCCATGAGCGCCGCCAACGAGACGAACGCACTGGTGCAGAAGTACGGCGTGGTGCTGGACGAACCGCTGACCGCCGAGATCAACGGCCGCACGGTCAGTGTAAAAAGGCGCTGCTGCGCGGCGAAAAACACACCTGCGGGTGCTGTACGATGTGGACAACGCCCAAGGGATGGAGCCAAACGATTTGGTGTGGGACACCGGCGCGTTTTACTGCGTGCAGCGGACAACAGCGGCGACAAGCGGCTCTATATTGCAAACAACGCACGAGGTAGGGCCGTGTTATGGGTACGCCATTGGTTCGTGGGCAACGCGCAACGCGGTCAGCGAAGGCGATGTTCTCCCCTGCTATGTGGATATTCCGTTGACCCAGACGGCCACCGACACGCGAACGCTGTATATCTGCGATTTAACAAATTACAAGGCCTCTGCGCATGTTAAGGTCATGCTGCCCGACATGGCTGAAGCAGTGACGATAAGCGTAAAGAAAACCATCTCGCTGAAGGGCGGCCACTGGTTCCATTATGATATGACCGAGGAAGAAGCCGAGCAATATCCCGACGCAACGTTTGACATTCAAGAGGTTCGTATTGAACCGCTGGCGGTCAGCGTCATCGGCAAGAATCACGGCAGTCTGCCGCTGGGTGGGACCTCGCGGTACGATGTGCAGTCCCGCGTGAAGCTGTTCCGCGCTGACGGCACGGAACTGACCTACGGCTGGGACGGAGAGTTTTACCAAGGCTTTTATGGCCGCGTGATCAAATCTTCCGGTCAGAGCGCTCTGCGGGTGAACACCTACAACATCCTCGACCCCGAGGCCGTGGCATGGGTGGAGATCGACGGGGAGAGGTTTGAGGTGGGTAAACGCGGCAAAAGCCCCTCCGGCCATCGCTGACGCTCGGCCACCTCCCCTGTAAGGGGCGGCTTGCTGCGCGGGCCAAGCCCGCGAGAAAGGCTCCTCACGAAGTGGGGAGCTGGCCGAGCCTGCGAGGCCTGAGGGGCTTTTGCAGGTTTGCGGGGGCACCCCGTTGACGGGATGCCGTGGTGAACTTTGCCCTCATCAGCCGCCTGCGGGCGGCAGCTTCCCCGCAGAGGCAAAAAGCGGCGGTTGCGCTCCGACACGCGCCTGCGGGCCCCGGGTGGCTAAGTTAAAGAGCCGCACCCGCATGGGGGCAGGTGTTCATATTCTTATCAGCCGAACATGTTGATCAGGATACCGGCGGCAACGGCGGAGCCGATAACACCGGCAACGTTGGGGCCCATGGCGTGCATGAGCAGGTAGTTGCGGGGGTTGTACTCCTGACCGACCTTCTGGGAAACACGGGCGGCCATGGGAACGGCGGAAACACCGGCGGAGCCGATGAGCGGGTTGATCTTGCCGTGGGTGACCACGCACATGATCTTGCCGAGGATGACACCGCCGGCGGTGCCGACACCGAAGGCCACGATGCCCAGAACGATGATCTCAACGGTCTGGATGTTCAGGAAGGTGGCGGCGTTGGTGGTGCAGCCGACCGAGAAGCCGAGGAAGATCGTGATGATGTTCATCAGCTCGTTGCCGGCGGTCTTGGTGATACGCTCGACAACGCCGGACTCCTTCATCAGGTTGCCCATCATCAGGCAGCCGACCAGAATGGCGGCGTCAGGCAGGGGGTCAGGGGGCAACGATGATGGTAACGATGATGGGGAAGAGGATCTTCTCGGTCTTGGAAACGCGGCGAGGGGGCAGTCATGACGATCTGACGCTCTTTTTTCAGTGGTCAGGACCTTCATGATAGGCGGCTGGATAACCGGCACCAGCGCCATGTAGCAGTACGCAGCGACCGCGATGGAGCCGAGCAGATGCGGGGCCAGCTTGGTGGTGACATAGATGGCGGTGGGGCCGTCCGCGCCGCCGATGATGCCGATAGCACCGGCTTCCTGGTTCGTGAAGCCCAGGATCTTAGCGCCGACAAAGGTGAAGAAGATGCCCAGCTGTGCGGCAGCGCCCAGCAGCAGGCTGGACGGGCGGGCGATCAGCGGCTCGAAGTCGGTCATCGTGCCGATGCCGAGGAAGATCAGCGGCGGATAGATGCCGAGCTTGACGCCTAAGTAGATATAGTCGACCATACCGCCGGAGGAACCGAGCAGCTCCCAGTTGATGTGGTTCGTCTCGTTGATGAAGATGTCCATATGGAAGATGCCGTCGAGGGGCAGGTTCGTCAGCAGCATGCCGAAGGCAATCGGCATCAGCAGCAGCGGCTCAAACTGCTTGACAATGGCCAGATACAGCAGCACACAGGCCACTGCCAGCATGACGGCGTACTTCCAGCCGCCCTCGGTGAAGAAGATCTGTGCCCAGCCGGACTTTGCGAAGATCTCCGCAATATTGGTAAAAATCGCACCCATTTCCGTACCTCCTTACATAAAGGGCGTGGTATGCTCGCGCACGCCTGCGTCACCCCATGCGCCGCGGCGGGAGCCGGCAGCGGGCTTGGAAACGCGCTTGATGCCGCGGATGACGGCATTGCCGCCGCACACAGAGGCCACGGCAGCGGAGATGGCGGCGATGATCTCGCCGGGGATGGAGCCGTTGTCAGCCTTGGCTGCAGGGGCAGCGGGCTTGGCTGCAGGGGCAGCCTTGGCAGCGGGGGCCGCAGGGGCCTTCGGCGCGGCAGGCTTGTCGTTCTTCTTATTGTTGATGTTGTCGAAGATCTTGCCTTCCAGCGTGATGATAAGGCACAGGGCCACCAGCATCGCGAAAACCAGTGTAATGCTGGTCAGAACAACGGTGCCGTCGCTGGCTTCAAGGGCAAGCAGAGCTAGGTTGGGCATGGATGATCCTCCTTTAATTGGTAAACGGCCGGAAAAAGGCTATTTGATGATATTATAGCACAAAGTGATTTTTTTGGGTAGATTTTTTTACAAAAAAATGAATATTTTTGGGGAATTGTATGGATGTAGGATGTTGGGGCGGCTGCTGGAAGGTGCCAAAGCCCCTCAGGCCTCGCAGGCTCGGGGCGGCCAGCTCTCCCACTGCGTGGGGCGCCTTTTTGCGCGGGCTTTGCCCGCGTGAAACACGAATTAACCTCAGGGGGGAGGTGACGAGCGAAGCGAAGTCGGAGGGGCTTTGCCCGTTTGCCGTTGTGCACACCGTCCAATTTTTCAGCATCATTTTCGGCTGGTTGTACAGCATTTTCTACAAACATGAACAAAATATGCCCCCCCTCTTGACTGGGCAGCAACTCTGTGATAGCATAAAGCGCAACGAAAGAACGGCAAAGGCGCCGGGCAGAGTATTTCTGCCCGGCGCTTTTTCTGTTTCTTTTGCAAGTATTCCGTGCGGAAGTAAGAGAGAGGGGTTTCAAGGTATGTACAACTCAGCAGATGTAACATGGACACTGGTTGCGGCGTTTCTGGTGTTCTTTATGCAGGCAGGCTTTGCTTTGTGTGAAGCCGGCCTGACCCGCGCTAAAAACACCGGCAATATCCTGATGAAGAATATGATGGACTTTTGTATCGGTACACCCTGTTACTGGATCGTCGGTTTCGGCATCATGTTCGCCGGCTCCGGCGCACTCATCGGCGGGTTTGACCCGTTCATCCGCGGCAGCTATGACTTCGGTACGCTGCCGGTCTGGGTCTACGCGGTGTTCCAGACCGTGTTCTGCGCGACCGCCGCCACCATCGTTTCCGGCTCGATGGCCGAGCGCACGAAGTTCAGCGCCTACTGCTGCTACTCCGCCGCCATCAGCCTGATCGTCTACCCCATCTCCGGCCACTGGATCTGGGGCGGCGGCTGGCTGGCGCAGCTCGGCTTCCATGACTTCGCAGGCTCCACAGCGGTCCACTTCGTCGGCGGCGTCACTGCCTGCCTCGGCGCCTGGATGCTCGGCCCCCGCATTGGCAAGTACAACAAGGCGGGCACGCCGCGCGCCATCCCCGGCCACAATCTGACCGCCATGGCGCTGGGCGTTTTCATCCTGTGGTTCTGCTGGTTCGGCTTCAACGGCGGCTCCACCGTCAGCATGACCGGCGATGACACGATGATTTCCGCAGGCCTTATCTGCTTCAACACCAACCTTGCCGCCGCGCTGGCCACTGTTGCGGCGCTGATCGTCTCGTGGGTGCGGTACGGCAAGCCCGATGTGTCCCTGACCTTCAACGGCGCGCTGGCCGGTCTGGTCGCCATTACTGCGGGCTGTGATGTGGTCGATCCGTTCGGCGCAGCCGTCATCGGCATCGTGGCCGGTGTGCTCTGCATCTTCTCGGTCGAGTTCTTCGACAAGATCGCCAAGATCGACGACCCGGTCGGTGCGGTCTCCGTCCACTGCGTCAACGGCTGCTGGGGCACGCTGGCCGTTGGCCTGTTTGCCACCGAGGGCGGCCTGTTCTACGGCGGCGGCCTTGCCAAGCTGGGCATCCAGCTGCTGGGCGTTGTCAGCGTGGCCGCGTGGGTGCTGATCACGATGTACATCATCTTCTCGATCATCAAAAAGACGATCGGGCTTCGCGTCTCCGAGAAGGAGGAGCTGGACGGCCTCGACATCCATGAGCACGGCCTGACCAGCGCCTACGCCGGCTTTGCCATCAGCGACCCGACCTATGCCGAGCTGGATGTCAACGAGAACACCGACCTCGGCGAGGACGACATCACCGCGCCAGCCCCCGAGAAGATTGCGGCGGCCGTCAAGGTCACGCAGGAAGCACCGCTGCCCGCCGAGCTGGATTCCGGCATGCACAAGGTTTCCATCATCGTGCAGCTTGCCAAGTTTGAGACCCTGAAGAAGGCGCTGAACGACATCGGCGTGACCGGCATGACGGTGACTCAGGTCATGGGCTGCGGCCTGCAGAAGGGCAGCGGCGAGAAGTACCGCGGCGCCGAGGTGGACGCCACCCTGCTGCCGAAGGTCAAGGTCGAGGTCGTTGTGAGCAAGGTCCCGGTAGAAGATCATCGACACCGCCACCAAGGCCCTGTACACCGGCCCATCGGCGACGGCAAGATCTTTTTGTCTACAATGTGGCAAAAAGGTCGTCAAGGTCCGCACCGGCGAGCAGGATTACGCCGCCCTGCAGGATGTGGAGTAATTCGCAGCACCATTTAGGGTATATATAAAGGTTAGTGAGCCGCCCCCCTCCGAAGTGGGATTCGGAGGGGGCGGTTGGTTTTGTGGGAGATGGACAAGGGGGTTGTGGCGGCAGGTTTCGGCGGGGTGAGGGCGCCCCGCCCTACGCACGGATTTTCAAGTAGGGTTGTAGGGCGGCCAGCCCTCTGGCCGCCGTGGCCGTTTGCGGTGGCGGGAAGTGCCCGGGAGGGATGAATCCCTCCCCTACGGATGAACCGTTGACGGCAGTTTAACGGAAGGTAGCGGAGGGGTCAAGACCCCTCCCTACGATGTAACATACAAGGGGGGCACAAAGCGAAACCGGGAGCTGACGCAAGGCTGCGGGCCGGGCATGCCCGGCCCCTACAGGGCGGCGATTGGGAAACGGGATATAACGCAGGTTTACGGCTGCGGGGGTTCGGGGGAACACCCGAATTTTAAAACGGAGCAGAGGGCGCGGGCGTTAAGCGCGAACAGTAATACTGCGTTCGCGTAGCCCGCGCCCTCTGCGACGACTCCTCTTTGGGGTTCCTAGGGGCGTGCAGCCCCTAGGTCGCGGGTCCGCTGCGTCGAAACAGCGGCAGTTTTCTTTGGTTCTTTCTTTTGCTGCCAAAAGAAAGAACAACCTCCCGGGAGACTGCCGTTAATCCTTTAGCCGCTCACTTCCCCGTGCCGACTGTATATACTGTCTCGGCGTCTGGTTGTACTCGGCCCGGAACGCACGGTAGAAATTTGCGTAATCGCCGAAGCCACAGTACTGGCAGACCTCGTTCGGCGGCACGCCGCCCGCAAGCAGCTGCTTGGCGTTCAGCAGCCGTTTTTGCAAAATATACCGGTGTACGGTCGTGCCGACCTGTGCATCAAACTTGCGCAGCAGGTGATACTTACTGATGAAGAACTTCTCCGAGAGCTGGTCAAGGGTCAGCGGCTCGCTGTAATGCTCGTTGATGTAGTGCAGCACCGCATCCACCACCTGATCGCTCGTGCCAACAGGCCGGGCATCGCCGCGGTCAGCAGCAGCGCGGTTCAGCCCGACCAGCAGCTCCATCAAGCGCGCTCTGGGCCAGCAGGTCGCTGCCGTAGTCCTTGCTTGCCTTTAAGGCGCACAGCTTGTCCACCGTGGTGCGCAGCGGCGCGCCGGTGGCGCCGGGCAGCCGCAGCAGGTTCGTATGGCCGGGAATTGTGGTGTCAAAGCAGCGGGTCAGGCTGGTGTGCGGGGTGGACAAGCCCTCCAGATACGGCCGCGCGATCCACAGCACGATCCGCTCATAGGCGTCGGCATCGGTGGCAATGCGGGCCTGATGCAGCTCCAGCGGGCTGCAGAGCATCCAGTCACCAGGGCGCACACGGTAGAGCTGGTTCTCGACGATATATTCCACCCGGCCGCGCAGCAGCAGATAGACCTCATAGAAGTCATGGTGGTGCAGCTCGACCTCGTTCATGTAGGTAGACCGATAGCGGTAGACCTCATAGTCGGGCGCAATCATCGTCTGGCGTTTGGTGTAGGGGTTGTAGTTTGACATAAAGAACTCCTCAAAAGCCTTCCCCTGAGGGACAGACTCCCCGGTACGGGGGGAGGTGGGCATAGCGCCAGAAGGGGAGCAGGTGGCTGAGCGAAGCGAAGCCGCGGCTGTGCCGCTGCCGCCCCGTAAAAAGGGCTTTTTGCGGCAAGTTCTCCCCTCATCAGCTGCCTTCTGCGGCAGCTTCTCCCCATGGGAGAAGCCTTTTTTCGATGCTAGGTTTAGTTTACCGCAATTTTTACAATTTTTCAAGCAACTACGGTTATTTTCTTGCAAAAAATTGCGTGCTATACTGAAACTATCGCGAGTGGCATATAGGACCACTCCCTCAACAGCAACAAAAGGAGCAAATCATTATGCAGATGAATGCGTCTTCCATCGTAAACCAGAAGGCCGAGTGGGAAAAGCTGGGCGTTAAGCTGCCCGCCTTTGACCACGCCGCCATGACCGCTGCCACCAAGGGCATCCCATCTGGGTCCACTTCGGCGCCGGCAACATCTTCCGCGGCTTTATCGCCGCCCTGCAGCAGCGTCTGCTGAACGAGGGTCTGGCCGACCGCGGCATCATCGCAGCCGACACCTTCGACTACGACATCATCGACAAGATCTACACCCCGTATGACAACCTGACGATGAACGTCACCCTGAACCCGGACGGCACCACCAGCCGCGAGATCATCGGCTCTGTGGCCGAGGGTCTGCGCGCCAACTCTGCCGACGCCGAGATGATGGCCCGCTTCAAGCAGATCTTCACCGATCCCGGCCTGCAGATGATCTCCTTCACCATCACCGAGAAGGGCTACGCCCTGTATCGTCCTGACGGCAGCCTGATGCCCGTTGTGCAGGCCGACATCGATGAGGGTCCCGCCCACGCACGCCACGCCATGAGCATGGTCGCCGCCCTGCTGCTGGAGCGTTTCCAGAACGGCGCCGCCCCGCTGGCCGTTGTCAGCATGGACAACTGCTCTCACAACGGCGAGAAGCTGCAGGCCAGCGTCATGACCGTTGCCAAGGCATGGCTGGAGAAAGGGCTATGTCGGTCAGGACTTCATCGACTACCTGTCCGATGAGAGCAAGATCACCTTCCCCTGGTCCATGATCGACAAGATCACCCCGCGCCCCCACAAGATGGTCGAGGAGTCTCTGGAGAAGGACGGCATCGAGGGCATGGCTCCCATCGTCACCTCCAAGAACACCTTCATCGCCGCGTTCGTCAACGCCGAGCGCCCGCAGTACCTTGTGGTTGAGGACAAGTTCCCCAACGGCCGCCCCGCACTGGAGAAGGCCGGCGTCTACCTGACCGACCGCGAGACCGTCAACAAGACCGAGCGCATGAAGGTCACCACCTGCCTGAACCCCCTGCACACCGCCATGAGCGTTTACGGCTGCATGCTGGGCTATGACCTGATCTGCGCCGAGATGAAGGACGAGGACATCGTTGCCCTCATCAAGCGCCTGGGCTACGTCGAGGGCCTGCCGGTCGTCGTTGACCCGAAGATCCTGGCCCCCAAGGCCTTCATTGACGAGGTCATCGAGCAGCGCCTGCCCAATCCCTTCATGCCCGACACCCCGCAGCGCATCGCGACGGATACCTCCCAGAAGGTCGGCATCCGCTTCGGCGAGACGATCAAGAGCTACATCGCCGAGGGCCGCGACCTGAACAGCCTCGTTTCCATTCCTCTGGCCATCGCCGGCTGGCTGCGCTACCTGCTGGCCATCGATGACAACGGCAACGCCTTTGAGGTTTCCGCTGACCCGCTGAAGGACGACCTGCAGGCCAAGCTGGCCGGTATCGAGGTCGGCAAACCCGGAAACCTTCACCAACCAGCTGGACGACATCCTGTCCAACGCTTCCATCTTCGGCACCGATCTGACCAAGACCGTGCTGGCCGACAAGATCAAGCCTTACTTCAAAGCCGAGCTGGCAGGCCCCGGCGCTGTCCGCAAGACCCTGCACGAGGCTGTGAACGGCTGATTGCAACTTCCCTAAGCCTTCCCCAAAGGGGCTGCGCCCGCAGCGCGTGTCGGAGCGCAACCGCCGTAGGCGGCTCTTAGCGCGGAGACTGAAGGTGGCCCCGCAGGGCCGGATGAGGGGCGAGCTTCCCGCAGCAACCCGTTACCGGGCAATAAAGGCAACCTTGCCCCTCATCAGTCACCTTCGGTGACAGCTTCCCCCAAGGGGAAGCCTTGCATCTGCCGCCCGTAGGGAGCCGGACATGTCCGGCCCGCCGCATAAAATCTATAACCCGCTCACGGGTTTGCAACCGAAACTTGAGGGCGAGGCATGCCTCGCCCCTACGCAAACGACTATACAAACAAAAGGAGCACCACATGTCTATGAAAATGGGTTGGCGCTGGTATGGTGAGGGCAATGACCCCATCACCCTGAGCGACATTAAGCAGATCCCCGGTGTTGAGGAGATCGTCTGGGCCCTGCACAGCAAAATGCCCGGCGAGATCTGGGAGGAGTCCGAGATCAAGGAGGTCGTAGACCAGATCCACGCGGCCGGCTTCAGCGCCACCGTCGTTGAGTCCGTCAATGTCCACGATGACATCAAGATCGGTCTGCCCACCCGCGATAAGTACATCGAGAACTACAAGCAGTGCATCCGCAACCTGTCCAAGTTCGGCGTCAAGACCATCTGCTACAACTTCATGCCCATCTTTGACTGGACCCGCACCGACCTGTTCCACCCCGTCGGCGATGGCTCCACCGCCCTGTTCTATCAGAAGGACCTGATCAAGGACGACTACAAGGGCATGGCAAACTACATTCTCGAATTTACCGAGAAGTACAACATGACCTTCCCCGGCTGGGAGCCGGAGCGCATGGCCAAGCTGGACGAGCTGTTCAAGGCTTACGCCCCCGTCACCAAGGAAGCTGTGGGATAACCTCAAGTACTTCCTTGAGGCGATCATGCCCACCTGCCGCGAGTGCGACATCAAGATGGCCATCCATCAGGACGATCCCCCATGGGATATCTTCGGCCTGCCCCGCCTGCTGGTTGACGCCGAGAGCATCGACCGCTTCCTGACGATGGTCGATGACCCGTACAACTGCCTGACCCTGTGCAGCGGCAGCATGAACGCCAACCCCAACAACAACGTGGCTGAGATCGTGCGCAAGCATTGCGATCGCATCCCGTTCGCCCATGTGCGCAACATCCATCACTTCGAGAACGGTGACTTCTCTGAGGCTGCCCACCGCGACTGCTGCGGCGAAACCGGCATCATCGAGATCCTGCGCGCCTACCACGACTGCGGCTTTGACGGCTGCATCCGCCCCGACCACGGCCGTCAGCTGTGGGAGGAAGGCCCCGGCAACTGCCGCCCCGGCTACGGCAAGTATGACCGTGCGCTCGGCGTACAGTACATGCTCGGCGTCTGGGATCTGCTGGATCGTCTGGACGAAGAGAAGAACCGCTGATTCCTGCCATCCTCTAGTTGCTGTATAAAAACAAAAAAGCCGCTGCGCAAGCAGTGGCTTTTTTGTTTTGGGAAATCTGCGCCGCACGGTAGGGGCCGGGCATGCCCGGCCCGCAGCTTTGCCTGTATCGCAACGTTATCTTTAAACCGTAGGGGATGGATTCATCCCTCCCGGCAGCTTTGCCTCCCTTGTCAAGGGAGGTGGCCGCCAACGGCGGCCGGAGGGATTTCTGCAGCCGCCCTTCTGCCCTCCTTACCCCTTCACCTCATTCACCAGCTTTTCCCCTCTCGCAAATGCCCGCGCGTTCTCCATCGTTGTGATGGCGATGCTCTGCAGCGCGGTCCGGGTAAAAAACGCCTGATGGCTCGTCACGACCACATTCGGAAAGCTCATCAGCACCGGCACGATCTCATTGCGCAGCACATCGTCGGAGAAGTTTTCAAACACCTGACCGTCCTCGTCCTCATAGACATCCAGCCCCACACCGGCAAATTTGCGGCTGCGCAGCGCGTCGATGAGCGCGTCGGTGTCGATCAGTCCACCCCGGCTCGTGTTGACCAGCACCGCGCTGTCGCGCATCATCTGGATCGTCTCAGCGTTGATCATGTGGTAGGTTTCCGCCGTCAGCGGGCAATGCAGGCTGACCAGATCTGCGGTGCGCAGCAGCTCCTCCAGCCCCACATACCGCACATGGCCGTCCAGCGCAGGGTTACGGTACTGGTCGCAGGCCAGCACCGTCATGCCGAAGCCGCAGCAGATACGGGCCATCGCCGCGCCGATGCGCCCCGTGCCCAACAATACCGGCCGCCGAGCCGTACAGGTTATACCCCAGCAGCCCATCAAGCGAAAAATTGTTGTTGCGCACCTTGATATACGCCTTGCAGATGCGGCGGTTCGCGGCCAGCGCCAGCGCCATGGCGTGCTCGGCCACTGCCTCGGGGCTGTAGCCCGGCACCCGCAGCACCGTGATGCCGTACCGCTGCGCCGCCGGCAGGTCCACATGATTGTACCCGGCGCAGCGCAGCAGCAGGCAGCGGATACCCGCCTGCGCCAGCCTTTCCAGCACTGCCGCCGAGCAGTCTGCATTGACAAACGCACACACCGCGTCCCCGCCCCGCGCCAGCGGCGCGGTATCCGCATCGAGATTCGCCGTTAAAAACCGGATCTCACAGCCATATTCCGGGTCAGCCGCCAGCACATCAAAGTAGTAATGGTCATACTCCCGCGTCCCGTAAAAGACGATCTTCATAGCAATCCCCCAATCCCTTTCAGTATCGGTCGTTTACGCTCCCATTATACTGAATGGAGTGGGGGATTTCCGTTGTAGGGATAACACTGCCTTGGTTTTGCACCGCCACGTAGAGGCGAACATTGTTCGCCCGCGCAACGTTACCTTTGCTGCAACTGAATCTTCCACCGCGCCGTAGGGGCGGGGCTCTGCCCGCCCGCGCAGCCTCCCACCCATGGGATAGCCGCGCCCCTTAATGCCGTCGGCAATCAAAAACTGTCCTTGAAATTTCACGCTGCTTGTAAAGCAATACGCCATATGATACAATTAGCTAAATCGGAAGTTATAAAGGAGAAACACTATGGGATTATTTGGTAAAAGCAAAAAAGAGCGAGAAAAAGAGTATATGAACAGATTAGATGTTCCATTATGTTTAAAAGAAGACTTTGAATTGATTATTGATGATGTATTTACAATTATGGGGGTTGGAACAGTTGCCACAGGAAACATATCAACAGGAATGTAGAGAAGGAGAAAATGCGTGTGTTTATAAAACAAATGGAGGTGTATTAGAGACTATAATTACTACCATCGATATACATACAAAAGAACGAAAATCAAATGGTTGTGGATATAAAACAGAACATGTTGGACTTGGGTTAAGAGGAGTTTCTAAGGAACAATTAGAAAAAAAGGAGATAGAGTGATTGTAAAGAATGCCAATATGTATGGAATGTAATTAC
>VOFK01001184.1_pt1 | contig 17846 bp, 28 predicted proteins | sample 5384121 | NCBI WGS metagenome assembly VOFK01 (sample SAMN12384730, study PRJNA508395) | human gut metagenome | isolation source: healthy gut J | host: Homo sapiens
CAAATAGGAGGCACTTGCTGTACCTTTTCGGGTTGGGGTTTCATTCAAGAGCCATTGATGCTTGTAAAGGGACTGGCTTAAAGCTGTCACGGGCTTCTCACAATGGACTGGGGTTGGGCGGAGGGTTGTCTTTGCCGGTACTCCGGGAAAGATGTTGCAGGCATACGCTGACGCTTCCCAATATCTGAATGGCGAATGTGCCATTGAAGTGCCTGCCGAACGGCGCAAGGGCAACGGCCATAGCCTGTGGCTGCGCGGTGCAAGAGGCAATAACCTGAAAAATGTGGATGTGGAGTTCCCGCTTGGCAAACTGATTTGTGTAACGGGAGTATCGGGCAGCGGAAAGTCCACACTGATTAATGAGACGCTTCAGCCCATTCTTTCACAGAAGTTTTACCGCTCGCTTCAAGACCCTTTGAGTACGATAGTATTGAAGGATTAGAGTATATAGATAAGGTGGTGAATGTAGACCAGTCGCCGCTGGGGCGTACTCCCGCGCTCCAATCCTGCCACGTATACGGGAGTCTTTTCTGATATCCGCAACCTGTTTGTCGGCCTGCCCGAAGCTAAAATTCGCGGTTACAAGGCGGGACGCTTCTCGTTCAATGTCAGTGGGGGGCGTTGCGAAGCCTGCCAGGGCAATGGTTATAAAACTATTGAAATGAACTTCCTGCCCGACGTGTATGTTCCTTGTGAGGTCTGCCATGGCAAACGCTACAATCGGGAAACCCTGGAAGTGCGCTTCAAAGGGAAGTCTATTGCCGATGTGCTGGATATGACAATTAACCGCGCGGTGGAATTTTTTGAAAACGTGCCTCAGATTCTGAATAAGATAAAGGTAATTCAAGAGGTGGGACTGGGTTATATAAAACTGGGACAGTCTTCTACCACGCTTTCCGGTGGCGAAAGCCAACGTGTGGCTTGGCCACCGAACTTCCCAAACGGGATACGGGCAAGACGCTCTATATTCTTGACGAACCTACTACCGGACTGCACTTTGAGGATATCCGCGTCCTGATGAATGTATTGAATAAATTGGTCGATAAAGGGCAACACGGTTATCGTTATCGAGCATAACCTCGATGTCATCAAAATGGCGGATTATATCATCGACATGGGACCCGAAGGCGGTAAGGGCGGGGGGAGAACTCCTTTCTTGCGGTACACCCGAAGAAGTGGCAAAGAGCACGAAGGGATATACTCCGAAGTTCTTGAAAGAAGAACTTCATATTTGAATATCTTAAGAGGAAAAATAATTAATCTACGATGAAAAAGATTTTTGCTCATTCGTAGTTTATAGTTTGCAAATAAGGAAATGAAAATTAATAAAACGAATGTAGCCCGGCTGCTTGATAAGGCAAAAAATTGCTTATGAACTTATTCCGTATGAAGTGGATGAAAAAAGATCTGAGCGCTGTACATGTTGCCGCCAGCTTGGGAGAGGACATAGAGCAGGTCTTTAAGACCTTGATATTGCATGGTGACAGGACTGGTTATTTTGTGTGCGTCATCCCCGGCGAACACGAGGTTGATTTGAAGTTGGCCGCGAAAGTTTCCGGTAACAAGAAATGCGATCTCATCCCGATGAAAGAATTGCTTCCATTAACGGGATATATTCGTGGCGGCTGTTCGCCTATCGGCATGAAAAAGCCTTTTACCCATATTCACGAAAACCTGCCTGCGGTTCTTTTATTTATTGCGGACAGTGCGGGGCAACTGGCCTGAAGGATTTCAAACTCAATCCGGAAGATCATGATTAAAAGAAGTTCATGCCCAAGTCTGCATCCTGTTTGAGGCATAAAGGTTAGGTTTTGCCAAGAGATATTCTGTTTTCTTACCGGAAATCTCGACGAAAAGCATATATTTGCAAAAAATATAAATTAATCAATACTAATTACTAATTTACAAAAACTTATTTTTTTATGTTTAGCAAGCACCCTAATGGTTTGATTGCTGCCGCTTTGGCTAATATGGGAGAGCGTTTCGGCTTCTATATTATGATGGCAATCCTTACACTGTTTATCTCGGCGAAGTTCGGGCTGTCTGAAACGACTACCGGATATATCTATTCCGCGTTCTATGCATCTATCTATATTTTGGCATTGGCAGGCGGTATCATTGCTGACAAGACAAAAAATTTTTTAAAGGCACTATTTTGGCCGGTTTAGTGATGATGGCGGTGGGTTATCTGATTATTGCCATTCCTACTCCTACGCCTGTTCCCAGCATGGGACTTTACCTGGGACTGACTTGCTTTCGGACTTCTGGTCATTGCTTTCGGTAACGGTCTGTTCAAGGGTAATCTTCAGGCATTGGTGGGTCAGATGTATGATGATCCTAAGTACTCGAGCTTGCGTGACTCCGGTTTCCAGATATTCTACATGTTCATCAATATCGGTGGTTTCTTCGCTCCGTGGATTGCTATCGGTGTGCGCAACTGGTGGCTGAAGGTCAACAACTTCGACTATGATGCCACTTTGCCCGAACTTTGTCACCAATTCCTTAAAGAGGGTGACAAAATGGCTCCCCAGGCAATGGAGAATCTCACATCTTTGGCAGAAAAAGTTACGCTTGACGGTAGCCATGTGGCTGATATGGGTGCGTTTGTCAACAACTACCTGGATGTGTTTAACCGCGGTTTCCAATACGCTTTCATGGCTGCCATTGTTGCCATGTTGATTTCATTGGTAATCTATCTGGCTAATAAAAACCGTTTCCCCGACCCGGCAAAGAAGGTTGTAGCTGCCAAGGAACAGAATGCTACCGTAAGCAAAGAAGAAATCAAGATGAGCGCAGCCGAAATCAAACAGCGTATTTATGCCCTGTTCGCAGTGTTCGGTGTGGTAATCTTCTTCTGGCTGTCGTTCCACCAGAACGGTTATTCGCTGACTTACTTTGCACGCGACTATGTAGACTTGAGCGTAATCGATATTGACCTTGGCTTTACCCGTATCAAGGGTGCTGAAATATTCCAATGCGTAAACCCGTTCTTTGTGGTATTCCTCACTCCGTTTATCATGTGGTTGTTCGGCGCATTGAAGAAGACCGGCAAAGAGCCTTCTACTACCCGATGAAGATTGCTATCGGTATGGGAATTGCAGCATTGGCGTACGTATTCCTGATGATATTCTCATTTACTTTGCCCGATAAGGATGTGTTGAGCACTATGAGTGCCGCTGAAATCAGTGCGATTCGTGTGACCCCATGGATTATGATTGGTTTGTACTTCATTCTTACGGATTTGCCGAATTGTTTATCTCGCCGTTGGGATTGTCTTTCGTATCCAAAGTGGCTCCCTCCTCATTTGCAAGGTCTGATGCAGGGTTGTTGGTTGGCAGCAACTGCAGTAGGCAACTCACTGCTTTTCATTGGAGGTATTCTGTATACTACCGTTCCAATTTGGGCATGCTGGTTAGTCTTTGTAGGTGCAACAGGTGCTTCTATGATTGTAATGCTCTCTATGGTTAAGTGGCTGGAGAGAGTGGCAAAATAATAATTAGTGATTAATAGTTGGTGATTAATGATTAAGCGGAAACTGTGCAAGATGATAGCGCAGCCATACTAATCATTAATCACCAGCCACTAATTACTGTCCTCATATTTCCTTTCCCATTATATAATCATTCATGTAATATCCGTTTCCAATCGGAAAATCTCCTTCTCTTAGTTTCTTCATCCCCATGTGTTCGTAAAAGTGCAGTGCTTTATTATTGCGGTTTACGTTTAACTCCAGCATACATGGTTCCGGATGTATCTCTTTTTATATATTTTACAGCTTTCGCGAAACAGGAAACTCCCACAGTGTGCCCCCTGATAATAGGGGAGTACATAAATCTTTTGTAAGTGGAATAAATCTTTGCCTTTGTGGTTGTATGGATACATAACCTGCTGCTTCGCACTCTTCGTAGGCTATAAAAGTAAACATGTTCTTCTTCCTCCATTTGTTTACGGATATTTTCTATGGAGTACATCCATTCCATCATATATTCGATTTGTTCTTTTGAAAGAATTTCTTTGTAAGTTTCGGGAAATATCTGCCATGCCAGTTTGTGAATCAATTCACAATCGGTGCTTGTTGCTTTTTCTGATAGTAAACATATTTGTTGTGTTTATATTAATCTGATGCAAATATAATATACTTTACTACAAATAGATTCTATTATATAGATATTTATAGCATATTAGAAGATTATCTGTAAAGACATGGCAGGCATAGTATATGCAACAGTTTTGGATACTTATTTCTTAAATATATTAATGTAAGGTACTTTGTAATACAAGGTACTTGCATAATACATATATTTGTGCCATACAAAATGTGTAACACTTTTGCTGTAATTAAACCAAAAACATTTAATGACAAATAGATTATGGACGTTAATAACGTAAAATCGCAAATGCGTAAGGGCATGCTTGAGTATTGCATCATGCTATTGCTCCATAAAGAGCCGGCTTATGCTTCGGATATTATACAAAAACTGAAGGAAGCGCGGCTCATTGTGGTGGAAGGTACGCTCTATCCGCTGCTCACTCGTTTGAAGAACGATGATTTGCTGAGTTACGAATGGATAGAGTCCACGCAGGCCGGCCACCACGTAAATATTATAAGCTTACAGAAAAAGGAGAGGATTTTCTTGGGCGAGTTGGAAACATCCTGGCAGGAGTTGAACGATACGGTCGATCATATTGCAAAAATAGCTAGTAGCTATACAAATAAGTAATAGAATAATAAATAAAAACATATAACAATGAAAAAGACATTAACGGTAAATTTAGGAGGAACGGTTTTTCATATCGATGAAGATGCCTACCGCCTTTTTGGATAATTATCTAAGCAACCTGAAGATACATTTCCGTAAGGAAGCCGGTGCAGACGAGATTATTGATGATATTGAGCGCCGTATTTCCGAACTGTTTACAGAAAACTTACTGCAGGGTCGCAGGTGATTACTATTGCCGATGTGGAAGAAGTTATCGCGCGCATGGGCAAACCCGAAGAACTGGAACCTGATGGAAATGAAGCCGGCGCCAAAACGGAAAGTTGGGAGGGAGGTAGCTGTTCCGGTAATGCAGGTGCAAACTTTTCTACGAGTACGGAGAAAGTACGTCATCGTTTTTATCGTAACCCCGATGATAGGATGCTAGGGGGGTGTGGTGAGCGGGCTGGCTGCTTATTGGGGGATGGGATGTAACAACCTTCCGTTTGGCACTTGTCATAATCATGATTTTTGGGGTTTAAACTCCTGATTCCAGCCTTATATTATTTGTTGGATTATCGTTCCTGAAGCTCGTACGGCAGCCGAAAAACTGAGCATGCGAGGCGAGGCTGTTACAGTGGACAATATAGGAAAGACGGTTACCGGTGGTTTTTGAAAAGGTTGCCAATGGTGTGAATGATTATATGAGGTCTGACAAACCCCGTACTTTTTTTGCAAAAACTGGGTGATGCATTAGTCATGGTTGTCGGTTTGTTCTTTCAAAATATGTTTGGTGATATTCGCCATCATTTGCAGTCCGTTATTGTTTGTATTCGGGGTCGTATTTGTAGCTCTCTGCTTTTTGCAGCAGTAATGGTTGCCATTGGTGGTGGGGCTGCACTTATTTCGATGTTTCCCACTTTTAATGTGGTGCTACCTACGTCTCCGTTGTCTGCTATTGTAATGTATATTGCAGGCCTTCTGTTGGTGGGCATTCCATTGGTGAGCCTTGTTTGGGCAATATTCTGTCAAATATTCAAATGGCAGCCTATGGTTTCCGGATTGAAATGGACTTTTGGTTATTCTTTGGATTATAAGTGCGGCGGCGGTATTTGGTATCTGCTTTGCTATGCAGGGAGCAACATTCCCAATGCTGGGAGTAATGGCATGGTAGGAGAATGATAATGATTCTGTTAACATCGTAGCAGATATGAAGTTAACAAGATAGTTTGTAATAAGTTAACATCATAAAGAAAGGGAAGTTAACATCGTCCCACTAACGATGTTAACTTCCTTTTCTGATATTCTCTGTCAGGTTCTCTTCTTTATTTTTCAGCAGGTTTCAGCCATTTATCAAGCCATTCAAAGAATGTACGTTGCCACAGAATGCCATTTTGTGGTTTCAACACCCAATGGTTTTCATCCGGATAGATAAAAGTTCGGCTGGTACTCCACGCATTACGGCTGCATCAAAGGCTGCCATAGCTTGGTTGGCTAAAATGCGGAAATCTTTTTCGCCATGAATACAGAGGATAGGAGTATCCCATTTATCTACAAAAAGGTGAGGAGAGTTGGCAAAAGTGCGTTGGGCGGTAGCATTATTCTTTTCCCAGTATGCGCCCCCCATATCCCAGTTGGCAAACCATTTTTCTTCTGTTTCCAAATATTGCATTTCCATGTTGAAGATACCGTCGTGGGCAATAAATGCTTTGAAGCGTTTATCATGATGTCCGGCAAGCCAGTAGACGGAGAAACCGCCGAAACTGGCACCAACACACCCCAGTCGGTCTTTGTCGACAAATGGCTCTTTTGACATTTCATCAATGGCGGTGAAATAATCTTTCATACATTGGCCACCGTAATCCCCGCTGATAGCTTCGTTCCATTCTACGCCGAAGCCCGGAAGACCACGCCGATTGGGAGCTACGATGATATAGTCGTTGGCGGACATAATCTGGAAGTTCCAACGATAACTCCAGAACTGGCTGACGGGGCTTTGAGGACCACCTTCACAGAAGAGTAGGGTGGGATACTTCTTGTTCGGATCAAATTGGGGTGGGTAGATTACCCATGTTAACATTTGCTCTCCATCAGTTGTTTTCATCCAGCGGGCTTCTACCTTACCCATTTCCAGTTGGTCGTAGATATGCTTGTTCTCGGATGTCAGTTGTTTGGCTTCAGCAAAAATATCACCGTTGCGTACGTTGTTTACAGCGTAGATTTCATCCCCATGCTCATGGAATGGCGTTTGGCTATCACTTTGTCGCCGCAAAGGGCAAGGGAAGCGTAGTCACATACCATCAGTAAAGGCTGAGTCAGCCGGTCATTGTCTGCAAGGTTTATATTATATATCTGCGTCTCCCCATGCCATACACCGATGAAATATATGCTTTGGGAATTTTTATTCCATAGGAAAGCATCCACATTGGACTCGAACGATCTGCTCACAAAACGCTTTTCTCCGGTTTCAAGATCCATAATGAACAAACGGTTCAGGTCAGGCCTTCGTAAACCATCGCGTTCCATACTCTGCCAGGCAATATATTTGCCGTCGGGAGAGTATTGGGGTTGGTATCGTAACCTTTGTTTTTCTTCAGTTATATTTTTCTGTTTTCTTAGTGGCAAGGTCATAGATGTAAATGTCGGAATTAGTGGAGATTGCATAGGCTAATCCGGTTTTCTTGCGGCAAGTGTAAGCGATCTTGTCAGAGGAAGGACTCCAGGCTAACTGCTCTATACCTCCCCAAGGCTTCATAGGGACTCTCGTAAGGCTCACCGTCCAAGATGTCCTGTATGTTGCTGATGTTGTTACCGTCAAAATCTGCTACAAAAGGGTGCGGAGCAGTTGTTACCCATTCGTCCCAATGCTTGTACATTAAGTCGGTAACGATGATACCGGTTGCCTTGGGCAGGTCGGGATGCTTGTCGGCGGTGCTTTGTACGGTTTTCACCTGAGCGATAAAAAGCAGTTTTTTACCGTCGGGAGAGAAAGAAAAGCCTTCAATGTCTCCGTCATATTGGGTAAGTTGCTTACGGGCTGTGCCGTCCGGATTCATTTCCCATATTTGACTGCTGCCGGTTTCATTACAGAGAAAAGCAATCTTCGCTCCATCTTTAATCCAGGTGGGTTGGCTTTCCTGCCAATTGTCACAGGTTATTTGTCTGTTGCTGCTGCCATCGGCATTCATGACAAACAACTCGTTGTTGCTCTTGTTTTCCGGTACGCTGTAATAGGCTACCGAGTAAGCAATCTGTTTCTCGTCGGGCGATACGACTACACTACCGATACGTCCCATTGCCCAAAGTGCTTCGGGTGTCATACGTTTACCCTCTATTTGAATATCCGATTTTCCAATAAGTGCGGTGTTTTGTTCTGCACCTCCGGTTCCGCCGCAGGACGCTAACATCATTGCTGCCGACATAAATAATAGGTTTGATTGTTTCATATCTGTTTGAATATTTATTTTTGAAATAAATTTAATTTACTATTATGGACTTTGACTTGTCATTGGTAATTTGTTATTAGTAATTTATCTCTTAAATCTTTTTCAGGCTCCACGTCCCTTTCTTCATATAAAAGTAACAAAGCACTAAAATGCCTATGGAATAAACGATTTCTGATGTCCATGCAAATGCTACATCTAATTTCAGATAGGCTACAATGTATGTGATATAGCAAGTATAAACCACCAGTGTTATCATCTCCAGGGCTAATGCAGTACGTGTGTTTCCTGTTCCCGATACGGACTGAAAATAAAAACGTTGGCGGGTACGAGGAACAGATAGGCGGAGCAAAGTACCCAAAGTGAGGGAACAGCGGCTTCCTGCAATTCAGGCATGTCTGTATATACACTCAATATCAGCTTAGGGAATAATGCAAAGAAAATGGCGAATGGCAATACGAAAGCATAGGCAATTCGTATATGCTGTCGTATTGTACCCGGTACACAATTGATATTTCCCGCTCCGATAAGGTTGCTGACTAATGAACCGCAAGTCGAGGCAAATGCCATCATAACCATGAACATTATGCCCGATACGTTGCGGATGATATTCGTAATGGCAAGCGAACGTTCTCCCAGATGCTCTACGTAAAGAAGAGCAGGAACCACGTGGAGAGTGACAGGAAATTCTGTACCATCGTCCAGAAAGAGACGTTGAGCATGCGTTTGAGTATGTTCCAGCGGATACCCGGTATTTTGTCTAGTCCGTACTTGCGGATGTCGATACGGCTGCGGGTATAAAGTATGAAGAATATATAAGCGATACCAGTTCTGCTAAAGATGAACCGATTGCAGGCTCCGGCAATACCGAGGCCCGGGACTCCGAATTTACCGAATATCAGGACATAATTGAATATGATATTGCTTAATACCATGACAATGGAGTTCAATGTCAGTGTTTTAGTTTGTGTCGTTCCCAAGAAAAAAGCACGAAACATTATCACAGCTGTAAAGAGAAGAAAAAAACCGAATACGCGCCAATTGAGATAACTCATTGCCGCATCGTAGATGTGCTGGGAAGAGACAGAGCCGTTTCAATATTACCGGAGCGAAGCAGTAGCAGACAATAAACATAACCGCTGCCATTCCCAATTGAAAATAGATTCCTTGATAAAATAAGTTACCTATTTCTTTATATTGTTGTTCGCCGTTACGTCTCGCAATCAATATTTGCGCTCCGATGCTGAAGCCGAAAGCAACCATAAACATTACTATATAGAAAAATACCTGCAATGGCGGATGCTCCTAACTCTATTTCTCCCTACGCGTCCCAGGAAAGCGGTATCTGTCATGCCAATCATCTGCTCCATAAGCAGGCTGATTGAGGATAGGGTAGGCTATAAGCCAGATTTCTTTATAGGTGTATTTCGTTTGCATGTTCAATAAATTAATTTTTTGATATACTTGAAAAAGGGAAAAAAGAAAGCCGGGCAATGTATATTGTCCGGCTCCCCTCTGAAAAAAATGCCTTAAACAGAAGTTTATTTCCTGTTCTGCTTTTCTTTTCATCATCTGCTCCTGTTGCTTCTGCATAGCTTCAAGGCGGGCAGCGAAGCCGGTCTTTTTCATTTTCTTTCGGGTCTTTCCTGTTCGCTTCCAGTTCTGCAAGAAGAGCCTTCTTCGTTCGTCGTTTTACGCATGATGAGCGTAGTCACTACACTGATAAGCGTTGAAATAAAATAATAATAGTTCAACCCTGAAGGATAGTCGTTCAAAATGAATAAGAACATGACAGGCATTAAATATGACATCCATTTCATTGCTGCCATTTGTGGATTAGCACCCGTATCCTGCTGTTGCATCATAAATTTGGTATTCAGAATATTCGTTACTGTCATCAGTAAACAGAACAAACTAAGATGACTACCCAAAAATGGGATATGGAACGGGAAGTTAATGAATGCATCGTATGTGGACAAGTCATCAGCCCATAAGAAACTTTGTTGGCGAAGTTCAATGGCGCTTGGCACAAACATGAACAATGCCATTAAAATGGGGAATTGAATCAGCATCGGCAAACATCCCCCCCCCCATTGGACTGACTCCATATTGGCTATAAAGCCCCATTACTTCCTGTTGCTTTTCATGGCATCTTCCTGTTTAGGATATTTCTTGCCGATTTCGTCTATTTTCGGTTTCAGCACACGCATTTTAGCTGAAGAAATATATGTTTTCCAAGTTGCAGGGAATACCACCGCTTTTACAATCAATGTCATCAGCAACAATACAATTCCCATACTCAATCCCCAGCTTGATAGCCAGTCGAAGATGTTGATGGTGAACCACTTGTTTATCCAGCGAATCAGCGGCCAGCCAAGGTATACCAAACGGTTAAGTTCCCACTTTTCAGTACGTCCTTTATCAAGTGCAGTCAGCGTTTTTATAGTGATTGGGGCCGAAATAGAAAAACAGCTGTGTCGTTTTTTCTCCGGTCGGATCAAAAACTGTACTCATCTCTGCAGAATAGTCTTTGATATATCCGCTGCCCTGTGTCTCCATTTTTGAGCTCAATTTTGTCTTCTCAAAATCAGCATCGGCCAAGAATACAGAAGAGAAGAACTGGTTCTTGAAAAGCAATCCAGTCCAGGCGTTCCGCAATTTCTTTTTTCATCGTTCTTGCCGGCAGATAAATAATCGGTTCCGTCTCCGGTAATTTTATAAGTTAGCTCTGACCAACGGTTTTCGTATGTGTATCCCTTTTCAATCTGACGTGCACGTTGTGACCATTCAATATCTACATATTTGGTGCTTGCCAAATTTGTTTGCCATACCTACCGCATCAATCGTAAAGTCTACCAAGTAAGTGTCATTGTGCATGGAATACTTAAAGTCGATATAGCTGGCGCTATCTGCTGACAAACGCATTGTTACAGTACTATCCGTATAATCTACTACTTTAAAATAGTAATCTTCTGTCTGTATCGTTTCCTTCTTGTTATAGAAAAGGAAATTCATGGAAGCGTCATCTCCACTGAACAGAGTGACAGGTGTCTTTTTGTCCTGTCCCATATACTCTTTCAACGTAGCTGACGAAATACGTCCGCCCTTGGTGGCAACTGTCAGCTCTGCCAGATTGTTTTGTATTGTAACCTGTGAGTCGGTTCCCTGAAGCGCATCAAAAAGAAAAGGGCGGTAGAGTCGGTTGTTTGAGCCTCTTTGTTATTAGCCAGAGCAGCTTCCGCCTTTAGCTTTCAGGTCAGCTTCGCGTTGTTGTACTTGGGCTATGGAGTCGTAATAGCGTTGCTGTGCAGCCAGTTGCTCCTTGCTCGGACGGCTCAGAAAGCTGAATCCGACTAACAGGATTGCTATCAAGACGAGGCCTGTGATGGTGTTTTTATCCATTTAATCAAATATGAATTTTCAATTATTAATTAGTGATGATTACTTCTTTTCATTTTTCGATAGCTGCTTTTTACAAAAGCTACAAATAGCGGATGCGGGTGCAGTACGGTACTGCTGTATTCGGGGTGGAACTGGGTTCCGACAAACCATTTCAACGTAGGAATTTCTACGATTTCAACTAAATCGGACTCCGGATTGACACCCTGTACATTTCATACCGGCTGCTTCATATTCGGCTTTGTAGGCATTGTTAAATTCGTATCGGTGGCGATGACGCTCCTGAATATGTTCTGTACCATGTTTTCAAATGCTTTGCTGCCTTCTTGCAATACACACTCGTATGCACCTAAACGCATTGTACCACCCATATTGGTAATGGACTTTTGCTCCTCCATGATATCAATGACGTTATGAAGCGTCTTTTTCATCCATTTCGCGTGAATTAGCGTCTGTGTATCCCAAAACATTGCGTGCGAATTCAATAGCTATGCACTGCATACCCAAACAGATTCCGAATGTGGGAATATCGTGCGTACGTGCATATTTGATGGCTACAAACTTGCCCGCGATTCCACGCTCGCCAAAGCCCGGTCCGATGAGAACACCTGACATGCCTTTCAATGCTTCAGCCACATTCTCATCTGTCAGTTTTTCGCTGTTTACAAAATCTACCGATACCTTACGGTCATTATAGGTTCCCGCTTGTGAAAGAGCTTCGCGGATAGATTTGTATGCATCCTGCAAATCGTATTTACCCACTAAAGCAATGTGTACCGGTTCTGTTGCTTCTGCTTTATGACGGCGTTCAAGGAAAGCACGCCAAGGTCCTAAGCCCGGAGTGTCGCCAACAGGAAGTCCCATTTTCTTTCAAAATGGTTTCGTCTAGTCCTTGGGCTTGCATCAAAATAGGCACTTCATATATAGTCGGTGCATCAATGCTCTGTACAACTGCATTCTCATCAACATTACAGAAAAGAGCTACTTTCTTACGTAAATTGGAGCTCAATTCATGTTCTGTGCGGAGTACAAGCACATCAGGCTGAATTCCTGCACTTTGCAGTTCTTTACAGAGTGTTGAGTAGGTTTTGTTTTCAGCTCACCTGCTGCAGCAAGGTAAGGTACATATGTAAGGTGTACGCATAACGCGTCTTTACCTAGTTCCCATTTCAATTGGCGGATACTTTCCAAATACGGAAGTGACTCGATATCACCTACCGTTCCTCCGATTTCGGTAATGACAAAATCAAATTTATATTTGTTGCCTAATAATTTTACATTACGCTTGATTTCATCTGTTATATGAGGGATAACCTGAATCGTTTTTCCCAAATAATCGCCACGACGTTCCTTATCAATGACACTCTTATAAATGCGTCCGGTTGTAATGTTATTAGCTTTTGGGTAGTCTGGATACCCAGAAAGCGTTCATAGTGTCCCAAATCAAGATCCGCTTCGTGACCGTCTACCGTTACATAACATTCTCCATGCTCATAAGGGTTCAGTGTACCCGGATCAATATTGATGTACGGGTCGAACTTTTGAATTGGTTACTTTATAACCTCTTGCTTGCAATAACTTACCGATGGATGATGAAATAATACCTTTGCCTAATGAAGAGGCAACACCACCGGTGACGAAAATATACTTTGTTTCTCCCACAACTATATTATTTTAATAATTGTTTAATCTAATGCCAAGAGCCTATACGGCTTGTCGTTCAGGGTGCGCACTGCTCCCGTCAGTACACGTAGAACTTAAAAAGCGCAAAATTATAAAAAAAAGAGGAAGTAGAGAAAGTTTCGATGAAACAATTATTAAAAAATACGATTTCATCGAAGAAAGTCCTTCTTGCCTTTTTCTTATGGCTTTTCTATGTTTTCTAAACATTTTAAGCTAAATTTGCGCTCGAAACATAGACTTTAGGGCATTATGAAGAATAGACACATTGCATTTTGGTTAATTGCTACGATGATTTCTTCGTCGGTGATGGCACAGAATACGCTGGATACCGCCTCGAAGAACAGTGGACAGGAAGCAACTGCCAAAGCCGACACCTTGCCGGATATAATGAAAGAATACATGATTCTGAAATTGAAACCGGAAGGTATGGGGTACAGGCTGGATACTGTTTCCATATTATATGAAAGGTATATCGGAGTGCTGGATTATTTGAATGACCCCACGACTCCGGAGCGTTATATACCTTCCAATCCGAACTACTATAGGTTGTTCCTTCCCCTTACCTATTATTATGCCCCCATGAGACGCCTTTCCAAGGTGGACTGGCATTTCCAGGTGCCTGATACGGTGCCTGCCCTGACGCGCGAGATGTTGCCGTTCGACACACTGAGTTTCACCTCAAAGGACCGAGCCAACAAACTGGTGGACCGTACGCTGCTGAACACGTATGTGAATTGTCCCAATCTGGTTGTAATGACCGAGAAGGAGGTGATGAAAGGGAAGATATTCAAGGATAATATAGAGAAGGAGGTTTCTTCCAAGCCGTCCGTCGTGAAACTGTTTGCACAAGAGAATATGGTGGGAGTGAAGGAGGAAGCCGACGTGATTATCCACAAGCCCAACTGGTGGGTGACGGGTGGAAACGGTTCGTTGCAGATTACCCAGAACTATATCTCCGACAACTGGTACAAGGGAGGTGAGAGCACTAACGCCGTGCTTGCCAACCTGCAATTGTTTGCCAACTATAATGACCGTGAAAAGGTGCAGTGGGAAAATCTGCTCGATGCCAAGCTGGGCTTCAGTTCCGCACCTTCCGACGAGTTTCATAACTATCTGGTAAGTACCGACCAACTCCGGCTGTACAGTAAACTGGGTATTCAGGCTGCGTCCAAGTGGTATTATACCATCACGACTGAGTTTAAGACCCAGTTCTGCAATGGCTACAAGGCCAACAGTGAAGAGCTGGTTTCGGCTTTCTTTGCTCCGGCGGACTGGTCGAGCAGTATCGGTATGGACTACAAGTTGAAGAAGCAGAAATTCAGCTTGTCCGTTTTCATGGCTCCGCTGACGTACATGCTGCGCTATGTAGGAAATAAGGGGGTGAATGAAGTGAGTTTCGGTCTTGATGAGGGCAAATGCGTGAAGCATAACTTCGGTTCGCAGATACAGCCTACACTTTCATGGACCATCATTCCTTCCATCACGCTGGATTCCCGCTTGGACTTCCAGACCAGTTATGAGTGGACACGTATTGAATGGGAAAACACGGTGAACTTTGTGCTGAACCGCTATCTTTCCACCAAGCTCTATGTGCACGCCCGCTATGACGACAGTGCCAAGCCGACGGAAGGGGACAGCTATTTTCAGGTAAAAGAATTGCTCAGTTTCGGTATCAATTATAAATGGTAAATAAACAAATGGTCTGTTCGGAGTGAACAGATTATCTGTTTTGGTTAGTCAGACGGTCTGTTTTTCCTTGACAGACCGTCTGTTTTTTGTCTTTTTGTAGTCTGTGGCAGGTGAAAAAACATAAAAACATAGAAAAAGCACGTTTACGAACACAGAAAATGCATAGGAAAGGTTTGCAGTTCACAAATAATGCGTAAATTTGCCGCGATTTGTAATGCACACTTTGCAAAATGGCGAATACTATAAAACATCAAGGTATTGTGGAAAACATAAACGGTTCTCATCTCCAAGTGAGAATCATCCAGACTTCAGCGTGCGCTTCGTGTAGTGTCAAGGGGCATTGTACCTCTGCGGATACGAAAGAGAAACTTGTCGATGTGGCCGATGCCAATGCCGCATCCTACCAGCCCGGCGACCGTGTATGGGTGACGGGCGAACTTTCAATGGGAGTGATGGCAGTTCTGTTTGCCTTTATATTTCCTTTCCTTATTCTGATAATCTCACTGTTTGTCTTTATGGCTATCTGGAATGACGAGCTGCGTTCTGCACTTTGTTCGCTGGCACTTCTTATACCTTATTATTATATATTGTGGCTGAACAAGTCGCGGATGGGTAAGAAGTTCTCATTCTCCGTACGACCGATGAACTAACTAATAATAAAACAAATAATTAATAAACAACTAATTTATGAATGTAATTCTGATTGCAGTGATTTCATTGGGAGTTATAGCGCTGGTATCGGCCGCTATTCTTTACGTGGCTTCCAAGAAATTCGCCGTGTATGAAGATCCGCGGATTGCCCAGGTAGCAGAGGTGCTTCCCCAGGCAAATTGCGGTGGATGTGGTTACCCCGGTTGTAGCGGATTTGCAGATGCTTGCGTAAAGGCAGGTTCGCTGGATGGTAAACTTTGTCCGGTGGGTGGACAGCCCGTCATGACAAAGATTGCCGAGATTCTGGGCTTGGATGCCGCTGCTGCCGAACCTATGGTTGCGGTGGTGAGATGTAATGGAACTTGTGCCAACCGTCCTCGTGTGAACCAATACGATGGCGCCAAGAGTTGTGCCATTGCGGCTTCTCTCTATGGTGGTGAAACGGGTTGTAGTTATGGCTGTCTGGGATGCGGCGACTGTGTGGCTGCCTGCCAGTTCGATGCTATCCACATGAATCCGGAGACCGGACTTCCCGAAGTGGATGAGGAAAAGTGTACGGCTTGTGGAGCTTGTGCCAAGGCTTGTCCGAAATCTATTATTGAAATCCGTCCTCAAGGCAAGAAATCACGTCGTATTTACGTACAGTGTGTAAACAAGGACAAGGGGGCCGTAGCACGCAAGGCTTGTACCGTGGCATGTATCGGTTGCGGCAAGTGTGTGAAGGTTTGTCCGTTCGAGGCTATCACGCTGGAAAACAATCTGGCTTACATTGACCCCAATAAGTGTAAATCTTGCCGGAAGTGCGTGGAAGTATGTCCGCAAAAACACAATCATTGCCCTCAACTTCCCGCCGCGCAAACCGAAGGCTGACGATGCAGCTCCCCCAAGTAAAGGTTGCAGCTCCTAAAGCTGAGGTTGAGACTCCCAAAGCAGAGGTTTAGACTTCCCAAGTTGAGGTATGAATTAATAAAGTAAATAAACGACTAAAAATACAGAATTGTATGTTGAAGACATTTTCAATTGGTGGAGTCCATCCACACGAAAATAAACTTTCAGCACATCAGCCTATCATCAAGGCAGAGATTCCGGCCAAGGCCGCTATCTTGCTGGGACAGCACATCGGTGCTCCTGCCAAGCCTATCGTTGCCAAAGGTGATGTTGTGAAAGTGGGTACAAAGATTGCTGAGCCCGGCGGTTTTGTATCAGCAGCCATTCATTCGTCTGTCAGCGGGAAAGTCGCTAAGATTGACACGATTGTCGATGCCAGCGGTTACGCCAAGCCTGCTATATTCATTGACGTAGAAGGGGATGAATGGGAAGAATCCATTGACCGTTCCGAAACGTTGGTGAAGGAATGCAGTCTGACCTCCGAGGAAATCGTGAAGAAAATCGCTGATGCCGGTATCGTAGGTCTGGGCGGTGCATGCTTCCCTACGCAGGTCAAGTTGTGTCCTCCTCCTGCATTCAAGGCAGAGTGTGTCATCATCAACGCCGTAGAGTGCGAACCGTATCTGACTGCCGACCATCAGCTGATGCTGGAACATGCGGAAGAAATCATGGTAGGTGTTTCTATCCTGATGAAAGCCGTTAAGGTAAACAAGGCATTCATCGGCATTGAGAATAATAAGCCCGATGCTATCCAGCTGATGACGAAGGTTGCTTCCAGCTATGCAGGTATCGAGGTGGTACCCTTGAAGGTACAATATCCGCAGGGTGGTGAAAAGCAGTTGATAGACGCTGTTATCAGTCTCCAGGTTGCTGCCGGTGCATTGCCTATCTCCACGGGAGCTGTGGTGCAGAATGTGGGTACTGCATTTGCCGTATATCAGGCTGTTCAGAAGAATAAACCGCTGTTTGAGCGTGTCATTACCGTTACCGGCAAGTCTTTGTCCGCCTTCCAACTTCCTGGCACGTATCGGTACGCCGATGAAGCAATTGATTGATGCTTGTGGCGGTCTGCCTGAAGATACGGGAAATTATCGGCGGTGGCCCGATGATGGGTAAAGCGCTTTTGATAAATACAGATGTGCCGATGCGAAAGGCAGTTCCGGCATCCTGATTATGAACGATAAGGAGCCAAGCGCGGTGAGGTGCAGCCATGTATCTGTTGTGCTAAATGTAGCTTTTTGTCCGATGGGACTGGAACCCTATTTGCTTCTGCTACCGTATCGGCTCATGGAGACTTTGAAAGAGTAGAGAAAGAAGATATCATGTCATGTATCGAGGTGGCCTCATGCCAGTCTTCATCACTAGCAGCTACGTAACTGAACGGAAGTAATACTGA
>VOFK01002321.1_pt1 | contig 17834 bp, 35 predicted proteins | sample 5384121 | NCBI WGS metagenome assembly VOFK01 (sample SAMN12384730, study PRJNA508395) | human gut metagenome | isolation source: healthy gut J | host: Homo sapiens
CCATCCATCATTTTGAGTGGCCGAAGCTTGCCTTTGTCTATGGCAACAAACATACTGCCTACCACACCACCGGTGACTGCACGCGGATGAAATGCGCCCTGCACAACCGTAACAACCGCTGCCGGAACTTTTGTAATATTACAGATAATTAAAATCAACGCAAATACAAAAATATGCAACTGCCATAAACGGAACAACAATCTGGCTGACACTTGCTATACGCTTGATTCCGCCAATCAGCACGGCACCCACACAAAATGCAAGAATCAGGGAAGCGATTACAACCGTCCAGGAATAAGTTCCGATTCCCGGAATTGCCACGGTATGAACCTTATTCGGGTCAAAAAAGTTCTGGATGGCACTGGCTATACCGTTCACCTGGCTGAATGTTCCGATTCCGAACAGACCTACACAGACTCCAAAAAAAAGGCAAAAATCTTTGCAAGCCATTTCCATTTCTTTCCCATGCCCTGCTCTATATAGTAGAACCACCACCCAGAACTGTGTCCGTCTTTGTCAACTACACGGTATTTGATGGCAAGTAATCCTTCGGAAAATTTTGTTGCCATTCCAAAAAATGCCGCCACAATCATCCAGAACAATGCCCCCGGACCGCCTGCACATACCGCAGTTGCCACGCCGACAATGTTTCCCGTACCGATCGTTGCACTCAGTGCCGTACATAACGCCGCAAAACTGGAAATTTCTCCCTTGCCGCCCTCTTCATTTTTGATCATCCACTTGAGTGCCAGCGGAAGCCTGCGCATCTGCAGGACTCCCAGACGCACGGTCAGTAAGATCCCACCGCAGAGAATCAATACCATAAGCGGGACTCCCCCAGACGAAGTTGTCCACGGTCTTTAAAAATGCATTGATTGTTGTCCACATAATTTTTTCTCCTTATTTTCCTTTTTCAAAAGGCTTTTCCTGCGTACAAATGTGCTTTGTACGCGCACATTAAAAATTATACGCAAAACAGGAAACAAGTGCAAGAAAAAAAATCATTTTTGTCGGTGAAAACATAAAATTCTGTTGCTATTTTAAATCAAAAAAAAATATACTATAAGAAAAACAGATCAGATTTAAGGGGAATTTTCCATGAAAACATTCATCGGCACAGGTGTGGGACAGCCGGAAGCTGCCGTGCATCAGGCAGTACAGGGACTTACATCCCCCAAGTGCAATTCTTTTTATGGCTTCTTATGAACATTTCAAAGAAACTGCCTCACGCTTAAAAGAACTTTTTCCGGATACTCCGTGTATCGGAACGATCGGAACCAGACTCGTAAACGGACAGGTGAATGATTCCGGTCTTGCGGTTCTTGGATTTTTTTCTGATGTGAAGATCCGCTGTGGTATCATCACCGAAGCCAGCCGTTGTCCGGTTGCGGGCACAACGCAGCTTCTGAAGCAGATTGCAGAGATTTCTCCCGGCACAGACGATACGGTATGCGTGGAATATTGTACCGGCTCCGAAGAAAAGCTGGTAACCACGTTTACATCCTGTCTGGAAACAAAGGGCATCCATCTGGCAGGAGGCACCGTTTTCGGTGTCCCGGACGGCAAACCTCCGGTCGTTGCATATAACGGAGAATTATATGAAGATGCCTGCGTCTATGCACTGATCAAAAAATACAACCGGAAAAATACGTGTATACAAAGAAAACATCTATGAAAAAACATCGGCTCAGAGTCACTTTGCCACAAAAAGTCGATGTGTCCCGTAAAGCACTCATCGAACTTGACGGCAGCCCCGCCGCAGACGTAGACAGCGCAGAACTTGGCATTCCCCGTGATAAAATCGTTGACAACGTATTGGTCAATCCTATGGGACGTGCGGTGGGCAATCAGGTTTTTATCTCTTCCATGAACGGAATGGATACAGACGGCACACTGACCAACTACAAACGAATCAATAAAAACGACTGCATTTATTTCTTAAGCCTCGGTGACTACAAAGCAACGGAACAGCAGACACGCCAACAGATCCAGCAGGACGCATCCCATATTTCCCTGGTTTTATCCATTGACTGTATCTACCGGTACCTGCTCTACGAAAAAGAGGGATATTTTTCTACATATGCAAAAGACATGGCCTCTCTCGGACCACATCTCGGCATTGTCGGCGGTGGCGAACAGTATAATAACCAGCATGTAAAAACCAGACGATGGTCTGCGTGGTATTTGAATAGGAGGAACTTTTTATGTTTGGAAAAAGAAAACCACAGGAGCCGCAACACCTGTTCCACAGGTTTCCAATAAAAAAAGAAAATAGAAGATTATCTGACATCCATGTCTTTTTTCTCAGCCATTTTGTCATTGACAAAAAGGAATCTCGTAGAAGAAGAGATCAAGACTGTACGCGAGATTGATAAAGTAAAAGACTCTTACACCGATGTCATTGAACACAATGCCTCGATCCGCGAAGCTGTTGATTCCCTTCAAAAAGAATTCGGAAAAATCGGAGAAATTTCCAGACAATTTACAGATGTAATCACCGGTGTGACCAGCGTATCCGATGATGCCATGCAGGATATCCGTGATCTGAAAGAAAGCTCTGCCAAAGTGGAAACGCAGTTCGCAGAGATTCATAAAATCTACGATGAATTTCAGGCCGCTTTGATGAAATCCATGCAACCATGCAAAACATTGTCGGCATTGCAAACCAGACCAACCTGCTGGCATTAAATGCTTCCATCGAAGCGGCCCGTGCCGGTGAACACGGAAAAGGATTTGCCGTTGTTGCAGATGAAGTCACAAAACTTTCCATTGGCATCAAAGAACTGGTGGGTGATGTAAACAAAAAAAGTATGGAAGGTTTGCAGACAAGCTCCGAAAATCTGACGCATTCTCTGCTGGATGTACAGGATGCACTGGATGCTTCCCGCACACAGATGGACACAACCGAAAATATCTTTTCCCCATATCAATGATTCTGTGTCCGGCGTAGAAAATGTTCACCGCGGCATCAATGAGGTTGTGGAAAACTGCAGCGGACAGGTGGATCAGCTCCGGGAAGACATGGAAGCCCATGAAACCCGTTATGCCCAGGTTCAGTCCGATATTGACGGCTTAAAGAGCCTGATGACAGAAAAGGGATTTATCTATGAGGACATTTCCAATATGATGGAACAGGCTGATCCATTGATCGAAAATATCAAAACGGAATTAAACAAATAAATCTCATTATTCCCCCCCATCTTCTGCCCAGAGCCGTGCGCACCGCACGGCTCTCTGCCATCCCCTGAGCAGCTTTTTGCGCTCCCCTGAGTCCATTACCGGTTCAAACCTTCGTCCCAGCTGCCAGTTTTTCCCGGATTTCATCCCTATCTTTCCAGTAACCTGCCGCAAGTCCTGCCAGATATGCCGCCCGAGTGCTGTTGTCTCAATACATTCCGGTCGAAGTACTGCCGCATCAATGATATCTGCCTGAAACTGTACAAGCATGTTATTTGCACTGGCTCCTCCGTCCACACGCAGACCGTTCAGCGTCACGCCGGCATCCTCTTCCATGGCGTGAATGACATCTTTCGCCTGATAGGCAATAGACTCTAATGTCGCACGGATAAAATGTTCCTTTTTTGCATCCCCGTGTCAGCCGACAATCGTTCCGCGCGCATACGGATTCCAATACGGTGCCCCCATGCCGGCAAATGCAGGAACAATATAAACACCATTGGAATCGGGACTCTCTTTGCATATTCCTCGGACTGTCCTGCGGTACGGATCATACGCATCCCGTCCCTCAGCCACTGGATGGCCGCCCCTGCCACAAAAACACTTCCCTCAAGTGCATATTCCACATCCCCGGAAGTACTCGCAGCAATGGTCGTAAGCAGTCCATGTCTGGAAATGATTGGTTCCCTTTCCGGTATGCATCAAAAGAAAAACAACCGGTTCCATAGGTATTTTTTACATCCCCTTTTTTCAAAACAGCACTGTCCGAACAATGCCGCCTGCTGGTCTCCTGCCACACCCATCACAGGAATTTTTACCGCCAAAAATCTGCTCCTGTGTCTCTCCGAAGAAACCACTCGACGGCCGCACTTCCGGCAGCATTTCTTTTTGGAATGCGAAACAGCTCTAATATCTCTTCCTCCCAGCAGCATCTGTGTATGTCAAACAACATGGTTCTTGCCGCATTCGTATAATCCGTGACATGCACCGCTCCTTTGGTCAGATTCCAGATCAGCCATGTATCCACCGTGCCAAACAAAAGGTCCCCTTTTTCTGCCGCCTCGCGCGCGCCTTTCACATGATCAAGAATCCATGCGATCTTGCTTGCGGAAAAATAAGCATCCGGCACCAGGCCTGTCCGCTTCTGCAGCATCGGTCCATATCCTTTTTCTTTCAGTTCATCAATCTGTTCTGCCGTGCGCCGACACTGCCAGACGATCGCATTGTATACGGGTTCCCCGGTCTTTTTATCCCAGACGATTGTGGTTTCGCGCTGGTTCGTGATGCCAATGGCACGGATATTTTTGAATGATGCCCCGATATTCGCCATTGCCTCTATGGCAACCGACATCTGTGATGACCATATTTCAATCGGATTGTGCTCTACCCAGCCCGGCTGCGGGTAAATCTGTGTAAATTCTTTCTGTGCCATCGTGACGATTTTTCCTGCATGATCAAACAGGATACAACGGGAACTCGTTGTTCCCTGATCCAGTGCCATAATATATTCTTTCATCATCTGTAATCCCCCATATGATTTTCCTGTAGCTTTTTTTTTTCTATTTTACTGCATATTCCCATTTATCACCAGTTCATTTTTCTCGTCAATTGTGGTTTTAACAACATATTTTCCATTTGCTTTCTGATAAATTACTTCTTGCTTACAAAATAAAATCAAAGGAGTATCTTATTATGGAACATAAAATGTTTTGCTATCAGTGTCAGGAAACCGCAGGATGCAGCGGCTGTACCCAGATGGGTGTCTGCGGCAAAAAGCCGGAAGTAGCAGCTATGCAGGATCTGCTCGTCTATGTGAGCAAGGGATTATCCGCGGTCACAACCCAGCTGCGCAAAGAAGAAACAAAGGTTTAAGAAGAAACCAACCACTTGATCACCTGGAATCTGTTTACCACCATCACAAATGCCAACTTCGACAATGAGGCGATCATCGCACGGATTCATAACACTCTGTCCGTGCGCCGCACACTCATTTTACAGGTAAAAGATACCTCAGGTCTGCCGGAAGCTGCTTTCTGGGATATAAAAACAAAAGATGGCTCTGACGCATCGGATGATGTGCTCTTTGCCAAGGCAAAAGAGGCAGGGGTTCTCTCCACAAAAGACGAGGACATCCGCAGTCTGCGTGAACTGATCACTTACGGATTAAAAAGGTTTGTCCGCTTACCCAAGCACGCCAATGTACTGCTTTCGGATGATCCGGAAATCGATGCCTTCCTGCAGCGGGCACTCGCTGCAACACTGGATGATTCCCTCACAGCCGATGACCTGATCGCACTCACACTGGAAACTGGAAACTATGGTGTCAGAGGCATGGCGATGCTCGATACTGCAAATACCGGTGCCTATGGCAATCCTGAAATTACCAGAGTGAATATCGGTGTTGGAAAAAATCCGGGAATTCTTGTCTCCGGTCATGATTTAAAAAGATCTGGAGATGCTTCTGGAACAGACACAGGGAACCGGTGTAGATGTGTATACACACTCAGAAATGCTTCCTGCCCACTACTACCCGGCATTCAAAAAATATCCGAACTTTGTCGGAAATTATGGAAATGCATGGTGGAAACAAAAGAAAGAAGAATTTGAGCGTTTCCACGGTCCGATTCTGATGACGACAAACTGTATCGTGCCGCCAAAGGACAGCTACAAGGACCGGCTGTACACCACCGGTGCTGCCGGCTATCCGGGATGCACACATTGATGGCGAAATCGGTGCACAGAAGGATTTCTCGGCACTGATCGAACAGGCGAAACACTGTTCTGCTCCGGAAGAACTCGAGCACGGTGAAATCATTGGTGGCTTTGCCCACAATCAGGTACTTGCACTTGCCAGTCAGATTGTTGAGGCCGTCAACTCTGGCGCGATCAAAAAATTTGTCGTCATGGCAGGATGCGATGGACGGGCAAACTCCCGCAATTACTATACGGATTTTGCCAGAGCACTTCCAAAAGATGCGGTTATTTTAACTGCCGGCTGTGCCAAATACAAATATAATAAACTGAATCTCGGCGATATCAACGGAATACCGCGTGTCCTCGATGCCGGCCAGTGCAATGATTCCTACTCTCTTGCCGTGATTGCACTGAAATTAAAGGAGGTCTTCGGCCTCGACGATATCAACGATCTGCCGATCATCTACAATATTTCCTGGTATGAGCAAAAAGCAGTGATTGTGCTGCTGGCACTGTTGGCACTGGGTGTAAAAAATATCCACCTGGGACCGACCCTTCCGGCATTTCTTTCCCCGAATGTGGCAAAGATCCTCACGGACACGTTTGGCATTGCCGGAGAATTGGTACCGTAGAAGATGATTTAAAACTGTTTTTTGGCAAATAATCCACAAAGTCTGTTTTTTGTCTGTTTTCCTTTGACAAACGGTATTTATGAGAGGTATGATTATTATACAATTTAACGATTTTGCATATTTGGCAGAAGGAGAACATTACATGAACGAAAAACAGTATTTACGAGCCAACAAGCGGGTATTTCTCGCTGTCACCATTATCTTTGCCTATATCACGCTGACCATGCTTGCTGCACTGGCGGCCAGCCACGGGGACCACTTTGTCCGGATTATGATCCAGTGTCTGGTTTCGGTCGGTGTGATTATCATTTCCGCATTGGGCTATCTGACCCGAAAGAAAACGCACACCTGTGCCATCATCCTGACAACCGCCATGATGGTCGGTTATGCAGCTGTTGCTTTTACTAAATACCACGGAAGGGACATGGGCTTACGCGCTTCCCCTCATTATTGCCGCCATGGTTTATCTGAATGAACGGCTTATGAAAAAATAATAAACAGCGTATTTCTGCTGGTAAATATCGTTCGTCTGATGCTCAGTTTTGCCCCACACGCATCTGCTGCACTGGCCAACAAGGTGCTGGCACTGTTTGTCCTGCTTCTTGTTGCATACGCTTCTATCAGTATTACACGGATGCTTGTGCTTTTCTTTGATGAAAACATGACGGAAATTACAGAAGCTGCGGATAAGCAGAAGAAAAACCACGATCAGATGCTTCTCGTTGCCGAAAATATTTCCCGGCATTTTGAAGAAGCAATGACTGTGCTTGACAGTTTGGAAAAACAGTATTGAGGTCAGCCACAGTTCTATTCAGGAAATTGCAGACAGCACCGAAAGCACCGCTGAAGCCATCCAGAAACAGGCGGTTATGTGTTCCAATATTCAGGGCAACACCGATGCGGCAGAAGCCGGCATCCACCAGATGATTGAAGCCGCACATGAAACGGATGCTACTGTAAAATCCGGTGCACAGGTCGTCCTGGAATTAAAGGAACAGGCACAGAACGTGGAAGAAGCCAGCAATATCACGGTACAGGTCATCCAGAGCCTGACTTCAAAAAAAGTCGAGGATGTCCAGAGCTTTGTCGGATCCATTATTGAAATTTCCAACCAGACAAATCTGCTTGCCTTAAATGCTTCCATTGAGGCTGCGCGTGCCGGGGGAAGCCGGAAAAGGGTTTGCTGTGGTGGCCGATGAAACCGCCAGCTTTCCGAACAGACAAAAAATGCCTCTGCCAACATTACAGAAATTATCGACAAATTAAACGATGACACAAAACGTGCCAACGAAAGTATCGAAAACTCAGTTGCTTCCGTAGAAAAGCAGAACGAACTGATTGAGAATACACGGGAGAAATTCGGCAATGTCGGTGAAACCGTTGAACGCCTGATGGAAGATATCCATACGGCAGAAGAAAAATATCCAGAAAATCCTTGATGCCACGAATGTTATTTCCGATAATATTACCCACCTCTCCGCCACCGGTGAGGAAGTGGCTGCCTCTTCCACCGAAGGGCTGCGTATGGCAGATTCCACGGTGGACAATATGAAGGGCTGTAAAAAGTTCTGGAGAATATTTACATGCTTGCGGAAGATATGAAAGATTCCGTAGAGCATAAAGAACTCGGATAACTCTGTCTGCCAAAAAGCCGGACGCCGTTTACACAACGTCCGGCTTTTTATTGTTTACAGAAAATACAAAAGTGACAGGCAAACGGCCATGCCAAGGAATGCCATCCGGTACAACAGCACATTCGCACACCGGATATCTTCCGGTTCCACCGGACGCAGGGCATCCCCTATCGTCGGTTTCTTTACAGTTTTTCCAAAATAACTGGCATCCCCTGCCAGCTGAATGCCAAAAGGCTTCCCGCACAGACACTCTCGGTCTGCGCAGAATTCGGGCTGGCATGTTTCCGGCTGTCCCTTCTCCAGATCTTCCATGCCCCGGTCTTCCGCTAAAACGCTTCCCTGGAAGGAAGCTTGCCACGATCATAAGCAGTGCCGCCACGCGGGACGGAATGAAATTTACCACATCATCCAATTTTGCCGCAAACCTTCCAAAATACAGGTTCTTTTCATTCTTATATCCCACCATGGAATCCATGGTATTCACTGCTTTATAGGCAAAGCCGAGCACCGTCCACCGATTGCCAGATAAATCATCGGCGCAATCACACCGTCGGATGCATTTTTCCGCAACGGTCTCAATTGCTGCCTTTGCCACACCTGTTTCATCCAGTTGTTCCGTATCACGCCCAACGATCATGGAGACTGCCTTTCGCGCTGCCGGCAGATCCTGCTTTTTGCAGCTGCTCATATACCTTCATGCTTTCCACTTTCAGACACTTTGTAGCAAGAATCTGATAGGTCATAATGGCTTCCATGGCACAGCCAATCGCCGGATGCAGCCCGTATGCCCCCTCAAGGATAACGGCGGCCACACCGGTTGTCCATGCGATAACAACCACAACCATCGCAAACCCGCGCAGAAATTTTTTTGTGTCTGACAGTTCCTTTTTATTCAGTTTTTCCAGTGATGCGATCAGATTACCAATCAGACGGATCGGATGGGGCAGCCAGTGCGGATCGCCAAACAACAGATCCAGCACAAACCCAAGAAACATCGCAAAGAAATGATAACTCATACTTTTTCTTTTAACTCCATTTTATTCTCTTGTAAGGACAGGCGCAGATGATAGCCCTCGGCATTTTTACCTGATACGAAAAATAATCACCGCCACAGTAGTGCGAAAGCAGCGCCATGATCGTACCCCCGTGAACCACAGCCGCCACCGGAAGCGGCTCCTGTATCATACCGTTGTCTTCCGTTTCCTGGCACTTTGGACACGCTCTGTATGCCAGCTGCTGCCGGATCTGTTCCATAACCAGCTCCATCCCATCCACACATCTTGCGATAAAAAGCCTCCCGGCTCTCACCTCCCGGAAATGTCAGCGTTCCACCACTGTCAATCCATGCCTGGATAGCGCGGATCTCCATTCAGCTGTGCATAATTCTTTCCTTCAAATTCTCCAAAATCCATTTCACGCCATGGATCAATTTCGATCTGTGGAATTTGCGGAAATAAAATTTCTGCGGTCTGCCGGCAGCGAAGCATGGGACTTACAAATACATATGGCATATCCCATGTCCTGCATACCTGTGCCCATTGGTCTTTTCTTTTCTCCAGCTGCTGTCTGCCGTCCTCCGAAAGCGGTTCATCCGTCTGTCTGCCAATATACCGGTGTTCTACATTTCCCAGCGTCATTCCATGCCGGATTAGATACAGTTCTATTTGATTCTCTGTCCAATTCCACATACAATCCGTTCCACCCTTTCTGCTTTTTTTTTTGCTGCAATTTCACAAAGCAGCCGTCCCAGCCGCTCACGATATTCCCGCTCGAACGAATCAAGCGGCACAATTCCATTGCCTACTTCATCGCAGATAATTACTGTATCCGGATGTTTTTCCAGATAAGCCATACTACTTTCTGCTTCCGGGGATAGAGACTTCGGGGCACTTTCCTGCAATTTCTCTCGAAACCATTCTTCAAAATTGTCCCAGATCCGTGCTTCCTCGATGCCCCGCACCTGTGTTACATATGCTTTTTTTCCCTGAGCAGTGCCGCCAATGTATAATTCCATTAATGTACTCCCTATTGCTTGATATTTTATATTACCACGTTTCGACAAATTTATCTATTTATGCTATATTAGCGGCAATTAACCTGAATGGATGCTCGACCATACAAAATGAGAAGAACCCCAGTAGCGGCAACTACTGGGGGTTCGTTTTGGTGTACTTGTAAAAAGTATCGCCTCATTCTTTGTTGATTGCATTATATCATACACAATCACCAATTTCAAGTATACCCCAATTCATCATCCTTTTTGCACCAGTAGCGCGACTTTTTTCAAATCAACACTGACACGGCTGCCGCCACCGCCATTGCCCCCTCACACAGCGTCAGAAAATATCCCGCCACCGTATCTCCGGTTATTCCGCCAAATTCCCTGTAACTGCGCCAGCGATAGTAACCGAACACTGCAAATGCCGCCGCCACCGCCAGAATTCCCGCCAGAAGCGAAAGCCAGAGCATAAACAGTACACACAACAACGTCTGTGCATAAAGTGCCCCTTTTACCCCACGCTCATGTGCGGTACTCGCAAAATGATAGAGCATCCCATCCGTTTTTGCGGAACGGAAGGAGACCACGCTCAGACCACTCAGGCAGCGGGACAGGAAAATCCACAACAAAACACTTCCAGCGCACGGTAATCCACAATCTGGGAAAGAGCCGCCACATAAATCAACCCGAATTCCGCCAGCTTGATCACAGAAAAAGCTCCAATGTGGGAATCCTTTAAAATTTCCAGTTTTCGCTCTCTGGGCTGATACGAATGCAATGCATCCATGGTATCCATAAACCCATCCACATGGAAGCCCCCGGTGATAATAAGCGGGAGCGCAGCTGATATCAGAATAAAATGCAAGCGTACTGATTCCCAATAACGCAGACAACCGAAACCATCCCCAGAGGATAGCACCGATCACTGCCCCGATCCACGGAAAAAGCACATGCTGTAACGCATGTCTTCTTCTTTCCACACAAATTGTGGCATCGGAATTTTTTGAATAGGTGGAAAACGCCACCGCGATTCCTCTAATGATGTGCATAACCTGCTTCCTTTCTCTCTTTTACCGGAACCGGAATACCTACAACGACTTCGGTCACCGTATCCGCCAACGCCGCCACTTCCGTATTGATGTGTCCGAGTGCACGGATATATGCCTGCGTTGTCGCATCATAGGAAATGCCATCCTCAAACACGTTATTACTGACGATCACCAACTCGTCCACTTTTTGTGGAAAGGTTTTTGATTCCCTGCAATATGTGTCCGACAACCACATCTTCCGAAATGATGTCCGCACCGGAAAACATCTCATTTGCAACCAGATTGGACATACATTCCAGCAGGGCACAGCGAGGACGTTCCGTAACATTTTGTCCTGCGCGATCCGGTGGTTCCATGGCTTGCTGTACTCTTTTCGAAAAATCTACTTCCCCGATATCACGCGGCTGTTCCATCGTAACAAATCCTTTTCCCGCGCGAAGTCTCCGGTGTCTTGCAACTTTTTTTTCCGCCCTCCGCATCGTACACCTGCATGGTTGCGATATAATATTTATTCGTTTTTCCATCCAGCAGATGCTCTGCGTAAGCCGATTTTCCGCTGCCGCTTCCGCCCAAAACCAAAGTGATCATTCTGTTTCCCCATACCGCTCGTACTGCGCGATTTCCATCGTATCAAATGTTGTCTGATCCTCGTAGAGTGCCAGTGCCAGATCCAGAAGGGAAAACAGCATCACGGCTCCTGTGCCTTCCCCAAGCCCCAGTCCTGCATCAATAACCGGATGAAGTTTCAATTCCTCCGCGATCCATTTTGCCGCGGGTTCCTTGCTCAGATGGCTCGGCAGAACAAATTCCCCGCACACCCGGCACGATCCGCTCCGCCACCAATGCCGCGACCGATGAGATCAGCCCATCCAGAACGACCGGCACATGATACAGTGCTCCGCCGATGCATACACCTGCCATTCCCGCGATATCCAGACCGCCGAATGCCGCCAGCATGGAAAGTGCATGCGCTGACCGGATCTCTTTTTTCATATTTCTCCAGTGCCTGCGCAATGACCTGCTGCTTGCGCAACAGCCCCGCGTCGTTTAATCCGGCACCACGTCCGGTCACTTCTTCTGCTGTGCGTCCGGTCAGTGCCGCCACAAGCATGCTGCTCGTCGTCGTATTTCCGATTCCCATTTCTCCGGTACCAATCAGCTGATAGCCTTTGTCTTTGCACTCCCGGACCAGATCAATTCCTACAGACAATGCCTGCAACGCTTCTTCCTCTGTCATTGCAGGTTCCTGCAGAAAATCGCACGTGCCCTGCATCACTTTGCAGTCTCGCACCCCCGGCAGCGTTTCTTTTTGTGTTGATTCCAATATCGACCGGGATCACATCCACACCGGCGCGGCGCGCCATTTTTGCCAACCGAGCTTGCCTGCTGCCCCATAAATCCTGCAACCACCGCGGTCACTTCCTGTCCGGTCTGGCTCACTCCCTCTGCGACAACACCATTATCTGCGCACATGGTGAGGATCACTTTTTTTCAATGGAAAGGGCTGCTGCTTCCTGTGATTGCGCCGATCTGCGCAAACATTGTCTCAAACTGCCCCAGACCATCCAGCGGTTTGGCAATTTTGTCCCAGCTTGCTTTTACCTGCGCGTAGATCTGTGCGTCGGGTGGAATGATATGAAATTGCTCTAATTCTTTTTTCGTAATCAAATGTATTCTCCTGTCCCGAAAAAGTTTTTTTATACTTGATAAAATGAAAATTTATATTCCCACCTTTAGTAACTCTATCTCTTTTTGAGTTATCATATAAAAAATTTTCCGTAAATCAATATAGAAATTTAATTATTAAAAATTCTTGTTATGTTTTTCACTTAAATCGAGCCATAAAAACCGACAAATCCCGTACGCAATTATAAATTGCGCAAATGCAATCTTCTATTTCTTGCTTATCTTACCAATCAAATGTATGATAATAAAAAAGGAGGTGCCATTATGAATAAAACTAAAATGGAAAATCAAAATATTGCTAACATTCTCTTACATTTAAGACAAAAAAATAACCTTTCCCAAGAACAACTTGCAAAAAAAAAATTGGTGTTACCCGTCAGGCTGTATCAAGATGGGAAATGGGAATCTCCATTCCAAGCATCAATACTCTCCTCTTAATAAGTGAACAATTCGATATCCCATTAGAAACAATGTTAAAAAAAACAAGAGGATTCATCGAAAAATAATAGACAAACTAAAACTTCAAAAAAAATTAAATCTTTTTGTTATTTTCATCTTAATAGGAATTATTTTATTATTTATCCTTCCATTTTTTTGGGAGAATGGGAACAAACAAAACATATGAAACTCTATAAAACTGCTTACGAGAATTCCTATTATTATATTTTTTTGAGTACCCACTATCCATTCTTTTTTTATATTATCCTTATTATTTATTGGTGTTGGTATATACCAAATCATAAAACTCAAAAAAAGGAGGACTTTAAAATGAAAAAAAATAATCACTCTTCTAGTAACTGTTATATTTAGTACCCTGACGCTCTTTCCAACAAGTATCATGGCATCTGACTTCTCTAATAATCCAGCATCTTCTATTATACAACCTCGAACAGATGGGTATTATTTTTTTGGGATGTTGAAAGTAAATCTAAACAAGGAACAACATATGGTTCTTGGCGTTTTAGGTCCCTCAGGGGCTGGACCTGGAACCATAAGCGTAAACAAAGAGGATACCGTAACTAATACAATAACTGGAGCTTACACTAGTGTGAGTGCTATATCTTCCTATATAGGTGCCTCAATCAATAAAAGCCAATCTTATTCTGTAAATTATAGTTTGCCAGTTCCCAAAGGAAAAACTTATCAAATCAAATACCGACCATTATATACAAAATATAAAATTGTTCAAAGACGTTATTATCAAATTGATGGACATTCATCTCCTACTTCTGAAACCAAAACTTGCTATGTATCAATTTTTTACGATTGGGGATTCAGCTATAATATAATTAAATAGCAATTTATAAAATTTAAGAATGGATAGCCTATTTCTAAAAAAGGTGGTAGACACAATCTATCACCTTTTTTATTTAACACACCCTCCTTACAAAGTTGAATACACATACTCCATGTCCAAGTTTTCCCATACCCCTCTGCAATCCTTTGCTTCCTGTGATTGCGCCGATCTGCGCAAACATTGTCTCAAACTGCCCCAGACCATCCAGCGGTTTGGCAATTTTGTCCCAGCTTGCTTTTACCTGCGCGTAGATCTGTGCGTCCGGTGGAATGATTTTTAAGTTTCTCCATTTCTTTTTCCTGTAATCAAATGTATTCTCCTGTCAATCAAACGGAAATCCGGCTCTCCTGCAAAATAGAGTATACATACTCCATATCCAGATGCTCCCACAATCCCTGTGCGAGCTTGTCATACTGCTGTTCCTTAAATGCATGATAATCACCGCCAGCCTCCGGTTTCCATGCCACCTTTTTTGTCGGCCAATGCCTGTACTATGCGCACGGCAATGTTCCATCGTCAAAAAATGCCGTGCACATAACTGCCGTATACGCCGGTGCTTCGCTGCCTTTTTCCATGCGCTGTACCCCGTCGGTTCTGCCATCTGCCAGCTGTACCAGTGGCGTCTGATGTTCCCCCGGTGGAAACCGTTGTCTTTTCCCATATGAATCTCATAGCCGGAAAATTCCAATCCGGAAAGTGTGGAAAAATACCGGTCACATTCTCAAATTTTCCACGTGTCTGCGTACGCATTTTTTCCTGCATCAGGGTCGTGTCGGTGTCGATCAGTTCCATACCACGCAGCGGTTCGCGTAGCGAATTCTCATTCTCTACCCCATGTGGGTCCGAAATGGTACGCCCCAGCATCTGATAGCCACCGCAGATCCCCCAGACCGGGATATGCACTGCCAGCTTTTTGACTGCGGCTTCCAGACCGTTCTGCCGCATCCAGCACAGATCCCCCCCATCGTATTTTTGCTGCCCGGCAGAAAAATCATATCCGGCTGTCCCAGTTCCTGCACCGAAGAAACATAGCGCACGGACACACCCTCCAGCCGTTCAAATACGTTAAAATCCGTAAAATTGAGATCCGTGGAAAACGGATCACTGCCAGATCTATCACGCCTACATCGTGGTTGTCCAACTGGCCGCTCAGACTGTCCTCATCCTCAATGGAAAGATGCATATATGGAACTACTCCGGCAACCTTCACACCGCCGCGTTCCTCCAGCAGCTCCACTCCCGGATCAAGGATTGTCTTATCCCCGCGGAATTTATTAATAATCAGACCCTTCACACGGGCTTTTTCATCCTCTTCTAGAAAAGTATCCAAAGTTCCCAAAAGCTGCGCAAACACGCCGCCACGGTCGATATCCCCCACCAGAAGCACCGGTGCATCGACCAGTTTTGCCAGCCCCATATTGACAATATCATCCGATTTCAGATTGATCTCTGCCGGGCTTCCCGCCCCTTCCATCACAATAATGTCTGCCTGCTTTTCCAACTCCGAAAAAGCCTCGCAGATCGTCGGAACCAGCTTTTTCTTATAAGCAAAATAATCCCGCGCCCGCATATTTCCGAGCACCTCACCCTTTACGATCACCTGTGATCCGACATCTTGGTCGGTTTCAACAGGATGGGATTCATAAGCACGGAAGGCTTCACACCCGCCGCTTCCGCCTGCATGACCTGCGCGCGCCCCATCTCCAGACCGTCTTCGGTGATGTAGGAGTTGAGTGCCATATTCTGTGATTTAAACGGTGCCACGCGATAGCCATCCTGCGCAAAAATACGGCAAAGTCCTGCGACGATCAGGCTTTTTTCCGGCATTTGACATCGTGCCCTGCAGCATGCTTACTTTTTGCCATGTTTGTTTCCTTCCTGCTAACCAGCAATCACAACCCTGCCATCCTTCTTGAAGCATGCAATTCCATATTTGACAAAATTACGCATTCCGTCCTGCTTCAGCTTATCGACATATGATTTTTCTTCCATCTGTTTCAAAGCTTCGGCACATGCAGCATCCAGATCTCCATCCCCGGCATATTTCAGTTCTATCACAATTCCTGTTCTGTTGTTCGGCACCTCAACAAGAATATCGCTGTAGCCGGTTCCTGACTCTGCATTTGACGTTATAAGCCAGTTTGCTTTATATTCCAAAAGCCCAAGTAAAATGCCATGGTAAATATTTTTCTTTCTTTTTCCTTTGCAACTGCTGTATCACGTATACTTATGGTATTCAAAGATATTCTCCAAAGAGCTGCTCTATTTTTTTCTGTATTTTTTTTTTTCTAAAAACGCATTGCAGAATTCTTCCAGTCTCTTACCGTCATTCGCGGACGTATCCCGGAACCATTCCCTAATTTTCTTGATAAAAAGATTTTTTATCTCTTTATTGGGAATTGCCAAACGTATCTTTCCATCCGCTGTACGCCCCTGTTTTGTCAGATATCCGGTCGTAAAAAGTACGCTCCACAGATTTCCAATCTTTTTATCAAGCTCATCATACGTAAGTTCCTGTGAAAGTTCCTTTTCAATACACTCTCCCGCGATCAGACGCTCAATTTCATCCTTGGTCTGCACATCCGCCTTATCGATCAATCTGCGGACGATCGCATTTCCACTCGAATTAGACCAGTAATCCTGTGGTTCAACCGTTTGATCATAGTTAAGTTCATCCACATAATTTATGACATCCCATGGACAGTACACATCCGCATTTCCAAAGTGATACCCATCATACCATTCCTTTGTTTCCGGGAAATGTGAAGACATACCATACGACGCAAGGAGGTTCTTTACCTCATCATCTGTGAAACCAAACTGTTCATCAAATCTGGAATCCATAATAGAAAGTACCTTAAAATTATTCAATCCTGTAAATATACTTTCTTTCGATACACGCAGACATCCGGTTAGAAATGCAAACTGTAAATAATCATTCTGCAATAATACTTACCGCATATTTCTGTGCGTTCAATTCCATAAATGAATATAAGTGCAAGAAAAACATAACGAACTGCATACACTTTCCCACTGCCTCTTCTGTACTTCCTCTAATCTTTGTTTTCGGAATCAATTGACTTGTATAATTAAAACTACCCAGCAGTCATCAGCAAACATCAAGATATTCAACTATATGAGATATGTATAGTACTTCCATGCACAGAAACAACAACAGGCAGGAAATTATCATACACCGGAAAAGAGTTTTGCATGATATCCTCCCACAAACTCCGTACAACAAAAGGTATAACTCACCGCCAATTCCCTGTCGCATGTTATGGATAGATCTTAATACCAACACCATAACCAAAGGTGCTAATAAAAATACCATATTACCACCGCATATGTAGTATATTTCCCTGTCCTCTTCTGCAATTGCCTGTTGTTGAATCAGCCAACTTATGACTGCACTCTGCATCATTACATTGTTCTCCTGTAATTTTGCAATTGTTTTTGGTGTTTTTAATTTCATAAGTCATAGATAGTATTGTATTTGCTTCCACATATAATCCCATATTTAATATACTGGCTATTATTTTTGCAGCCATTCTTTTAACTTTTTGCATGTTTTCTCTCCTCTCTTTAAAATTAACCAATTGACTTTCTTACTTTTTATTATGTAACAATACATATTTGATTTCAAGAATATAATGCCTAAAAAGT
>VOFK01000513.1_pt1 | contig 17819 bp, 36 predicted proteins | sample 5384121 | NCBI WGS metagenome assembly VOFK01 (sample SAMN12384730, study PRJNA508395) | human gut metagenome | isolation source: healthy gut J | host: Homo sapiens
CGAGGCAAAAGAGAAACTGTCCGGAGCCTGTCCGTTAAACAGTTTAGAGCGCTCCGGAATCGTTGTCACTACTTTGCCATATTCCGAATAAAGCATAGTATCTACTGCCGGTAACCCACATACACACGCGCCATAAGTTCCTGCCGCATCAATACTGTCATTTAAAATTTTTTCTGTCACAAGGGGACGTACCGCATCATGGATCACAATCACATCATCCTCATGTACCCTTCGTCCTTTAAAATGGCATCGGTCACATTATGGATACTGTCCATACGTTCCTTTCCGCCCTCGATAATCCGGACTTTTTCCGGCTTATCTGTATATTTTTGAACCATTTCTTTCATATACGCCAGATAATCCTTGTGTGTGGCGATATAAATATAATCAAAAGCGGTCTACCTTCAGCATATTCTGAAGAAGGGTGTAAATGATGATCGGCTTTCCGTCCACTTCAAGAAACTGCTTCGGAATCACCGCACTTTTCATTCTGCTGCGCCTACGCCGCCTGCTAACATTGCTCCATAAATCATAATTTTTATCCTTTCTAATCCCCACTGATCATTTCTTCGTATTCTGCCGAAACCGTATCAATATCTCCAATACTTCCGAATCGAACCATTTTCCAGAATCATTGCTTTCGTGCAGATTCTCTTTACCTGCTCAAGACTGTGCGATACAAAAAGTACCGTCACACCTTTGTCCATCATGGAAAGAATCTTCTTCTCACTCTTTTTCCGGAATTTGGCATCTCCTACAGACAAAACCTCATCCAGAATCAAAATATCCGGCTCCACAATGGTCGCAATGGAAAATCCCAGCCGGCTTTTCATTCCCGAGGAATAATTTTTCAGGGGAACATCCAGGAATTTCTTCAAGCCTGAAAATTTTACAATCTCGTCAAATTTACTGTCTATAAATTCTTTGGAATATCCAAGAACAGCTCCATAAAAAGATAAATATTTTCACGGCCGGTATATTCTTTGTCAAATCCGGCTCCCAGGTTCCAAAAGTGGAACAATCTTTCCTTTGTGGACTACGCTTCCCTCCGTTGGCTTAAATACCCCGGCAATTACCTTCAAAAGAGTACTCTTTCCTGCTCCGTTTGTTCCAAGAATACCAATACGTTCTCCTTTTTCCAACGTAAAATTAATATCTTTTTAATGCCCAGAATTCATCAAATTTCATCTGTCTGGTAATAGATTTTAAAAAAATATAATCTTTCAGGCTGTCCACTCTTTTCTTTACTCAGATTAAACCGCATGCCAACATGTTCCACACGCAACACTGTCTCTGCCATTGTTTTAATACTCCTTATACTCAAGCATATTGTTACTAAATATATAAAATAAATTTATCCTGATTTTTTATGAAATACGATCACTCAACCACTACAGAGACTAACGCAAACACACATGCATATGTCATGCACCCCCAGTTAAACGCCTCATGGAAAATAATATTTCTTACATTAATAATGACATTATATACCGGATTCACACCGTAAGCACCCACGAATACCCACTCTTTAATAATCGCTCCGGATAGTAGAAGATTGCGCAGGTATACATAACGATCATCAGCGCAACTTCCCACAAATACTCCATATCACGGAAGAAGACACCAATCGTAGCCAGAATCATTCCCACACCAAACGTCATGATCAGAAGTACCAGTAAAAGGGAAAGCGATCAAAAGCCAGTGCAACGTCGGATAATTTCCTGTAAAAATGCCGAGAAGCACTAATACAATCAGCGAAATTAAAAATATAATAAAATTATAAAAGTACGGATGATAACGGATACAGATACTTCGGCACATACACTTTCTTTATCATGGCCGAATTTTGTCGGATCGATTTCAGTGACACTTTCGTGCCCTGTGCAAAATAGGAATAAAGAAGACGTCCCGATAGAATATACAGTGGAAAAAGTGTGATCTTTATTACCATAGAGTGTTCCAAACACAATGGTAAGTACGATTGTTGTCATAACCGGCTCCAGAAAGGGACCAGATAATTCCCAGGTAAGATCTTCTGTATTTTAACTTAATTCCTTTTTTTACTAATTCAAATAATAAATTCCGATAACGCCAAAACGTATCTATTCTCTTCTTCATAAATCATTCTTCCTCTTGCTTGTTTCAATCTGTCTATATTTTCAGCTGATAAACAACATGATATTCCCGCTTATCCTCCGGCGGAATTTCCATATAATTTCCATACATATAGGACAAATACCAGTCAATGTTTTTGGGAAAAAAATTCGCGATCCTCAAATTTCCGCTTTTTGCGCACATAAAAAATCACTTCGCAATTTCAGTTCGCCAAAAAAATGCTTTCTCCCTGATGGTACAACAATGTATTCTGACTGGTCATTGCTGCACATTTGCATCAGCCGCTGTACATGAGCATACCAAAATTTCCCGGTCGGTGCAATCAGCCGCCCGATAAAACTTTTCAGATGTATCATGGTGGCTGCCTTTTTTATTGCCCCAGGACAACTTATAAAATTCATTTCTCCATAAATACATCCGATAACAGGAAAGCAGCAATAATCCTGCCTCTACCCGCATACCGTGCAAACGGCGCAAAAAAGGCATTGTCATAGGTGTTTTCCACCACAAAAATATCAATTTTAATTCCACATCGTTCTTCCGGGATCTCTAAATATTCCCGACACACTGTGTTTTTTCCGGTGAATCTGAATAAAAAGAACTCAGATACCCCGGTGTCCGAAGCGGTGCCTCTACAAAAATACCGGTCCGGATACCTCTGTTCAATCGCATCAAGCAGACGTTCAATATATTTTTCTCTCGACAACCATATCCACGTCATCATCCCAGGGAATAAATCCCCCATGCCGGACGGCTCAAGAGCGGTTCCCCGGTAAGCATATAGGGAATATTTAATTCACTGCACAATTCCGTAATATCTATCGTAATACCATAGACAACCTGCTGCACCTTATGAATCTCCTCCGGTGACAGGCGGTGCTGTCCTTCCGACATAATTCCGTTTTAAAAATATCGTTTGTTTGTAAAATAGCCACAACCTACCTCTATCTGCCCGCTTTCATTCTGGCAAATAACTTTCCATTATGTTCTTTCACAAAAGTGATGACGCTTGATTCCATCAAGCAAGTGTAACATTTTTCCACCGGATAGGCAATAGCATAACCTTCATATATCCCGACCGTGGTTTTGCCAGTGCCAGTGCCTTGTCTACCCTCGGATTGTGCAGCATCTTTCTGATCTCTGCCCGCTGTTCTCTCCCGGAAAGGGTACATTTCGAACTTGTTACATTTGCAATGCATCCCACTATGCGCTCAATATATCTTCTGGCAACCATCTCCTGCGTTGCCGCATTGGTCACACCCCAGCTGCGAAACAGTTCTTCCATCCAGCCCTGTTCTTCCTCTCTCTTTTCGTACATGTCAGCACGATACGCTGCGGTCTCCGACTCTGCGCGTGCACGTATGAAATGATAGTAGGCATTTGTAGAAACTACAACCGATTCCACATGATCCAGATAACTCAGATTAAACGGGAAATCATCCACAGTGTTTTTGGAAAATACAGTCCGTATTGCCGGATCACATCCATGCGGTACAATTTATTCCACGGTGTATACAGCATGTTTCGGTCAAAATACCGGTATGCCTCTTCCCGAAAATCTTTTTGCATCGGTAAACACCCTGTCGTCCACACAGATTTTTTCTGACAAATGATTCTGTCCACAGTAAGTGTCAATATAAAATCCACAGACCACAAGCTGTGCCTGATGCTTCTCGGCAAGTTCGTACATATCCGCAAGCATCTGTGGTTCTGCCCAGTCATCCGAATCCAGAAAATAAACATATTTTCCCTGTGCAATATCAATGGCTGTGTTTCTCGCGCTTGGTGCACCTCCGTTTTCCTTGTGAATCACCTGGATTCTTTGGTCCTTTTTTTGCATACTGGTCACAGATTTCTCCGCTTCTGTCGGGAGTCCCATCATCAACGATCAAAAAATTCAAACTCGGTAAAGGTCTGCGCAAGAATGCTTTCGATTGCCTTACCCACATATTCTTCTACTTTATACACCGGCATAATGATGCTGATTTTAATGTCGCTCATCACCGTCTCCTTTGACATTTTATTTGATTGCAGTTGTCTGATTCTGATCCACACCTTCGGTGTTTTCTTTCTGGAACAGAATCTTGAATGTCAGAATAAAATCTTAATGTCCATCCAGACAGAATAATTTTCAATATACGTCAGATCCAGTTTCAGTTTATCATATGGGGTTGTATTATACTTTCCATATACCTGTGCATACCCGGTCAGTCCCGCTTTTACTTTCAGCCGGAGTACGAATTCCGGAATTTCTTCCGTATACTGATCCGCAATAATCTGACGCTCCGGGCGGGGGGTCCCACAACAGACATCTCACCCTTTAAAATATTAAACAGCTGTGGCAGCTCGTCAAAATGAATGGCCGGATCACACGACCGACCGGCGTAATTCGTGCATCTTCTTTTGCGGCAAGACGTGCTCCCATCCTCGGAATGTGTGGTCATGCTGCGGAACTTGTAGATCATAAACGGCTCTCCGTCTTTTTTGTCAGCCGCTCCTGCTTGTACAATACCGGGACCGTGATCATATAATTTAATGCAAAGTGCAATCACAATCATAAATGGAGAAGCAATTACAATACCGATCAGGGAAATCACAATATCCATCAGTCGTTTTACAAACAGATCTACAATGCCAAGCCCCTGATTCCGGGACAGATACAGCGGTGTATCAAACAGATGAATATCATCCGCTCCACGAAACAGAATATCTGAAATCTTTGGTGTAACATATGTGCGGATAGATTCCTGATAACAGTATTTCATAATCTGGTTGCGTACTTCCGATGGCAGGTCACACAGAACCACCGCATTATATTTCTGAATCATCGGATACAGCTTTTCATAACCTATCCGGTAACTTTCCGCTGCACAGATATTATACTTGTCCTTTCTGGTATTGATCTTTGCAATCAAATCATCCGGCGAATAATTTCCATATATCACGAGCATCTGGCGCGGCGGATACAGACGCGTATATGCCTTTCGCACCAGTACGACCCACGGAACGATAAATATAATCTCTGTTACCGTCATCAGAAGCAATGGCTGTGGTGGCAGATAATCGTTGGCTACCAGACAGATCTCAAAATATGCAACAATCATCGCAAGAATCACTGCCAATATCTGGGATAATATAATATCCGAAATCCGCATATATCCGATCCGGTATCCTCCAAATATCTTCGTGAAAAAGAACACAAAGAGTACATACATACCAATCACTGCCCAGTTACCTCTGTTGAAAAAAAAGTATTCGCTTTATCCAGCATCGGAATATAGAGCATATACCATACCCATCCGAACATAGCCGCTTCCACCGCAAGCGATATGATATTCGCCGTAAAATTCAATAAATGCTTGTATTTATCTTTCATTAAAACTTTCCTCTAACATGTAGTTTTCGGTTGTACCCCGCAAAAAATTTTATTCGCCCAGTCCGCTTTCCACATAAGCGACCAGTTCCCGAAGTGCTCCCTGTTCATCTTCTCCGTCACAGATAAGTGTAATCTCATCTCCGGATTTGATGCATGCACCCAGGACGCTGAGCACACTTTTGGCATTTGCTGTATTTCCGCTGTACTCGAATGTAATCTTGCTATTATATTTCATTGCCTCTTTGCATAAATTTCCTGCCGGACGTAAGTGCAGTCCTGTAGGATTAATAATTTTTACTTTTTGGGATACCATAAGAACGCCTCCTTATAACATAACTTTGGTAATCAGATCAGCTAACTGCTTTTGCTTCCTGCTGAATCACTTCCTGATTTTTGCCTTCGATCATGACACGAACCAATGGTTCTGTACCAGATGGACGGATTAGAACCCTTCCTTCTCCGGCAAATTTTTTCTCCAGTTCACCGATTGCCTCTGCAATTTCTGAATATTCCATGTTAACTTTCTTTTTTATGGTTCGGCACTTTTGCATTGACCAATGCCTGTGGCAGCACCTCCATGATCTGTGCAAGTTCTGATAATTTCTTTTTTGGTTTCCACCATCACCTGCAATAAGTGTAATGCGGAAAGAAGTCCGTCTCCGGTTGTGTTTTCATCCAGAAAAATCACATGACCGGACTGCTCTCCTCCGAGATTATATCCGTTTTCCAACATATTTTCAAGAACATAACGGTCTCCGACTTTTGTTTTCTCCACATGAATTCCCTGTTTTTCTCCCATCAGACTGAATCCCAGATTCGTCATCACGGTGACAACAATGGTGTCCTTTGCAAGTTTTCCGTTTTCTTTCAGGAAATTTCCGCAAATCGCCATGATCTGATCTCCATCTACCAGCTTTCCGTTTTCATCTACAGCAAGCATACGATCCGCATCTCCGTCAAATGCAATACCGATATCTGCCTTTTTCGGAAACAACTCTTGCACACAGTTCGTCCATAATGGGTAGAACCGCAATTGGAATTAATGTTCGTTCCATCCGGATTGGTATGAATAGCGATCAGATTTGCCCCAGATCTTTCAGCGTCTTAACCGAAGTATAGGAACTTGCGCCTTCTGCACAGTCCACAACGATCTTCAACGCAGACAGATCTACCGGAACCGTCTTTTTTTCTCAAACGCAATATACTCATCCACAATATCAAACCGATACTCAACCCTACCGATTCCCGGTCCGATCGGAAAAACAACGTCTTCCATATCATTCCGGATCAATGCCTCGATTTCGTCCTCCAGCTGATCGGATAATTTATATCCATCTCCATTAAAAAATTTGATTCCGTTAAATTCCATCGGATTATGGGAAGCAGAAATCACAACCCCTGCATCTACTTTATGTTTCCTTGTAAGATATGCAATTGCAGGTGTCGGGGCAACTCCCACAAAAATAGCATTTGCTCCGACTGAACAAATCCCTGCCATCAATGCATTTGCAAGCATTCCTCCGGAAATTCTTGTATCACATCCAATGATGATTGTCGGCTGGTGGGACTGTTCCTTTGTTAAAACATAAGCGCCCGCCTGACCGAGCTTCATTGCAAGTTCAATTGTAAGCTCTGTCCCCGCAACTCCTCTGACTCCATCGGTTCCAAACATTCTTGCCATAATAATTATAACTCCTTTATATACTTTTACTATTCGCCGGTATCCTCACCGCTGTCTGTCGAAGTATCTCCGTCCTGTGTATTCTTCGCTTTCACGGTAACGCTGACAGTAATCGGCTGATATGCATAATGATCTTCATCCAGTTTCAGTGAAAGTTCCACCTGATGCGTTCCCTCGCTCAGCCGGGAGGCATCAATGGATGCTGCCAGCTCCGATGCATTCAGCTTATTCAGATCATCCTGCAGCCCACTGATCGTCACAGAAACCTGTGCCTTATCAAAAGATAAGTTCAGGCCGTCCGGCAGACTGTTCACCCTGATATCAGATGTCTGCAGATGATAGGTTCTGGACGCATACGCTTCAATTCTGACGGTTACCGTAACGGATGCCGCAGAAGAATCTACCAGTTCCACGCCGTCCGGCAGATATTCGGAAATATCAATCGTTGTCTTTACATCTTCCCTTGCCCCGCTCACATTGATTACGTTTGCCGGAATTTCAAGTGAAACAAGCGGATTGAGTACATTGGATGCCCCTTTCAGTTTCACAGTATCCGGTGTGCTGCTGATCTCCACTACCCGGTATTCCCCGTATGGGGTTCCTGTTGTCGAAAATACAAGCGGTACTTCCTTTACACTCAGGATTTTTGCCGAAATCGTCACTGTCGTATTGCTCAGCTTCAGCTGGGTGGTATCCACTTCATTTCCATCCGAATCATAGAGAACCGGAATCACATTATCCGTCAGATTCGATGACATTCCATCCACATCAATCGTAGCCACAACCTTATCTACTTTTTTTTCACAATAGATGCCGGTCCCGACACGTTCAAAACATTCGGGTTTGTCACGGAAACTTCTCCGAGGGCATATCCCGATGCCACTTTTTTCCGCTGGTGTCCGCGGAAATCATAAATCTTCTGCTCATCAGATCTTCCAGGGAAAGTTCCATATATTTGTTTTTATTGTTAATGCTCACGGATGTATACGTCCGCTTGGCACTGATCTCGATCGGAACACTCGCCTTATTCCCCCTTGTCATTTATGATCAGGCGGTTCATATCTGCCACCGCAGAGAAATCGGTGTCATCAAGTTTTTTTCAAGTTCACTGCGTTTTCCGGTCACAGTAAAGGTAACCGTGTTGGTTCCGTCCAGCACTTCATAGCACTTGTTCATATCTGTAACTGCGGACGCATTTTCTACCGTTACATTTGTTGTAAATGTTTTTGATTTTTTCGGATCATCAATATTATATACAACCAGCCATAAGATAAATGCAAGAACTACAGCCAGAATTTTAAAGCCCAGATTATTCACCAAGGTTTTCAGAAGAATCTTTTTTGCCATTCATAAACCTCCTTTTTCAGCAGTCCCAGTCTGGTCATCTGTTGATTTCTGTTCTGCAGATACTTTAATTTGCCTCTCAGAAAATCCGCATTGACATTCCGGTAAATCTGTCCCCGCATAGCGATTGATACCTTACCGGTTTCCTCCGAAACTACGAGCGTCAGCGAATCGCTCACTTCACTGATTCCTACAGCTGCACGGTGTCTGGTTCCCAGATCTTTGCTCAATGTCATACTGTCCGACAACGGCAGATAACAGGTCGCGGAACCCACACGGTCTCCACGTACAATAACAGCTCCGTCATGAAGCGGAGTATTTTTTTCAAATATATTAATTAACAGCTGGCTGCTGATAATTGCATCAATATCAATTCCTGTTCTCACATATTCATTTAACAGGATTTCATCTTCTATTACGATCAGGGCAACGGTTTTTACTTTCCCCATGGCATAACAAGCCTTGATCAGTTCGTCAATTGTGTGGTCGGAAAATTTATTTTCCTCTACTTTTCCAAAGTCAAATAACTTTCCCAAAACATTTTTTCCACCAAGATTCTCAAGTGCCTTCCGAAGTTCCGGCTGGAAAATAATCACCAGGCCGTCAGTCCGACACTCAACGTATTTTCTGCCAGCCAGAGGATGGTATTCATCTGAAAGATTGCTGCAACGAGTACAAACAGCAGAATCACGATGATTCCTTTGAACAGATTCCACGCACGCGTATTTTTAATCCAAAAGCAGAATATGATAAAACAGGAAGGAAATGATCAGTATTTCCACGATATCCACAAAGGAAAAAGAGATATCCGGCATACCGAACAATCCTGTTGCATTGTCATAAAATTGGCTTAATGTTCCCAGAAAATTTTGCATCTGGCTCCTCTTTTTTCTTCATTTCATTATTTTGATGCTTCGTTCCCCTTATTTGAGTAAATCCTCATCAATGTCCAGCTCTTTTTCGCAATAACCTTCCGGCTGTTCTCTTCCTCTTCCGGAGACAGCACGGATCTGCTATGGTCAATCCGCTTTCCCATGCTTGCGGTATTTCCGAAATGTTTTACCGTAACCTCACGGACAGCGACCATTTTTCTTCGGCACAGCCTTGACATAATAATAGTAATCATCATCCTCAAACTGCACCCGTTCGGTGCGCATAATCCAGATTCATAAACAGAAACTGAAGGATAAATGCAATAAGCAGGGAAATAATATTGCCGACTATCAGCCATAATGTCTTTCCTGTAACTCCAAGAACAATATAACCTACAAATAATCCGGCAATCTGAATAAGCGCACCGGAAATAATTGCCAGTGTCCAGGCATTATCCACTTCCATCCGGCGTACCAGATAAACTACAATGGCAGTAATCACAAAGATAACGATTACCAGATACATTTCTTTATTTCCCAGAAACTGTCCCACCGAAATATCAAATTTGGAAGAAGACTGTTCCTCATCTGCATTTGCCGCACTCATCAGTGCTCCTGCATTCCGGTGAATTCCGTCCAGAAAATAATAGACAACCGTACCGCATACCACTCCGATCACGGAATATGCACTGCGCAGCAGGCTGCTGCCAACCGGCATCATACGGAATATGCAGTTTAAAAGCACAGCGGTGTAAGCACAACCGTCAGTCCGTCTTTCGGTGCGAAACGAAAATATACAAAAAGAACAGAATCGCAAACAAAATCAGTGCGGTAAGTGCTACTTCCATGGAAAGCGCATACATATCTGCAAGCACCACAATTGCGCCAATCCATAATATGGCACCAGTCGGCAGAATGGCACAGACAAGCGCCAGCAGTAACGCCACCGGAAACCGGCTGATTTTCTCCATGAATCCGATATTGGTATTGATCACGGTAAAAAGAGCCAGTGCAACGGCAAATTTTACGATCGGATACAGATATGTTTCATATTTACTGTAAAAAACCGGATCAGCTGATCCTTTATTTCCAACAACTTCGTCATAAATCCTCCCTGTTATGCCCCATCCTTTATTTTTCTTCCCGCAGTAATCTGCGCGCTCTCTTCAGATGATTTCCATATGCTTTCATCTTGCGATAGCCTTTTTGCATACCGGGCACAATAGATCAGTGCGGTAATCAGAAGATACACGATCATAAATCCGGCATATGCAACAATAAGTTTCGGGACGAACGTCGTAAGATCCACGCGATTGATCCATTTCGTAATTGTATCAATATCCCCGAGTCCCCAGAACACGATCAGAAGAATAAATGCGATGGTTCCCGAAAAGAAACTTTTTTACAATTTTTTTTCCTACATAGTCCCACATCGTATATTCTCCCGCCTGATGATATTTTTTATTTTCATATTCATCAAATGCTGCAAGATGATATAATTCTTTTTTACCCGTTCTTCACTGATCATAGATAACTCCTGTCTCGAACGCATCCCGGAATTTGGACACAATGATGCATTATTTGCTATTATACCATAGATAGTTCTTTTTTTTCAAAGTCTGTTTTCCAATCGCCCGTTTCCATGAAAAAAAGCCCCGGAAATATCCGGGGTCTGGTTATTTGTCCACTATTCATTTTTTAAATATCTCATACGATTCCCTGTCTCTGGTAGAGCGTAAGTCTTCCATCTTAGGTTCCGGTTTCTGATAGGCATTCTGAAATTCGTTTGCCATTCTTTCCTTGCATTTATCACAAAAGCGTCCCGTGCGGATCGGTTTGCCACATTTTTCACATACAATCCCTGCTTCCGTAGCCGAGGAAAGAATCAATCTTTCTTCCTTTACCCACTGCCGGATCTGTTTGGTTGATATATCATTATCCGTTGCTGTCTGTTCTACCGAAGCACCCGGATGATCCTCGAGATACTGTTTGACTTCATGAAATTTATCTTCCAATTTCTTCTGACATGCCGGACAGATACGCTCATTGTTCAAAACATTAAACAATCTGCCACACATTTTTTACAATTTCTTACTTCCATAGTATCCCTCCTCCTAAAAGCCCTCTGCCAATGCAGGCAGTCAGCACATAAACCTGTTCCGCACCCGCTTCTTTTAATCTCTCCGCTACAGCTTCTACTGTAGATCCGGTTGTATAAATATCATCCACAATCAGAATTCTCTTATATTTTTACTACATTATCCGAACTCTGAAAAGCATTTTTTGACATTATTTTTTCTCTTTCTCTGCCATTCAGTTCTTTCTGTGGCCGTGTATCTTTCACCCGGATCATCAGACGCGGAATACACGGAATATCCATTTTTTCTGACAGTGCCCTGCCAAAAAGCGCAGCCTGATTATATCCGCGATACCGTTCTTTTTTCGAATACATCGGTACCGGAACGATTGCTTCGATCCTTTTTTCCCGCATCCAGTTTTCCCAGCGCTGCATGGCTTCCTCCGCCAGAAAACGGGCATATCTCCCTCCGTTTTGCATACTTAAACCGGTACATGGATTTCTGCACAGCCCCACGATATACAAAAAGCGATCGTCCTTCTGCCACAAAAGAACGATGCTTTCTGCAATTCTGACAATATTCTGTTTCGGTATCCGCAAGCGGGCTTCCGCAATGATAACAGTACGGCTGCACAACGGGATACAATTTTTTTCCGGCACGCTGCGTGAACATTTCGCTGTCTGCGGATATCTGCCGTTTCCAACAGACGGTCGCATACAAAACAGCGTGGTGGAAATATACAATCCAGAAAATTATCCAAGACGGATACGGTTTCGAACTTCAATCTGTGCTGCCGCTTTTTCAAATTCAGCCTCTGTCATATCTTTTGTAGTAAATCCAATCTCTCCTGCAATTCCGGCATCTGCATATTCTACACTGACAAATGCATTTTTTCGATTGTTTCCTTACCGGAAGAAGTGCGTACAAAGAAACTGTTTACACTGTCTTTGTAATCTACCAGTGTCAGTTTTTCCGGTGACCAGTCAATGTAAATATTGGTATTTTTGTGCTTTTGTCATATCCACGATATCTGCTACTACTGCACTTGCTGTCGGAAGCTTACCTGCTCCGCTGCCGTAGAACATTGCATCGCCCAGTACATTTCCATGTACGAAGATTCCATTGAACACACCGTTTACTCCGCAAAGAGGATGCTCTGCGCTGAGCATGAAAGGAGCAACCATACAACTGTAACTGTTTCCGACTTTACGGCTGGATGCAAGAAGCTTAATGGAACGGTTCAAAACCTTTGCATACTTAAAATCATCTACTGTGATCTTTGTGATTCCCTCACAGTGAATATCCTCAAAATCTACCTGCCGGCCACACACCAGAGAAGTTAAAATGGCAATCTTGCGGCACGGATCATGTCCTTCGATATCCGCAGTAGGATCTTTCTCTGCATATCCCTTTTCCTGTGCGTCTTTCAGTACCTCATCGAAATCTGCACCTTCCTCTGCCATTTTGTCAGCATGTAGTTTGTGGTTCCGTTTAAGATACCTGTAATCTCTTCGATCTCATCGGCAGTCAGACATTTATTCAATGGACGGATAATCGAATTCCGCCGCCTACACTTGCCTCAAACTGAAAGTTCACGTTGTGATCCCGTGCAATTTTAATCAGTTCCGCTCCCTTGGCTGCAACCAGGTTTTTATTGGAAGTGGCAACCTGCTTTCCAGCCTCAAGCATTGCCTTTACAAACGTATATGCCGGCTCCACGCCTCCCATGGTCTCTACCACAATGCCGATCTCAGGATCGTTTACGATCGTCTGATAATCATGTACAATGGCATCTTCCATAGGGTCTCCCGGAAATTCCCGCAGATCAAGAATATATTTGACATCAACCGGTTCTCCCGCACGCTTTTGTGATCTTTTCCTTGTTAATTCTTAATACATCTACAACACCGGAACCAATGGTGCCGTAGCCCATAACTGCAATCTTCATTTTTCTTACTCCCTGGCTAATATTTTTGCATAATGAATCCCCCTGCACAGATTCAATACTGTTTCTCATATCCTCCACATTGCCGTCGCAGGGGAACACATCAATACTGAGCGACAATGAAGCAATTCCATTAACCGGAACGCTTTGATGAATCGTCAGAATGTTTGCATGAAATTCCGCAATTGTTTTTAATACCATGGATAACAGCCCCGGTTCATCATCCAGCTGGATCACCATATTGACCGTTTTTCCTTTTGCATTTTCATGATATGGAAATATATCGTCCTTATATTTGTAGAAAGAGCTTCTGCTGATCTGTACCATCTCTGTGGCTTCCTGCACAGACTCCACTTTACCGGAATCCAGCAGCCGCTTCGCTTCCACAACTCTGAGCAATACCTCAGGCACGGCTTTTTGCCCGCAATACGAAGAAAGATGCCTTTCTCGCCCATCCTGATTTCCTCCCTTATGTATTGTCTGTCTACGACCGACACTTGTGCTCACTTGAAAGATTCTACCATAAGAACATCAATCTTGCAAAAAAGAGGTATCGGGGATCTGTCCCCGATTTTTTTACGCTCTCTCGGCTTTCCGCAGTTGGGCAGAAATTTCCACTTGTTAACCTGTCCACAGCTACAGGTACTCGGTTTCGGTGCCGGTTTTCCACAATTGGAACAGAATTTTCCCTGATTCTGCTGTCCACATGCACAGGTCCAGCCTGCCGATGTTTGCGGTGCCTCCTGCCCAGCAGGAGATACCGCAGGCACCCCCTGTGTCATTCCAGCTCCGGCACCTCCATTCATCATCTGCATCTGCTGCAGATTCACATTTGATGCCGCTCCCATCATACCACCGGATATATTGGAAGCCATTCCCATTCCCATAAAACCGGCCATGGAACCATTGGAATTACTTCCCGCCGCCTCAAGCCCTCTGGCTACCGCTCCCTGCACGTATCCTTCCCGGGACCGTCGGATCGGAAAGCATGGCTCCTTCATTTCTCATATTCAGCAGTTTCTGCGATTCCTCGCTGTAAGAAACCGTCATACCTACCGCCTGGATTTCCATACCACGGGTCTGATTCCATTCCTCATCCAGAACCGATGACATATACTTTCCAAGTTCTCTTGCCTTGCTCGAAACAAAAGAAATACGGAAACCATCTGCCGACATCTGATTTACGGATGACTGCAAAGCCTCTAAAAACTCAGACAGATACTGCTCATTGATTTCGTCAATCTCTACATGATCCTTATTTTTTCGGAACCGCTTCCGCATAAAATTTGAGCGGATCTACAATTTTAATCGAATATGTGCCATGTGCACGCAAAAACAGTTCGGCCTTATAGAACGAATCAAAATAATTGATTGGCTGTCTTGTTCCGAACTTAATGCCTTTGATTTCCTGCAGATTGACAAAAATACCTGCTGTTTCTGCGGCGTCTGTCCGCCGAAACGGAAACGGTCAAACGATTCCTTGATGGAGTCTCCCAGTTGTCCGTTGAGCAGTGACGGCATGGAAGAATGATCCACTTTGTAATATCCCGGCTCTGCTGTGTAATCTACAATCTTGCCTCCGTCCACCCAGCATCATAAACTGATTGTCATATACATGAATCATGGAACCATTCGACACGACATTGTCCGTTCCCTTTTATTTTTTCCCCACGGCGGATCAGTGTTCCTTTGGTAAAAACGGTCTGATCCCCCATATTATCTGCTTCAATGACTTCCAGCCACTGATCTGCAAATGCACCTCCAACTGCCTGCGTTACTGCCTTAATAATTCCCATTACGCTCCTCCTTATTCCTGTTTTTATTTACACGTCATCACTGTCCATATTTTTCGGACATCCCAGGCTCTGCCATTTCAGATATGCATTGATAAACGGATCAATATTACCGTCCATCACTGCGTCCACATTTCCGCTTTCCCACACCGGTTCTGTGATCTTTTACCATAGTATATGGCTGCATAACGTAAGAACGGATCTGATTTCCCCATCCGATATCTGTCACTACGCCCCGCGGATTCCAGCTGCTTTGGCTGCATTTTCTTCCTGTTTGAGAAGATACAGTTTGGCTTTTCAGCATCTGCATGGCTTTGTCTTTATTCATGTGCTGAGAACGTTCATTCTGACACTGTACCACGATACCTGTAGGGTGATGTGTGATACGGATGGCGGATGATGTCTTGTTGATATGCTGACCGCCGGCACCGCTGGAGCGGTACGTATCAATACGGATATCTTCTTCCTGGATCTCCACATCGACATCTTCTTCAATATCCGGCATGACGTCACAGGATACAAAAGAGGTCTGTCTTTTTCCCTGCCGCATTAAACGGCGAAATACGCACCAGCCGGTGCACGCCTTTTTTCCGATTTCAGATATCCATACGCATTCTCCCCATTCACCTGAAATGTAATGGATTTGATTCCGGCCTCTTTCTCCATCCAGAGAATCCAGCACTTCCACGGAAAATCCCTTTTTATCTGCCCATCGGGTATACATACGATACAGCATGGCTGCCCAGTCACAGGATTCCGTGCCACCCGCTCCTGCATGCAGGGAAACAATGGCGTTGTTCCTGTCATATTCTCCCGACAGAAGCGTTTTCATACGGATATCCTCATAGGTCTGAACAAATTCTTTTTCATCATCTGATCGATCTCCGGGATCAGTTCCGGATCATTCTCCTCATATCCCATCTCGATCATGGTTTCAATATCATCATATTGCGCCGACAATGCCGCATAAGTTGCCACATCGTCCTTTAAACTTTTGACTTCCTTCATCTTGTTCTGGGAGACTTCCGGATCATTCCAGAAATCCGCTGCCTCCATCTCCCGTTCTAACTCCTGGATCCGCTGTTCTTTGCCAGCTAAGTCAAAGTGAATCCCTCACTTCCTGCAGTGGAGCCTTGTAGCTTTGCAGCTGGCTCTTAAAATTATCCAATTCTACCACAGAATCACCTCTTTCTATTTCTTATGTCAGACTTATGATAATATAAAATAATATGAATAGCAAGCAATGCGAGAAATGCCTCCTGCCGAATCAATCAGCACATCCGTCACTCTTCCCGGCTCTTCCCGGCACAAACAGCTGATGAAACTCATCGGTTACTGCATAGGCTGCCGTTATGCCAAGTGCCATACATCCACGGTTTTTTTCCGGTCAAATGCCGTCAATGCCTGAAATATCAGAAGTGCAAGAACTGCATATTCGCTCATATGTGCAGCTTTGCGCACAGGATATTCAATTTTCTGTGCCATCTGTTCCAGTTCCGGCCCGGAATGTTTCCATCCAAACACCTGATTCCACATCTTAACAATCCGGTAACTCACATGCCCGCTGATTTCCGAAGACTCCGTATCCGGCTGTGCGGAAAACGAAAAAATAACCACAGCCCATACAACAATCAACGCAACACTGACAATTCTCCATACACGTTTTCTTTTCATTGTTACCCTTTAATTTATTTTTTTCTTTCACAACAGAAATTGCTTTCTGTAACTGATTATCGTACTTCATGTCATAACTTTCATCTTCCACCGCTGTATTTGTATTCCAGTTTGATATATCCGGCTGAATGCCTTTCCCGTGAAGGTAATGTCCCTTTGGCGTATAATATTTCGCGGTTGTAATTTTAATGGCATCCCCGTTTTCCAGAGGAAATACCGTCTGGACAATCCCTTGCCAAACGTTTTTGTTCCAATCAATGTTCCATAATCATAATCCTTGATTGCTCCGGCAAAGATTTCTGATGCACTGGCACTGTCTCCATTAACTAAAACTGCCATCGGATAATGAATGCAGGACGCATCGGATGTATATGTCTCTTTTTTCCCATATTTATCCTCCGTGTAAACAACCGTTCCCTCCGGAAGAATCTGATCCAGAATATCCACGACAGAAGTCACCAGTCCGCCCGGATTGCTCCGCACATCGACAATCAGCCCTTTCATATCTTCCTTTTCAAGTGCTACAAGTGCCTTTTTTAAACTGTTTTGCGGTATTACTCTGGAATTCGCTGATCTGTATGTAGCCGATCCCATCGGAAAGCATTTTGGAATCCACACTCGGAATATCCACGTTTTTACGTTCCACATCAAGTTCAAGATTTTCCCCGGTCTGCGAACGATAAACTTTCAAATGGACTTTTGTCCCCTCCTTTCCCCGTATCTTTTTTACAAGGTTGGAAAGTTCCATACTGGTCGCTTCATACTTATCCACGGATAGAATTTCATCTCCGTTTTTCAGCCCCGCTTCCTCTGCCGGTGTTCCCTCGTACACTTTAACCACTGTCACTTCCATGGTCTTTACATTCTGTGAAAGCGCCGCACCGATCCCATAATAATTTCCATTGGTTGATGTCTGCAGATCTTTATATTCATCTACCGTG
>VOFK01002209.1_pt1 | contig 17819 bp, 40 predicted proteins | sample 5384121 | NCBI WGS metagenome assembly VOFK01 (sample SAMN12384730, study PRJNA508395) | human gut metagenome | isolation source: healthy gut J | host: Homo sapiens
GGGAAGCCGGAATTCCTCCATACCCCTCAACGGCTCCGGTCTGGCCACCAGCGCATCTTCCCCGCCATGGTGGAGCAGAATCAGTTAAAGGACGGTAGCGTGAAAGTCCCGGAAGTCCTCCAGAAGTATCTGGGCGGTCTGGAGGTCATCAGCAAAAAGTGAGGGAGCCCGCCCCGATTGGCAAAACGCGGAAGGCCCCCCACGGAAAAGGAGACGACGATGGAACCAGAAAAAGCGAAAGGAACCGGCGGAGGGCTCTCCCCCGGCGGAGTCCCCTTCTCAGCCTCCGCTGTCAGAGGGAGAGGTCGAGCATCCCCGGAAAAAGAGCCCCTATCGGCCGTACAGCAGAAGCACCCGGATCAAAGCGTGGATCGGGATTGCCTTTATGGTGTTCCTGGTGATTATGTACACCCATGCCTTTGCCTCGGGAAAAAAATCATGGCGTTGTGAGGTGGAAACAATGACAGAGGAGCAAAAGAGACCTCCTGTGCCGGGGGGCTGACCCGGCTGGGGGGTCGCCCTACACGCCGGAGGCGGTGGAGCGGCTGGGGCTTTCTGCCGGCGGCTGCTGGAGAAAAACCAGGTGATGAACCTCACCGCCATCACGGACCCGGCGGATGTGATGACCCTGCACTTTCTGGACAGCGCCGCCCTGCTGCCCACCCCGGGCCCTGGGGGAAGAAAGCTCATCGACGTGGGAACCGGGGCGGGTTTCCCGGCCTGGTCCTGCGTGGATTCTGGACCCCACCATCCGTCTGACCCTGCTGGACAGCCTGGGGAAACGGGTGGAGTGGCTCACAGAGCTCTGCCGGGAACTGGACCTGCCGGATGTGGTGCTGCTGCTGACGGGCCGGGCGGAGGAACTGTCCCGGCGAAAGACCCATCGGGGAAAGCTTCAGTACGATGTGGCGGTCTCCCGGGCGCTGGCCGCCATGCCCATGCTGGCGGAGCTGTGCCTGCCCTATGTCAAGCCCGGCGGCCTCTTTCTGGCCATGAAGAGCAACAAGACCGATGAGGAGATCGGGAGCTGAAAAGATCATCCAGGCTTTGGGGGAGAAAAGCCCTTTGTCATGGATTATGCCTGGTCCCCGGGACAGAGGTCTATCACCGGGTGGTCACAGTCTTTAAGGCCCGGCCCACCCCTGGGAGCTATCCCCGGAAATGGACCAAGATCAAGGAGACAAAAAGTTTAGTGTCTTTGCACAAAAAATGGTTGCAAGCATTGTAGGTTTATGGTACAATGAAGCAGAAGTTTCAGGAGGAATGGCCGTGGGCTGCGTAATTGTCATCACATCCGGAAAAGGCGGCACAGGAAAACCTCTCAGGGGGGGGGCCTGGGGACCGCCTTTGGCCCTCCAGGGACACAAGGTCCTGTGCATCGATGGCGATGTGGGACTGTGCAACCTGACATTACCTTGGGCATGACCGACGCGGCGCTGATGGACTTCAGCGATGTCATCGCCGGCCGGTGTCCCCTGGCCGGGCGGTGGCGCCCCCATCCCTCTGTTTCCGGGCTGTATCTCCTCACCGCGCCCTGACGCTGCCGGAGGATTTCCCCCGGCGAGGCGGGATTTCGGGACCTGCTGGCCCAGGCCCGCCAGGCGGCGAGGTACGTCCTGTGGATTCCCCCGCCGGTTTGGGCGCGGGGTTCCGTCTGGCGGTCTGTGACGCGGACCGGGCCATTGTGGTGGCGGTGAGCGACCCCTCTTCCTGCGGGATGCCCAGCGGGTGGTCAGCCAGCTGCCCAATCTGGAGACCATCCACCTGGTGGTCAACCGGGTCCGCCCCGGCTGCTGCGCCGGCAGGGGCCACCATTGACGACGCCATGGACACCGCGGGCCTGCCTCTCTTGGGGCTGGTGCCCGAGGATGCCAAGGGGTGCTGGCCGCCAGCAGCGGGACGTCCCCTGGCCCAGATGAGCCAGCGGGGGGCCGCGAAGGCCTATGAGAACATTGCCCGCCGTCTCACCGGGCAGCAGGTGCCCCTGATGCGGATTCGCTGCTGAAGCAGCCCCTTCCCCATTCCTCCCACCAGTTTTTGTGACCCCTCCCCGCCTTTTGGTCGGGGGAGCGGCCACCCACAGCGAAAGGATGAGCCAAGAATGAATATCGCTTTGATGAGTCATGACCACAAGAAAGAGCTGATGGTACAGTTCTGCATCGCCTACTGCGGTGTTCTGTCCAAGCACACCGTGTGCGCCACCAACACCACAGGTCGTCTTGTCGCGCGGAGGCCACCGGCTTGCCCGTCCGTCTGTTCCTGTCCCATGCCCACGGCGGCAGCCAGCAGATCGGCGCCCGGATCGCCTACAACGAAGATTGACATGGTGCTGTTTTTCTCAGACCCCCAGTCCAGCGACCTGGACCCCCGCCCTGAAAGTATATCAACCAGATGTGCGACCAGTACAACATTCCTTTCGCCACCAACGCCGCCACGGCGGAGATTCTCATTCACGGTCTGGAGCGAGGGATTTGGATTGAGAGAGATCATCAACCCCTCTCTCAAGCCTGTGACGGTCTGAGAGTTTAGTACAGTTCAAAGCTGACAATGCGTCCTCGTTCCGGCCTGGCCAGGGACGAAGGCGCATTTTTAAGGGGTTGGGGGTGTTGTGGGTTTTGCCTACGCCGTTGGAACGGCCGGGAACCTTGGCCTGCCCGGCCGGGGCCCCATTTCTTGGGAAGAAATGGGGGAAAGAACCCCCGGGGGAGGAGGTTCCTCCCCCGGGACCCCCTTCTCTGGTGGGGTTGTGTGGGGGGAGGCTGTACCTCTTACTTAGGTTACCCGGCCTGCGGCCCTCACAGTGAAGGTCCGTAACGGCCCGCCCACCGGCTGGGCGGGCTGGGGGCGTGGACAGGTACCCCTTTGGGAAAGGGAGGAGAAAAACCATTCCGTTTCCCACGTTTTCCTCCCGTCAACGAACCACCTCCCGCCCGCCCGAGCCGGTGGGCGGGCCATGAGGCGTTGGTCTTGGAGGCCGCAGGCCAGGCCCATACCTGCCATAACCACCTTCCCCCTTTCCTCCACCAGAGAATGGGGTTCCAAGGGGAAGGGAACCTCCTTCCCCTTGGTGTTCTTTCCACTATTTCTCCAAAGAAATAGGGCCCGGGAGGGGCCCCGTTCCCGCCCGTTCCAACGGCGTGGAGAAAAGAACCCGCCCCCAGGCCGACAGATCGAAACACCCCCTCCCCCCACAGGAAAACCAGTTTAACAAGGAGAGCAATCTATGGAACGCATCAAACCCCGGACCCTGTCCGGTTTTATGGAGCTCCTGCCCGCCCGGCAAACCCAGCTTGAGCGGATGCTGGAGACCCTCCGCACCACCTATGCCCCTCTACGGCTTCACCCCGCTGGACACCCCCGTCATTGAATCGGCGGAGATCCTCCTGGCCAAAGGCGGCGGCGAGACGGAGAAACAGATCTACCGCTTTCACCAAGGGGGACAGCGACCTGGCCCTTCGGTTTGATCTCACCGTCCCCCTGGCCAAATATGTGGCCCTCCACTATGGGGGAACCTGGCCTTCCCCTTCCGCCGGTATCAGATCGGCAAGGTGTACCGGGGCGAGCGGGCCCAGCGGGGCCGCTTCCGTGAGTTCTACCAGTGCGACATCGACGTGATCGGAGACGGTAAACTGGACGTGTCCAACGAGGCGGAAATTCCGCCATTATCTACCAGGCCTTCACCTCCCCTGGGGCTGGAACGGTTCAAAATCCGGGTGAACAACCGGAAGATTCTCACGGGATTCTACGAGATGCAGGGCCTGTCCGCCCAGTCGGGAGATCATGCGCACGGTGGATAAGCTGGATAAAAATCGGCCCGGAAAAGGTCAGGCCCTGCTGGTGGAGCAGGGGATCTCCCAGGCTGCCGCCCAGGAGATTCTGCGTTTTATCGCCATCACTGGCTCCAATGCCCAGGTGCTGGCGGCCCTGGAAGCCTATCAGGGGGGCCGGAACCAGGTCTTTGACCAGGGTCTGGAGGAGCTGGGCCTGGTGGTCAAGTATCTCGCCTCCTTCGGGGTCCCCCGGAGACCATTTTGCCGTGGACCTCACCATGGGGGCTGGACCACACAGTCTATGAGGGACCGTCATCGGAGTCCGGCTCCATCTGCTCCGGCGGCCGGTACGACAACCTGGCGGAGTATTACACCGACAAAACTTCCCGGCGTGGGCATTTCCATTGGCCTGACCCGGCTGTTCTATGTCCTGGGAGAGCAGGGATACCTCAACGACGGCCTGGTGACTTCCCCCCCCGGCTGATGTGCTGGTGCTCCCCCCATGACGGAGGCCCTCACCGCCGCCATCTCCTTTGCCACGCAGCTCTCCGCCAAGGGGGCGTCGGGCCCAGGTCTATGGGGGAACAGAAGAAGTTCAAAGGGAAAATGAGCTACGCCGATAAGCTGGAGCATCCCTATGTGGCCTTCCTGGGGGAGGATGAGATCGCCCAGGGGGTGGTGAAGATCAAGGGACATGGCCACCCGGGGAACAGCACACCCTCTCCCCCCCAGGCGGTGGACATGGCCGCCGCCCTGGCCCGCAGGGCTAGGGCAAGCCCATTCAGGGAGAAGCGACTGAGAAAGACGAAACGCCGGCTTGTCCTCTTCCCCTGCCGCCGGCGGGGGGGAAGGGGCACGGAGCCAAGGGTTTGCCCCCTTCTGACCATGCTGAAAAGAGAGCATCCGCCCCGGGGACCGATCCCCGGGAGAAAGGAGTGCCCCATGTCTCGACGAAGAAACCTCCTGATCCTTGTGGGGATTCCTGGCCATTCTGACCGCCTTCTTGATGGCGGCCTATTGGCCCAGTACCCTTCCCCAGGTGCTGGGAAAGGACTTTGCCCAGCTGAAAGGAAGTTCAGATCCATCTCAGCCATGCCATGTCAGGAACAACAGCCCATCCTGACCCTCTCCCCCGACGACCCCGCCACCGGGGATCTGCTGGCTCTGCTGGAGGGACAGCGGTACCGCCCGGTACCACAACCCCTGGGGCGCCATCAGCGGCCATCCAACTGCGTTGGACTATGCCATCTATGGTGTGTTCGTCTTTCAGGGGGGAGGACGGCGGCGTAAGCGTTCCCTTTTACTTTGACGGATACCGGGAGGTGAGCATCGGCTCTGGTGGCCCCCTTCCGCAAGTGGGCTACCGCCTGGACCCCGCTGTCCAGCAGGCCGTGCTGGACCTTCTGCTGGCCCAGCCCGGACACCCCGGCGTGATCCCGGGCCCGGCCCTTCCCCGCCGGGCTTTCCGGAAGAGAGGACACAATGACGAAGAAACAGAAAAGGTGGCTTGCCCTTGGAGGGTGGCCTGGCAGTCGGGCTTTTGGCCTGGGCATTCTTGGCCCAGAACCTTTGCCCAGACGGTGGGAGAGGGCTATGATCCCAGCCAGATTTGGGAGATGCAGGTTACGCTGAACGATGTGGCGGACCCGGACCGGTCCCGGGCAGTCGTCTCTCCGCCGGTGACCCGGCGCTGGAGGAAGCCCTGTCCATCCTGAACGGCCAGCGGTATCGTCCCATCTACCCACTGGGGGAGCGATAACGGGAAAGAGCGTTCCGCTGGACTACTATATCGCCGGTTTCCTTGTGTTTGAAAAGGAAGGGGGACGGCTATCCCGCCTCCTTCTTCTATTTCAGCGGAAATCGGGAGGCGGTGCTGTCCCGGCTGGATGGAGAGGGCAGAAGCTACCGGGTGGAGCAGGCCTTTCAGCAGGAACTGTTGGATCTGCTCTTAGCCCAGCCCTATACCCAGAAAAACCCTGTGGAACAGGGAGGAACCTATGACGGTGTCATGAAAAACTATCTCGAAAACATAAAATCGCCCTGGTGGAGCTGGTGGTCATTTTGGCCGTTGCGGTGTATTTTTTTCTTTCCCCGGCCTCTCAGCAGTGCCCTGGGCAGCGGCTTTGACCCCGACGCAGTCACCGGAGTGCAGGTGGACTTGACTCGCCTTCGGCCGAGAGGGGCAGAACCCTCTCCTTTCGCCTGATGACCCGGCCTGGGAGGAACTGCTCTCCCCTGCTCTCTTCTTCCAAATGGTACTGCCCCTACTACTTGGAGGGAGCAGCCGGAATGTGACCCTGGACTACACCGTCCAGATCACCATTTCCCAGCCGGAGGCGGTATTCCGCTATTCCCCGACGGGGGACAAGGCCATTGACCTGGCCGCCGGGGCGGAAGGGGAACCTGGGCGCTCCTTCCAGGTGACCGACAGTCAGGCCTTTCAGCAATCGGTGCTGGACTTCCTGCTGGAACAGGAGTACACTGAACAGGATGCCCGGCAGGAGTGAGGGCTTGCCTCCCCTGCCGGCAAAGGGGCGGCCTGTGGTGCCCCAAAGAGAAAAAGGATACCAAGCAGAGCGTTCTGGGCGCTGCCCGCTGTGGGTTCGGTCCTCTGCCGGACAGGGAGCGCCCAGGTACAAATTACACGACATTGGAGTGAACGAACCATGGACAATTTACAACATTTCCGCCGCACCGACTACTGCGGCACCTTTACCGCCGCCAACGTGGGCCAGGAGATCTCCGGTCTGCGGCTGGGTACAGCGTCAGCGGAACCTGGGCAGCCTGATCTTTGTGGACCTGCGGGACCGCACCGGCCTGCTCCAGCTGGCCTTTTGATGACAGCACCCCCGGGACCTGTTTGAAAAGGCCGCTTCCCTCCGGGGGAGTATGTCATCGCCGCCAAGGGGCTGGTCCGGGAGCGGGAGTCCAAGAATCCCGAGCTGCCCACCGGGGACATCGAGGTGAAGGTCACCGAACTCCGTCTGCTGGCCAAGGCGGCCACCCCTGCCTTTTGAGAGATTGTGGAGCACTCCGATGTACGGGACGCGGTCCGCCTGAAGTATCGCTATCTGGACCTGCGCCGCCCGGATATGCAGCGGACCATTGCCCTGCGGCATAAGATTGTGAAGATCTGCCGGGACTACTTTTGACGAGAACGGCTTTTTGGAGATTGAGACCCCCATCCTCACCAAGTCCACCCCCGAGGGGGCGGGACTATCTGGTGCCCTCCCGGGTCCACCCCGGCAAGTTTTACGCCCTGCCCCAGTCCCCCTCAGCAGTATAAGCAGCTGCTGATGCTCTGGCTTTGACCGCTATATGCAGATCGCCCGCTGCTTCCGGGATGAGGACCTGCGGGCAGACCGACAGCCGGAGTTTACCCAGATCGACCTGGAGATGTCCTTCCTGGATGAGGAACAGATCCAGACCATCCAGGAGGGCTTCCTGCAGCGGGTGTTCAGGAGGTGCTGGACGTGGACGTGCAGACCCCCTTCCTGCGTATGCCCTGGCACGAGGCCATGGACCGCTTCGGCTCCGACAAGCCCGACCTCCGCTTCGGCTTTGAGCTCAAGGACATCAGCGACATTGTGAAGGACTGCGGCTTTGGGGTCTTTGCCGACGCAGTGGGGGGCGGCTCGGTCCGCCTCATCAATGTGGATGGCCACGCCAAGGACTTCCCCCGGAAGAAGATCGACAAGCTGGCGGAGTTCGTCAAGACCTATCAGGCCAAGGGTCTGGCCTGGGCCCGCCTCCACGAGGGGCAGGTGACCTCCTCCTACCAGAAGTTTCCTCACCGAGGAGGAGAACGCCGCCATCCTGGCCCGGGCCGGCGCCAGGACGGGACCTGGTCCTCATCGTGGGGGGACACCAAGGATGAGGTGGTCTTCGCCGCCCTGGGCGCTCTGCGCCTGGAGTGCGCCAAGCAGCTGGATATCCTGGACCCCAAGGAGTTCCGTTTCCTGTGGGTGACTGAGTTTCCCCATGTTCAGTGGTCCGAGGAGGAGGGCCGCTACGTGGCCATGCACCACCCCTTCACCGCCCCCATGGTGGAGGACGAGGACAAGATTCTCACCGACAAGGCCCACTGCCGGCCCGGGCCTACGACATCGTGCTCAACGGCACTGAGCTGGGCGGCGGCTCCATCCGCATCAACACCCCCGAGATGCAGACCAAGGCCTTTGAGGCCCTGGGAATCTCTGACGAGGACATCCAGGAGCGCTTTGGCCACCTGGTCAACGCCTTCCAGTACGGCGGCTCCCCCCCACGGCGGCCTGGCCTACGGCCTGGACCGGCTGGTGATGCTCATGACCGGGGGCCTCCTCGATCCGGGATGTCATCGCCTTCCCCAAGGTCCAGAATGCCTCCGACCTTATGATGAACTGCCCGGACGTGGTGGACGAGAAGCAGCTGGACGACTTGTCCATTGCGGTGACACGGGTGGAGGAAGAACCTGCCGAAGAGGAATAACGGCGGAGGCTGCTTGCCCATCATGCCAAGAGTTTTTGAACAGACGGCTGGAAAGAAACCAAAGCCGGGACACACAAGAAGCTGTGTGTCCCGGCTTTTTTATATTTTCTTATGTCTCTGGATGGGGTATAATGAAGGCACAATCTAAGAAAAAGAGGGATTTCCCATGACCCATCTGGTACTCCCCTTCCACCGCATGGAGGAGGCGGCGCCCTATTTGGACCCAAAGCGGCTGCACTATCTCCACGAGGGGCAGAGCGAGAGCTTTGAGAGTTTTTGAAGATTTTTGATCTGCTGGCCTTTGACTGGTATGACATCCACAGCGACCGGACCGAAACGGCCAAAATTTTTGGTCTATGTGACCCAAGAGGCACTTTTTTCTTCTGTGAAAGCCAGCCGGCGGAGACCTGTGTCCAGGGATTATGGGGGAGATTTTTGGAGCAGGAGGAGGAGACCTCCCGGCGGAACAGGCGCTGTCCCGGTTTTTCTGCGCCTGCTGAAGGGGGATATGGATTATCTGGACCGGTTCGAGGGGAAGTGAACGAGGCCGAGGCCCATATCCTCTCCGGGACCCAGGCCACGAAAAAGGATGTCCTCCACCGGATCATCGCTTGGCGGCGGGAGCTGCTCCGGCTAAAAACGATACTATGAGCAGCTCTCCGCCATTTTGGACGAGCTGGCGGCCAATGAGAACCAGCTTCTCTCACCCGGCCGGTCCGCCGACGCATGGTGATTCTGGGCAGCCGAATGGACCGTTACCTGGGGGCGGTGCGCAATCTCCAGGACATCATCAGTCATATGCGGGAGGCCTACCAGTCCCAACTGGCCATCCAGCAGAATCAGCTGATGAAGCTCTTTACCGTGGTGACCGTGGTCTTTCTCCCCCTTACCCCTGCTCACCGGCTGGTATGGCATGAATTTTTGTGGGCATGCCGGAGCTCACCTGGAAATACGGCTATCCGGTGGCCATCGTGGTCAGTGTGGTCATCGTGGTGGCGCTGCTGCGGCATTTTAAGAAGAAGAACTGGCTGTGACCGCTTTGGCTTCCCGGGTACAAGAAAGGGGCATGAAAAGGGGGGGGAACCGCAGTGTGGTTCCCCTTCTGCGTCCAGTTTAGCAGAATTATCATGAGTCAGCATTCACAAGTGGTTACAGAGCGTATGTAACAAGATTCAATGGTATTCGTTCTTTCATTTGAAGGGAGGCGTAAGATCAGAGCTCCAATTTGAGGCTCATAGATTTGTTAACAAAGTGATTTTAGTGGAGTAAAGTGATGTAAGAGGTGTTAGTATGACCCTTTACCGAATAATGGACCTTGTAAAGAACGGCATCGCCATCAGCTATCTGTTCTTTCTCGTCCTCTCTTTGTTCCCGCCGGAACCCCGGTTGAGTTCTTGGTGGTTTAATTACCATGTACAATACTATGGCATCTTGTGTGCCATTCCCCTGCCTGGTCTTTTGTCTGCTGCAATTTATTGTAGGGGCACGTCTGGAAGCGCGGGGGAAAAAGAGAAAGTCCCATTCCCAAGGAAAAAGCGTTTTACTCTGTCAGCAGCCACAGCAGTGCCGGTATTTCTGGTGCTTTTAGGGGGCAGAACGATTATTCCAGGCGCAGTTAGAGCAGCTCATGTTCTATGTATCGCTGTTTTTGACCACGTGACACGACCCAAAAACACCATAAGAAGAGACACACCGGGGCGCGCAAGTTTTTGTGCGCCCCGGTGTTTTTATGGCTTCTTCCAGGTTCTCCAACACCGATAAAGGGGCTTTTTTCATTGGACAGAATTTTCGTATTCATGGGAGAAAGGGCGGCAGGCAGAAAAAAAAATAAAAAATTTTTGATGGGACGGCAAAAAATTGTCGTTGGCAAGACATAAATAAGATAGAAGGGAGTCTGAATGGAGTCCAGATCATAGAGATACAGCAGGAAAAAGCGAGAGAATGTGTTGCATTTTTGGGGAAAAAATCTAATAGGATTGAGAGGGAAAAAGACAAAAATAGATGTTTACTTTTTTCAATAAGCGTGAAAGGCGGTGTCAAACCATGACCCTGCCACAAAAAGGTTACCTGCTATCTTGTTTCGGTTTACCTGTGTGCATCAGTGCTGTGTTTTTGATGGAAGGGAGATATTACCAGGATAATGTATACCATGGCATGAATTTGTTTTTTTGCGATTCTATGGATTTTAAGTGGTATCTTTGGTCTCTTGTGCCTGGTGTATATGATTCGCTGTGTGGTCAAAAAAACGCTGGCGGGTCCGGGATCTGGTTTTTGGGGTGTTTGCCGGTTGCCGCAACCTGCCTGCTCCCTATGGGGACAAGAGTGGAGTGTGGTTCAGATGACGTTGATCGCTCCCTTTTCTGTCCTGTCCCAAGAGATTACTTGGTTTTTGTTTTAATACGGTGACGAAAAACGGGAACCGGCATGCGCCGGTTCCCGCTTTTATCCATATAAAATTTATAGGTCCAGCACCAGCTCCACCGGGCAGTGGTCACTGCCGTAGATCTCGCTGTGGATGGCGGCCTCCCGCACCTGGGGCATCAGGCGGTCTGAGACGATGAAGTAGTCGATCCGCCACCCGGCGTTCTTCTCCCGGGCGTGAAAGCGGTAGCTCCACCAGGAGTAGGCCCCCTGCGTCGGGATACTTGGCTCGGAAGGTGTCGGTGAAACCGGAGGACAGCAGCTGGGTCATCTTCTCCCGCCTCGTCGGTGAAGCCGGCGTTGCGCCGGTTGGTCTTGGGGTTTTTCAGGTCGATCTCCTGGTGGGCCACGTTTCAGGTCGCCACAGAGGATCACAGGCTTTTTTCTCGTCCAGGGCCTGGAGATAGGCCCGGAAGGCGTCCTCCCAGGTCATCCGGTAGTCCAGGCGCTTGAGCTCGTTCTGGGCATTGGGGGTGTAGCAGCAGACCAGGTAGAACCCGGGGTATTCCGCGGTGATCACCCGGCCCTCGTGGTCGTGCTCCTCCAGTCCCAGGCCAGGTCACCGACAGGGGCTCGGCTCTGGTAAAGACCGCCACCCCGGAATAGCCCTTTTCTCGGCGCTGTTCCAAAAACTGGTGATACCCCGGCAGTTCCAGCTCCACCTGCCCTGCGTGGTGCTGGAGCTTGGTCTCCCTGCAGACAGAAGATATCCGCGTCCAGGGCTGTAAAGGAGGCCATAAAGTCTTTTTTTCAGGCAGGCCCGCAGGCCGTTGACGTTCCAGGAAATGAGTTTCATAGGCGGTCCTCTCTTTCTGTAAAAACGCCGGCGGGGCGAGTTTCTCACCCCGCCGGCGCGGTTGTCTGCTTATCCTTGCTCGTGGGCCAGAATGGCGTCAGCCACAGGCTCCAGGTAGTTGTGCTCCATGGTCTCCATGGCGCCCTGGTCCATGGCGGCGGCCATGGCGGGGTCCATGGGGATCTGGGCCAGCACCTGACCTGCAGCTCGGCGGCCACCTGCTCTAAGTTGCTCTTGCCGAAGATATAGTGCTTCTCCCCCGCAGTTGGGGCACTGGAAATAACTGTAATTCTCCACCACGCCCAGGGATGGGCTTGTTCATCATCTCGGCCATGCGGACCGCCTTGGTGACGATGAGGGGAGACCAGGTCCTGGGGAGAGGTGACCACCACGATCCCGTCCACGGGGATGGACTGGAAGACGGTCAGGGGCACATCGCCCGTTCCGGGGGCATGTCAATGAACAGATAATCCAGCTCGCCCCAGCGCACGTCGGTCCAGAACTGTTTGACCACGCCGCCCAGCAGGCTGCCCCCTGCCAGACCACCGGGTCTCCCCTTGTTCTCCAGCAGCAGGTTCAGGGAGATGATCTTGATGCCCCCGGGGTGAGTTCGGGGAAGATGCTCTCCCCCGTCCCCCCACGGCGCGGGTGTCCAGGCCGAAGGCGGTGGGGGATGGACGGGCCGGTGATGTCCGCGTCCAGGATGCCCACTTTATAACCCCGCTTGGCCATGGCGGTGGCCAGGGAGGCGGTGGTGGAGCTTTGCCCACGCCGCCCTTGCCGGACATGATGGCGTAGACGTGCTTGATGGAAGAGTCCTTATTCAGCGGTGCAATGAGGTCTTTGGCGTCCACGTGCTCACAGCTGGAGCCGCAGGTGCTGCAGTCATGGGTACATTCTTCAGACATGATAGAAAGACTTCCTTTCCTTTGATGTTGATATAAACGGGCGTCGGCCGCCCAGGGGGTGCGCTCAGGTATAGTCGTAGATGCCGCCGCCGATGAACTCCCGGAGTAAAGAAGCCGGGGGCACCAGGGCGGGGTCAATGGGCAGGAAATGTTCAAAGCCGTGGATCAGGTCCAGCAGCTCCCGCCGCCGGACGTTCTCCTGGGGCACGGCCTCCAGCAGGGGCATGGCGTAGTGTTTCATCACTGACACCTCATAGGGCAGAGAGGAGTCAAAGATGAAGTTGGCCCGGTGCTTGAAGGGAGAGATGTACAGCTTCTCCCCCGCCGGACATTGGCCCACATGTCCATGGTCTCCCCCACCCCGGTGCCCCGGAAGTTATAGTCCCGGACCGCCCGGCGGGTCAGGCGCATCCAGGTACCCTTGAACCGCAGGTCCTCCCCCTCCAGCACGTCGGACCGGGCGGAGATATACAGGCAGGGTGGCGGCGGGATTTCGTCCGGCGCACGCGTCGTTGAGGGCGTGAATCCCCTCGAAAATGGCGATTTCATTTTTTCTTCAGGCGGAGAGGAGTCCCCAGGTGATCATTGCGCATCTGGCGGGCAAACTCAAACTTGGGCACCACAATGGTCTCCCCTTGGAGAGCTTTGGCAAAGTGGGAATTGAGCAGGTCCATATCCATGCACTTGGGGGACTCAAAAGTCCACCAGCCCGTCGGCCGTCCGGGGGCGGTTTTGGGGTCCAGGGTTTTGAAGTAGTTGTCCATGGAGATGGTGGGAGAGCACCCCCCGCTTTTCCAGCTCCTGCTCCAGCTTCAGGGCGGTGGTGGTCTTGCCCGACCCGGAGGGCCGGAGAGCAGGACGATGGGGCTGTGGGGGAGGTTGGTCAAAATGGCGTCGGCGGCCTGGCTGACCTTCTGGGCGTACTGGGCGTCGCATTCTCCAAAAACCCCTTCACATCCTGGTCGATGCGGCGGTTGATCTCTTGCAGCTGATAGGACATTTTAATGCCTCCTTCCAGGCACGTCAAGGAACAAAGTCACAAAACGTGGAAAACAGGAAAAAAAGTTGCCGGTTTGATGGGGTCTTACCAGGAAAAGGCGGCCTTTTTCCGCCTGAATGGCGCCCATGTTCCGCAGGTACTCCTGGGGGATATTTGGGGTTGGCCAGCCGGCGGACCACGCCGCCCCTCCACCAGCTTGGTGACGCCTCCCGGGCCCAGGGAGAGCACGGTGTGGAGTTCCTCCATCATACAGATGTTATAGACATTGACGAAGCCAGGTTTGCACCAGCCCACGTTTTCAAAGGACCCCGACATGAATTTCTGCCGGTACAAGTAGTAGGGCAGATAACCGGCCTGGCGCAGGGCCGCCCAGGCGAAGTCCAGCATGGCGGCCACATTCTGTCCCCAGAGGGCAGGGGGTCTCCCTCCTGACGCAGGCGGGCCCCCTTTTTAGGGCCAGGGTGTGCACGGTGATGTTTTCGGGGCCATGGCCAGGACCTCCTCCACCGTCCGGCGGAATCCCGCCGGGGTGTCCGCCGGCAGCCCGGCGATCAAGTCCATGTTGACCGCCCCCCCCACCGGTCTCCCGGGCCAGGGCATAGGCCCGGCGGATATCCTGGGCCCGGTGGCTGCGGCCGATGGCTGCCAAGGACAGGGTCGGACATGGTCTGGGGGGTTGACGGAGATCCGGTTGCCGCCGCCCCCTCCCGGATGGCGATGAGCGATTTTTCCCGGGTGATGGTGTCCGGCCGGCCCGCCTCCACGGTGAACTCCGTGCCCGGCGCCAGCTGGAAAGCCCGGCGGAGCCGGTCCAGCAGCTCGGCCAGCTGAGGGGCCTCCAGGGTGGTGGGGGTCCCCCCCGCCCAGATAGACCGACCGGACGGTCTTCCCCGCCCGCCGGGCCGCGGCGCCGGCGGCGTCAATCTCCGCCAGCAGGGCATCCAGGTAGTCGGGGATCAGCCGGTTGGCTGACCCCGAGGCGGAGATGAAGGAGCAATAGGCGCACCGGGTGGGACAGAAGGGGATGCCCACATACAGGGAGATCTCCCTGGGGCTTCAGGTCCCGTTTCACCGCCAGGCTGGCCTGGGCGCAGTCCATGGCCAGCTGCCGGCGCAGGGGGAGACCCGGTATTGGTCCCGCAGCACGGCCTCTCCGCCTGGCGGGGGAGGCCCCGGCCTCCATGGCCCGGGTGGGGGAGCTTCACCGGGCGGACCCCGGAGAGCATCCCCCAGGGAGGCTCTGTCCCCAGGCAGTCCACCGCAGCCAGGTAAAAGGCCCGCTGGAGGGTCCGGCGGGTGAGCCGGGTGGATACCACTGGGTCCTCCGCCGGCAGTTCGGCGGCAGCCACCCGGCACTGGCGGACAGGTCTTCCCCCCGGCGCAGCACCGCCCGGGCGGTGCACCACTGGCTTCCCCGGGAAAAGGAGAGCACCAGTTCGTTGTCTCCCCCGGGGCGTATCTGGATAGACCGGCCGCTCCTGGGGAAAGAGGGTGAGCAGGGGTCTGCTCCACCGCGTATTTCTCCTGGTGGCCGGCAAAGAACAGGTTCATCGCAGGGCTTCCCGGACAAAGGGGTTGTGGGCCCGCCCACGTCCAGGCTGGAGGTCCCCTCATGGCTGGGGCACACCCGGAGGTTGCCCTCCAGGGAGACCCCAGCCGCTTCAGGGACTTCAGAATCTGGGGATAGCTCCCCCCACAAAGTCTGTGCGCCCACAGGAGCCGGCAAAGAGGGTGTCCCCGCAGAAGAGGACGTCCCCCCACCCGGTAAGTCACCGACCCGGGGAGTGGCCGGGGGTGTGGAGCACCTGAATGGTGGCGCCGCCGAAGGGGATGGTGTCCCCCCCTCCTTCACGGTGTGGATGCCCTCCACCGGGGCCAGGAGCATGTACTGGTCCCCTGCCCCCGGCCCAGTTGACCTCCTTCTCGTGGACGTAGAGGGGATGCCCGGCCACTTCTCCAGCAGGCCGGGGACCCCCAGCACGTGGTCATAGTGGCCGTGGGTGATGAGAATCATGGTGAGGGTGAGGCCCGCCTTGCGGATCTCCCGGTCAATGTCCTCCGGCTGGTCGCCGGGATCAATGACGGCGCAGAGCTTGGCGTCGGTGTCCTCCAGCAGGTAGCAGTTGGTGCCGATCTGGCCCACGGGCATACGTTTGATTTGCAGCATAAGTCACCTCGTTGTTCCCCAAAGGGGAAGAATTGATAAAAACAGAGCCGGGCCCATGGGGCCGGCGTCACAGGGTCTCGGTATTGTCCATCCAGATGGTGACGGGGCGTCGTTCACCGACTGCACCGCCATGTCCGCGCCGAACTCCCCGTGCTCCACCTGGAAGCCCCGTGCCCGGCACAGGTCCAGAAAGGTCTCATACAGGGGAATGGCCACCGCCGGGGCGCGGCCTTGGTGAACCCGGGCCGGCGGCTCTTGATATCGGCGTACAGGGTGAACTTGGGAGACCACCAGCAGGGCCCGCCCACGGCGGCCAGGTTCAAATTCATCTTCCCTGCCTCGTCGGCAGAAGACCCGCAGGCCGCAGATTTTATCGGGCTTTTTTCCGCCTGCCTGGGTGCCGTTGGGGCCGATGCCCAGCAGCACCAGAAAGCCGGTGCCGATGGCCCCCACGGTGGCCCCCGTCAATGGAGACAGAGGCGGGAGGATACTCTGGTTACCACTGCGCGCATAAGGGGTTCTCCTTCTCTTTGGTTTTTGGAATGGCAAACATGGGATACAATATCTTAGTATAGCACGTGGCCAGGGAAATAGTCAACGTTCTCCCCCCGCCCTCGGCCTGTTTTCCCCAGGGCCTGCCCCTGAAATCTGGCCGGGGGGGAACCAAGGGACCACCGGCGACGTCTTATGAACAAACCCCCATGTTTTCTTTCCTACAATACAGTATTTCATTTCCGCTTGTTTCCCTTAAAACGTGTTGGAATTGGCTTTGTCACAAAAAGCAGAAAAAAAATGACAGGATGGAAGCATCATGCTATCATGCGATTAAAAAACAAACTGTTGTTTACGGAGGACGGAGTTAAGATGAAAGTGATTGGGGTAGCAGACAGAACGCCATTGCTGATCAAACAATTACTGGAAGTATGGGAGAGTGCCGTGGGAGCGACCCACCTGTTTCTATCAGAAAATGAAATAGAAAACATAAAAAAGTATGTGCCGCAAGCCCTGAGCGAAGTACCGCATTTACTCGTTCTAAACCATGAAAATCAAGGTCCCATTGGCTTTATGGGAATTGCAGAACAACACCTGGAAATGCTTTTCGTTGCGGACGAGGAAAGGGGGGAAAGGGGCTGGAAAGGCGCTGCTTCAATACGGAATCGAGCAATATTCCGTCCATGATTTGGCGGTGAACGAACAAAACCCCTCTTGCAAAAAGGGTTCTATGAACATATGGGATTTACAGTTTATAAAAGAACAGAGCGGGATGAACAAGGAAATCCCTACCCATTGTTGTATATGCGAAACGCGGCGTGGAAAGGAGGAATTTCCCATGAGACGATCCTGTTTGCTGGGGCTGACCCTGTTCCTGCTTTTGGGCCTGCTGGCCGCCTGCGGGGAAGCGCCGGACAGGAGAACCCCCGCCTGCCGGCGTCGAGGCCTGCCCACCGGCCGGGTGGCGGCGGTGGAGGGGGGCGCAGCTTCTGGTGGCCAGCCTGGAGGGGCGGGGGAAAGGATGTCTATGTGGTCTCCCCTGGGCCAGTGCCCCGTGGCCTCACCAGGACCCGGGACCAAGGCGCCATCCGTCCGGGGGACCGGATTCAGGTGGGGTATGGCGGCACTGTGGAGGAGACCTTCCCCGCCCGGCTGGGGGAGGTAACCGGTATCCTGGTGGAGGCGTCGGGCTTTGACGACCTGTGCGCCTTGTACCTTCAGGTGCTGGAGGACCTGTGGGCGACGGACCCCGCCCCTCAACGACGGGGGGTGGCGCAGCTGGGCCTGACCTCTCTCAAACCCGCCTGTCCCCCGCCGAACAGGGAGCGGTGGGGTGGCCCTGAGCTGGCAGCGGGACTGCCCTGTTCTGACCGGCACCTGGGAGGCCCTGGCGGACCAGGGATACATCGACCGAGAGCGAGTGGAGTGGGACGACGGCCTCTTCCTCTCCCTTGCGGAGGAGAACCCTTCCGGGGCGCTCACCTTCACCGCCCAGAAATGGAGAAGCGGCACCGGCGCCTACTGGTTCACCCACTGCACCGCCCCGCCAGAACCCATCCGGCCACTGGGACGGCTATACCGTGGGCGGGGGAGGCGATTTCGTAGGAAGAGGGGAAAAAGGCTGAACCACGAGAAGCCGGAACCAGAAAATCCCTGAAAACAATGAATCATCCTTCCTTCCCGCCGCGGCAGAAAAGTTTTGCCGCGGCGCTTTTGCCAGTCCGCCGGGCGGAGAGCGGTCGAGGATTCTTTGAAAAAATTTTTGAATTAGCAATACGTAACTGAACGGAAGGCTGAG
>VOFK01003658.1_pt1 | contig 17817 bp, 19 predicted proteins | sample 5384121 | NCBI WGS metagenome assembly VOFK01 (sample SAMN12384730, study PRJNA508395) | human gut metagenome | isolation source: healthy gut J | host: Homo sapiens
CTCGATGGCGCTGGTTCGGTTACGTATTGCTGGGCGCTGACCGCCTCGTCGTCTATTGCCGCTGGCGACTGCCGCAAGTCCCAGCACGGCGATAACCGTGACGGAAAGATCAAATTTTAACCCTCTATAAGTGCCTTCGGTGACAGCTTTCCCTGGAAGGGAGCCAAAAGAGAACCACGGCGGTCGGATCAGCTCCGAGCAGGTCTGCTGGGGCAGGACGACATTTCTCGCCGTCCGGATCACGCAGATAATCAGTGCTTGCGCACATCGCATCCAGCCTCGCCCTCCCACGAGATATAACCCGCAAATATTGCAAACGCCGGCACGCCGGCTGTCCGGCGCCGGCGGCAGGATACAGTGGCCGGTGCTGCGACTCCGGCGGGAAGCCAATAACGTTTTTTCACTTATCATTATCTCGAAGCCCGAAAACCCGGCCTCGCACGCGCGGACCGTAACCGTAGCTGCAGACAAACGCGGCACTGGTCTCTCTCCACACGGACGGCACTATCCGCGTTTTTCTGCGACGAACTGCGTCAGAAACGCAGAATCTCCTCGATTTGTTGCTTGGCGCGACCCATGCTGAACGCCCCTTTAAATTAGCGGACCGGTATAACCATCCCGCCGCGAAAAGCAAAACGTTTGTTTCAAACCTTCAGATCAAAATGGGATATACTCTGCCGTCGCCACTTTGAGGAAAATCACCAATATTGGCCAGCCGTTGTCGAGGAAGCTCCGACGAATACAGATAGGGAAAGAACGATGGCATTTACCGTGATACGGCGGTCCAGCAGCATGGTCTTTGCCCGGCCAGCGGGCGGCAACTCACGGTCGAGCCGCCGGGGGTTATCGATGCAGCCGGGCAGGACCAGATGAGATGATGGCGCCGCGCATTAATCACGCTTTCGTCTTCCGATACCGCAACGCCCTGGCGGTACATCTCCCGAGATGGCGGCGGCAGCCGTCTCGCATAGTCCGGCGCGGCGGACAGCGCGGCCAGCCGGTCCCGCTGTATTTGAGGGGGTCCGGCAGGTAGATATCGACCAGCCCCACTCGAGCTGCCGCAGCGTCTCGAACGACTCACTGTCGCCGCAGTTTATAGACCACCGGCACAGCTTCGCGTCAGGGCCGGGATGGAGGGCAGGAAGTGCGTCGGCGTGACGGGGTTATTCACGGCGGCCCTCGTCGATCGCCGCTCGCGGCGCCCGAGGCTCCTGCGGCTCGAAAATTTCCCGAAGTGCTTTCCATTCTGGCAGAGATGCGCAGCCCGCGTACAGAAAGAAGACTGCCCGCTGCCGTGCTGCCGGAGATGACCGGCTCCTCCCAGTAATGCAGGGCCGCGCGCGCATGGATCTGATCCGGCATCCGGCGAAGCCGCTGCCGCCGTGCGGTCAACGCCACAGCAGGCGGACGGACAAGGGTGCAATGACGATAATCCAGCAAATTCTCTCAAACAGATGGTGTGTCCCAGTATAGCGCCTTTCCCGGACTTTACACAAGTTCCTTTCTGTGTAAAAATTGAAATCACATATAGGAGGAACATGCCATGAAAAAACTTCTCGCGCCTCGCTGGCTGGCTGCCATACTCCGCAGCCGCGCTGCGGGTTGCGCAAAAAGACCGTGCCGGGAAAACCGCTGCGCCGTCAGGAAGAGGAATTGATGATGCCGGACGGCCCGGCGAACGGAAATCGCGGGACAATGCCCCATCCACATCACGCCGAACCAGAATCTTGAGGGAGCGCCAGGACGGTCTGGATGCAAGTCTGGCTCGACGAGCGGACACCATCAGACCGACAGGAAGAGATCGTGACCTGCACCCTGCCCTGCTGCACCTGACACTGGAATTTGACGAGGCCTCTGCCGCAACCAACGCGGTCTTTGGACACGCTGTCGCAGACCGTCTCTCCTACGCGCAGGGGCCGTCTATCCACCGCGGGAAAAGCAGGCCATCGGCTACGTCAACGGCGGCTACAGCATTCCGAGGAGAATGGCACGCTCATCGTAAGCTATACGCTCTCCGTCTCCTATTCCACGGAAACCGGTGATCAGCAGTTTCTGCATACCTATTATATTGACCTGACCACCGGCGAGCTTTTGAAGGAGGAGTGAATGTTTCACGTGAAACATTCCACACAGCTATGAAGGAACTCAAACGCGGCGATACGCTTCAGGTGACAATCGAAGCCGCGACCGTGGACGGGACGGGCGTCGCCCGTGTCGACGGACAGGTCGTGTTCGTGCCCGGTGCGCTGCCGGGCGAATTGTGCAGAATCCGCATTGCGCACATCGGACGCTCGGCGGTCTTTGCCGAGATTCTGCGCGTGGAGCAGCCGTCGTCGCACCGCGTAGAGCCGGATTGCCCGTATTTTCCCAAATGCGGCGGCTGCGCGCTGCGGCACATGGATTATGCGCAGGAGCTGGAGCTTAAGCGCACGCACGTCCACAGCTGCCTGACGCGCATCGGCGGCCAGACGCTCTCTTCCCTGCCCATCACCGGCGCAGAGCAGACCGACGGCTATCGGAACAAGGTGCAGTTCCCCGTGCAGGAGCAGAACGGAAAGCCCGTCGCGGGCTTTTTCGCTGGAAAAACGCACACGGTCATTCCGGCCGCGCACTGCCGCATCCAGCCGGACTGCGCCGAACGCATCCGCGCAGCCGTTCTGGACTGGATGCGCAAATACAGCATCCGCGCCTATGACGAGGCCGCGCATACCGGCTACATCCGGCATATTTATATCCGCTTCGGCGCGGAAAGCGGCCAGATCCTCGTCTGCATCACGGCCAAACACACAGCAGCTGCCGAAGAAAAAGCAGCTCGTCCAGACACTCCTCGCTGCCGAGCCGGGCATCACGACCATTGTCTTCTCTCCCAACACGAAAAAAGGCAATACCGTGCTTGGCACGGAATTCCTTCCGCTCTACGGTGACGGAACGATCACCGATACGCTCTGCGGGCTGCAATTCCGGCTCTCTGCACCCGCGTTTTATCAGGTCAACCACGCGCAGGCTGAGCGCCTGTATGAAAAAGGCCGCGCACTGCCGGATTGACCGAGAAGAGACGGTACTTGACCTTTACTGCGGCACGGGTACGATCACGCTCTGTCTTGCGCGGCACGCGAAAAAGGCCGTCGGCGTCGAGATCATCCCGCAGGCGATCGAGGACGCGAACTATAATGCCGCACAGAACGGCATGGACAACGCGGAATTTTACTGCATGGATGCAGGCGCGGCAGCTGCGAAGCTGCTGGCCGAGCGCGGCGAAAAGCCCGACGTGATCGTCGTCGACCCGCCGCGCAAGGGCGTAAGCGCCGACGTGATCGAGGCCATCGCCGCCATGCAGCCGCAGCGCGTCGTCTACGTCTCCTGCGACCCGGCCACCCTCGCCCGCGACGTGAAGCTGCTCACGGAAAAAGGCTACACCCTCCGCTCCGCCGAAGCGGTTGATCTTTTCCCAAAATGCGCGCATATTGAGACGGTTGTCTTACTATCCAAATTTTAGGATAATTTAAACCCAAGCTATCCATCCACTTTTGCCGACCAGCGGTAAAAACAGAATATTGACAAAACAGCAGGGGAAAAACTCCCTGCTGTTTTTAAAATTTACTATTGAAATTTTCAAACTAGTGAATATAATACACTAGTGAAAGGACAAACCAAACGGAAAGGAGCTGCGGATGAACACGCAACATAAAAAGGGCGTGCTGGAGCTGTGCGTGCTGTCGCTGCTGCACAAGCGCAACTGCTATGGCTATGAGATCTCCGATTTCCTCTCCCAGCACATTGACATTGCGGATGGCACGGTCTATCCGATCCTGCGGAAGCTGAAGTCGGACGGTTTGCTCACGACCTATCTGCAGGAGGAAAGCGGCGGGCCGCCGCGCAAAATATTACAAGCTCACGGAGCTTGGACGGGAAACGTATCAGAACGACCGTGCGGAATATCTGAACTTTGCACAGTCTGTCAGAAATCTGTTGGAGGATGCATACAATGAAGAAGCATGAATTTATGACGCGGCTTGCAAATGCAGCTGCGTAGCCCCTCATCATGCAGTCCAATGCGCATGACAAGGGGGCGTCTTTGTTTTTACCGGTAGCACAGCACGGAGAACCATGTCACAAGATTGCCGTTATAAAATTCGATTCCATTCTGCTCAGCCAGCGCGGTTGCGACGATGCCGTAGCTTTCAACGCAGGGGAACATTCTATCCGGGTGGCGGCAGGGGGCGTCCGGGTAGGCGCATTTGGTGCAGATGGCACAGGATTCCGTGGAGAGCGTCAGCACGTCTGGGGAAAATTGCAGCAGAATATCCCGCACCTGCCGCGTAAGCGCCTCGTGCGCGCCGCGCGTGGCAAGCGTTGCGGCCATGTCCGCGATATCGCTGACCTCAGCCAGCGAGGTAAAGACCAGCGCGCCCGGATATGACAGCACCCGGTTCCGGCAGGACTCGACCGTGCCGACCGCAGGCGGACAGGCCCAACTCGTCCCGTACATGGGGCACTCGTGCTTGCAGACGTAGCGCACGCGATCGGAAAATTCAATTTTGCGCGGGTCGATCCATGCGTACTGACTGACCGGCAGCTGGCACAACTGCTGCTCGACGGCCTGTTTATCCATTCCGGTTCACCTCATTTGTGTTTTCCTGTATTGTATCCGGCAGCGCGCAAAACGTCAAGCCGTCAGAGCGTCACGGCCTTTGTCGCAACGCGGTCGCAGAACACACGGTCGTGCTCGACGAAAACGATCGTCGGCTGGAATTCCAGCAGCAGTTCCTCAAGCTGAATGCGCGAGAGCACGTCCACATAATTGAGCGGCTCGTCCCAGACAAGCAGGTGCGACGGTTCGCACAGGCTTCGCGCCAGCAGAACCTTTTTCTTCTGCCCGGCGGAAAAGTCCGCCATGTCCTTTTCAAACTGCACCCGTGCAAAGTCCAGCTTGCGCAAGATCGCCTTGAACAGACTCTCGTCCAACCCATGCTGCGCGGCATAGGCGGAAAGATCGCCCCGCAGACCGGATGGGTCCTGCTGCACATGGGAAATTTGCAGCCGGGAGCCGCACTCTACCGTCCCGGTGTGCGGAATGTTCTCGCCGCACAACAGGCGCAGCAGGCTTGTCTTTCCGGTGCCATTCGCGCCGCGCAGCGCGATCCGGTCGCCCTGTTCGACGGAAAAGGTCACGCCGGAGCAGACGGGTACATCGCCATAGCACACCGAAACATTCCGCAGAAGCGCCAACTGGTTGGTGTGATACGGCAGCTGATGCAGCTTCAGGGGCGCGGCCTGCTCAATATTTTTCAGGAGCGCCGATTTTTCCTCAATGGCGGCGTTCTGCCGCCGTTCGAGATTCTTGCGCCGCTGCTGCATACGACGCGACTGCTCACCGATGTAGGCCCGGCCGCCCATGGCGTCGGCTTCGCCCGTCACCTTGGCCGAGTGCGGGCCGATCTTCGTGTTTTCAACCTTGTCCGCCCACGCGCGCGACTGCCGCGCGGCCTGTTTCAGGCGGCCGATTTCTTTTTTCAGCTGTGCATTCTGCGCCAGTTCAAACGCGTCCTGCCGCTGCTTATTTTCATACCATGAGGAAAAATTGCCCCGCTGCACCTCGATGCTGCTGCGGCCTATGGATAGAATATGATCGACGCAGCCGTCTAAAAACGCGCGGTCATGCGAGACGAGCAGAAAACCGGACTTTTTCGCCAGATACCGGCTGACGAGCGCGCGGCCCGTCTCGTCCAGATGATTCGTTGGCTCGTCGATGAGCAAATACCGGCCCTCCCGCGCGAACAGCAGCGCCAGCAGAAGCTTTGCCTGTTCGCCGCCGGAAAGCGTGGAAAACGAGCGGTACAGTGCGTCCTCTGTGACCGCGAGCGGAGCCAGTTCCCGCCGGAAACGCCATTCCGGCACATCCGGGAAGCTGCGCTCCAGCAGTTCCAGCGGCGTAAGCGATACATCCGGAACCGGATACGGGAAATACTCGAACCCGCCGGGGGCCGTGATCGTGCCCTGATGGGGATACTGCCCCTGCAAAAGCCGCAGTAGCGTTGTTTTGCCGCGTCCGTTGCGGCCCGTCAGACCGAGCCGCCAATCGGTGTCAAACTGGAAGCTGACATGCTCAAATACATTGTCAAAGCTGCCGGGATATGCAAAGGTCAGGTCTGTAATTTGGATCAATGCCATCGATATGCCCTCCATCAAATTAAAAAATGGCTGCGGGAACCGCTCCCACAGCCGAAGGGCATACTGCGCCTGCCATAAATGGGCAGACGGTCTGCACGGAAGCTGAGAGACAAAGCAGATTTCCCGCGAAAAGGCACAGCGAACCAGACGGTCTTCACCGCCGGGGTGTTACGATTGTGCCAAGCTTTCAGCAGGAGATCATGCGCATGCTCTCGGACTCCCTTCTTGTTTTTATGGTTTCAGTTTAACATACGGCGCGGAAAAACGCAAGCGCCGGTAAAAATTCGCAGAAAAACGCCCCCGGCACGGTGTGTGAGATGCCGGGAGCGTATCGTGCAGCGGGCGGAAAATGCTCATTGCACAGGATGAAAAAAAGTGATATACTATATTGCAGTATATCGCTCGGACGGCGGCCCGTCGGCGGCCCTCCGAAACTGTCTGTATTCTAGCACCGGGTGGCGCAAAATGCACCCTACCGGCGCGGACAGGCACGATACCCGTCGGAGAACGGCACTCTACCGGCGGTAGAATTTCCTGCAATACCAATGCTTTTCGGGAAGGGGGCGTCCTTATGCTTCAGGACGAACAGACACTGCGGCGAACCGTCGCAAAAAACATCGCCGCTTACCGCAAATCCCATAAGGACACCCAGCTGGATCTTGCGCGCAAGCTGAATTACTCCGATAAATCCGTTTCCAAGTGGGAGCGCGGAGAGGGTCTGCCGGACGTGTATATCCTCGCGCAGATCGCGCAGTTATACGGCGTGACCGTCAGCAACCTCATCGGCGAGGAGGAACCGCCCAAGAAGGCCAACCCGCATTTTCATATTTATGTGCTGCTGTTATCCGTGGCGCTGGTGTTCGTGATCGCGGCGATTTTGTTCACCGCCTTTACCATCGCCGCCGTACCGTTCCCGTCGTGGCTGTTTTTCCTGTACGCTGTGCCGGTGTCGAGCATTGTGTGTATCGTCTTTACCTCCCTCTGGTGGGGCATCCTGATGCAGACCCTGTCCATCACGGCCCTTATCTGGTCGGCCGGGCCTGCATCTATCTGTCAATCCCCATTCCCATCCCGAACCTGAGCCTTATCTTCGTCGTCTGCGCCGCCGTGCAGGTCCTCATCACCCTCTGGGAACTGTTCCGCTTCTCCCCGGGCAAGAACATGGTTCTGAGCGTATCTTCATTTACAGGCTTGGGGGATTTCACACGCAAATTTCGGAGCACTCTAAAACTTGCGGGGTATCCCCTCCGCCATTTGCTTAAGCAAATGCCACCTCCCCTTACCGCGCAGAGCACGGCAAGGGGGAGGCTTTTCGTATATCTGCAAGTCTTTCACAAATTTGCAGTTTCCACCTTTCCAAAGCGCAAACGCTCCGCTGGTTTGCACTTTGGTGGTTAGGCCTCGACGGAACGAGTCATCGCTATGTGCGGAAACCCGGTATTCCCAGATATGTAAAACCCCCTGCCGGAGAATCCGGCAGGGGGTTACATGCTGCTTATTCGATCTCCAGCCGTCTGGACGAGGCGGGGACTTCCTTCTGCTTCGGGAGCGTTACGCGCAGAACACCGTCGGCGTATGCGGCCTTGATGCCTGCGGCGTCGATGCCGGAGATATCAAAGCTTCTGGCGTAGGAGCCATAGGAACGCTCGCAGCGGAGGTAATTGCCCTTCTTGTCCTTGTCTTCATAGTTGGAATGACGCTCGGCGGAGACGGTCAGCCGGTCGTCGGCGACGTCCACGTGGATATCCTCCTTCTTGAAGCCGGGCAGGTCAGCCTCCAGAACGAAGTTGTCACCGTCCTCCTGAATGTCGGTCTTGAACTCGCCGAGGGCGTTGTCGGAGAAGAACGCGCGCTCCAGCTCGTCAAAATCGTGGAACGGATTGAAATTGGAAACATTGTGATTTTTACGTGCATACGGTACTAACATGGAAAAGACCTCCTTGAGTCTTGTAATATATGATGGTTGAAAACTCGATCTGAGCATTTCGCTCATCTCTTGTTTACAAGTCACATGATAGGCCCTGCCTGTGAACAATTCTGCATCTTTGTATGAACGGACTGTTAATTTTAGCAGTCAACACAAAAGAGTGCTAAAAAGTTAGCCTCAGACAAACCGGGAAAAAACCTGCTATGATATAGACACATGGGAACTTTTGCCCAAACAAAACGTCTGAAGGGATACCCATCTTGAAAGGAGTGGATTCGATGCTGAAAATTGAGCATCTTACAAAGATTTATGGAGACAAAAAAGCGGTCGATGATCTGAGCCTGCATATTCGGCCCGGCGAAATTTACGGCTTTATCGGCCACAACGGCGCAGGCAAGACCACAACAATCAAAAGCTGTGCGGGGATTTTGCAGTTTGAACAGGGCGAAATCACCATAGACGGCAGATCTGTCAAGACTGATCCGCTCGGCTGCAAGCAGATTTTAGCGTACATCCCGGACAATCCGGATCTGTATGAATTCCTGTCCGGCATCAAATATCTGAACTTCGTGGCTGATATTTTCGGCGTGTCAAAGCAGGACCGCGAGGCGCGGATTGAAAAATATGCGGATCTGTTTGAACTGACCGGCGATCTGGCGCAGCCCATCTCGGCCTATTCGCACGGCATGAAGCAGAAGCTGGCGATCATCTCCGCTCTGATCCACGACCCGAAGCTTATCATCATGGACGAGCCCTTCGTCGGCCTCGACCCGACGGCAGCCCTATCAGGTCAAAGGGCATCATGCGGGAGCATTGTGAGCGCGGCGGCGCGATTTTCTTCTCTACGCATGTTTTGGAGGTTGCGGAAAAGCTTTGCGATAAGGTCGCCATTATCAAGCAGGGCAGGCTCATCGCCTCCGGCACGATGGACGAGGTCAAGGGCGACCAGTCGTTGGAGGATGTGTTCCTGGAACTGGAGGGCGAGAAGAATGCTTAAAACGCTGCTTCGCGTCCGCATGGCGGCGCTGCTTGCCGCGTTTACCGGACAGAGTCGGAAGCGGAAAAATCAGACGAAGGGCAAGGCCGCCGGCTATGCTTTTTTGATGCTCTACTGCTTCTGCGCGTTCGTCTTCCTGTTCTATACCTCGTTTTCCCAGCTTGCCGCCGCGTTTTTCCCGGCGGGACTCGGCTGGCTGTACTTTGCAATGTTTGCGATCATGGCATTCGCGCTCATGTTCATTGGCAGTGTGTTTACGGCAAAATCGCAGCTGTTTGAGGCAAAGGACAACGAACTGCTTCTGTCCATGCCCGTGCCGCCCGGCATGATCCTGCTCAGCCGCATGGCGGCGCTGCTGGCCATGAATTTTGTGCTTGAACTTGTTGTGGCCCTCCCGGTCTTCGTTTCGTGGCTGCAATACGGTGGGGCAAGCGGAGCGGGCATTTTGGCATTTGTCGTGATCGTGCTGGCGCTGCCGCTGTTTTCTCTGGCGGTGAGCTGCCTGTTTGCGTGGCTCGTCTCTCTTATTACCAGCCGCATGCGCAATACGACCGCCGTGACCATGGTGATTTCGGTCGTGTTCATGCTGGCGTATTTCCTGTTCTGCTTCCGCATGAACAGCTATGTGACCCAGCTGGCCGCGAACGGCGCGGCGATCGCGGGCGCGCTCGGTTCGGCTGCCCCGCTCGTCTGGCTGGGCCGGGCCGCTGCGGACGGGAGCCTTGCAGACCTCGGGCTGACGCTTTTGTGGACGGTTCTGCCGTTCGTGCTGGCCTATGTGCTGCTGAACCGCAGCTTTATCCGCATCGTCACCACGCGGCGCGGACAGGTCAAGGTGCAGTACGAAAAAAAAGCCATGCGCACCTCCTCGCAGAATGCGGCGCTCTACCGCCGGGAACTTGCCCGTCTGACCAGCAGCTCCGGCTATATGCTCAACGCCGGACTCGGCCTCGTGTTCGAGTTGGTGCTGGCTGTTCTGGCCATAGTCAAGCGGCGGGAGCTTCTGGGCGCGCTGACCGCGATCCCGGAGCTGTACGCAGCAGCCGCCCCCCCATTTTGCTGCTGGCCTGTATGATGGTTTCCGGCATGGTGTTCTTTACGGCGTCGTCTGTGTCGCTGGAAGGCAAGTATTACTGGATCGTGCGATCCATGCCGGTCAAATCCGAAAAGATTTTGCAGGCGAAGCTGAATCTGTCCAACTCTCTGGCAATTGCGCCCGCACTCCTTATGACGCTGGCCGCTGCGCTTGCCCTGCGGCTGCCTGCTGCCGAGACGGCGCTGCTGCTTGCCTGCCAGCTGATGTTCGTGCTGCTGACGGCAAATGTCGGATTGGTGGAGGATCTGCGCCACTGCAACCTCGACTGGATCAATGAGACGCAGGCGGCAAACAGGGCGCGGGCGTGCTGCTGAGCATGCTGCTGGACTTTGGCTTTGTGGTGGCGGTCGGCGCGCTCTATTTCTTCCTGCTGGCGGAGCTGATGCCGACAACAGCATTCCTCGGCCTGATCCTGGCCCTGATGGCGATTTTTGTACGCGCTTACCGCCCGCTGGCTCATGACCCGCGGCGTAAAAGCGCTTCGAAACGCTGCGCTGACACGGCAAAAAGCCTCCCCCTGCCATGCAGCGCATGGCAGGGGGAGGCATGGGCGCGGGCGCTTATACCGTGCAGTACGGGAGCGTTTTCCGGTCCGCGAAGCGGTAGGTGCGCAAAAACGGCTCCGGGCGCAGGCCCTTTTGCAGATAGTCGAGCAGCAAGAAGTGCGCAGGCGCGGCTGTCACTGCCGGCGTTGTGATGGTCGAGTTCGAGCCGCAGATGGTCGCAGAGCGTGTTCAGCTTGTGGTTCGGCAGGTACGGATATGCCTTTCGGCCCATCTGGCAGGTGCACAGATACGCGGCCTCCGGCTTCCAGTCGATGCGATAATCATGCAGACAGCTGGCCAGCACCCGCAGATCAAACGGCGCGTTGTGCGCAACCAGAATGCTGGCCCTCCAGCATCGGCTTCAGCAGCTGCCAGAGCGCGGGAAAGTCCGGCTGGCCGCGCACCTGCTCCGGCGTGATGCCGGTCAGCGCGATATTGAATGGATCAAAGTGTGTCTGCGGGTCGACGAGCGTGTAAAGTTCCTGTACGATCTGCCCGTTTTCGATCACGCTCACACCGATGGCGCTCATGCGCCGGTTTTGTGCGTTTGGCGTTTCCACGTCGAATGCGACGTATCGTTCTTCCATAGTTCCACCCCATTTGACAGGATGGGATCAGTATAGCAGATTTTCTGTCCCTTGTCAGCCCTCTTCGATCGCGCTCGTCGGGCAGGCGTCCATGGCTTCGGCGGCAGTCTCCTGCACGCGCTTTCCGGCACGGGGCCGGGCGCTGCCTCGGCAAAGCCGTCGTCCCTGAGAGAAAAGACCTCCGGGCACGTTTCGGCGCACAGGCCACAGCCGATGCAGACGTCTTCATTCACATGATAGTGCATATGCATTCTCCTTTATATAGAAAAGTCTGAGCCAGCCGGTTTTCCCGGCTCTAGTATTTGCGGATTTTTATCTTTTTTTTCTGTACGGGAAAATTCCCTTGTCCAGCCGCACCTTCGCTTTGCGCAGCCCCCGGCGGCAGACGAACATGACCGAGAACGCAAGCAGGCCCAGCACGACAAGAATCAGCAGCGACGGCTTATCCAGCGCACTCAGCGTAAACAGCTCCGGCAGGAAGAAGTAGCACACCGCGAATGCGATGCACAGTCCGACGAGCATGGCCTTGCGGAGCTTATTCATCGGCAGCGAGGTCTGATGGACCATCAGCAGACCGACAATGCCCATAATGCCGGTGCAGAGCGTGGAGAGCATATCCTCTTTGATATGAAACGCCAGATAGAACAGCATCACGCCAACCACGAGAATGAGGTCAGACAGCGCGGCGGGCAGCGCCCGGTAAATGACGTTCGGCATGAACCTGCCGCTGATGCGGTTCTCGTTCGGCTCCATGGCAAGGATGAACGACGGGATGCCAATCGTCAGCGCGTTGACCAGACTCAGCTGCGCGGGCGTATAAGGATAGGGGAGCGTAAAGAACAGCGTGATGAGGGAAAGCACGAACGTGAAAATATTCTTGACGAGATACAGCGACGCGCTGCGCTCGATGTTGTTGATGACGCGCCTGCCCTCGGCCACGACGGACGGCAGCGCGGAAAACTGCGAATCAAGCAGCACGATATGCGATGCCTGACACGCGACGCCCGAGCCGGAGGCCATGGCGATGGAGCAGTCTGCCTCGCGCAGCGCCAGCACGTCGTTCACGCCGTCGCCGGTCATGGCGACCGTGTGCCCCGCCCGCTTCATGGCTGCGACGAGCTTCTTTTTCTGATCCGGCGTGACGCGGCCGAAGACGGTCATTTCCTCCGCCGCCTTCGCAAGCTCCGCGTCCGTTTTGAGCGTCCGCGCGTCGACAAATTTCTCCGCGTTCGGGATCCCGGCCCGCCGTGCGACCTCCGAAACAGTCAGGGGATTGTCGCCGGAGATAACCTTCGTGCGCACGCCCTGCTGCGCAAAATAGGAAAAAGTCTGCGGCGCTTCGGGTCGGATCTTGTTGCTCAGCAAGATCAGGGCCAGCGGCATCATTTCCGCATTCAGCGCTTCGTCCGACAGCTTTCCGTCGTACAGCGCCAGCAGCAGCACCCGGCAGCCCTTGGACGACCATTCCTCCGCCAGCGGCAGATACTGTTCCTTTTCCGGGCAGTTTGCCAGCAGAATTTCCGGTGCACCGAGCAGATACGTCTCGTCCTCGTGGAATGACACACCACCGTATTTTTTCGCCGACCGGAACGGCATGGCGTCAATCGCCGTCTGCATGGACTGTCCGGTAAAATATCGCCGCAGCGCGGCCATGGTGTCGTTGTCGTCCTGCATGGCGCAGACATAATCGGCCATGATCATGCGGATATCGTCGGCGATATAGCGATCCGGCTGCAGGGGAACAATATCATCGACGGTCATTTTCGGCTCCGTGATCGTGCCGGTCTTATCGACACAGAGCGTATCGACGCGCGCAAGCGTCTCGATGCAGCCCATATCATGCACGAGTGTACGGCGGTTTGCCAGCCGGATGACGCTTGCAACCAGTGCAAGGCTTGTCAGCAGATATAAGCCCCTCCGGGATCATGCCGACGATGGAGCCGACCGTGCTCGTCACCGCGTCCGCAATCGGGCTTTTCAGCCACAGATATTCCTTGATGAACATCACCGCGCCCAGCGGAATGACAAGGAAGCCGATCCATTTGATCAGGCTCGTGAGCGAACGCATCATCTCTGACTGCGGCTGCGATCCGGTCTGCTTGGCCTCCAGCGTGAGCCGGGAGACGAACTGTCCGCACCCAACGGCGGTCAGCCGTGCGCGGCAGCTGCCGGACACGACAAAGCTGCCGGAGAGCAGTTGGTCGCCCGGCTTTTTGACGATTTCATCGGCCTCGCCCGTGACGAGTGCCTCGTTGACGCGGCATTCGCCTGCTGCGACGACGGCATCCGCCGGGATCTGGTCGCCGGGAGAAAAAACAGCGATATCGTCCCGTACAAGCTGGGCCGCGTCCAACATAACGGTCTGCCCGTCCCGCACGGCACGGCATTTCGGCGCGGCCATGATCTTCAGTCCATCGACCTTTTTCTTTACCCGCAGATCCTGTACAATGCCGATGAACATGTTGCAGAACACAGGACCAAGAAATGTCAGGTTCAGCCACTGCCGCACGGCGATCACGCAGCCCGCCAGCAGGAAGAACAGAAAGTTAAAATAGGTAAAAACGTTTTTCGCAATAATCTCTCGGACCGACGCGCCGGGCGACTCAACCGGCGCGTTGCCCCAGCCGCCGTCCAGCCGCTCCTGCGCCTGCGCAGCGCTCAAGCCCGTCGCGGCGTCTGCCTCCAAAACGGAATCTCCCGCCGTTGCGGCCTGTCCGGATCCTTTGGTTTTCGTTTCAGGAATGACGCTGCCACAAATGCCGTCCTCCTCCAAGTAATTATCGATATCATATCACATCTGCGGCAGAATTTATCAACAAAGTGTATATTTTCAGAAAATCATAAGAAATCATGCACCGGACGGGGAAATTCCGATACCGCCCATACTGCTTGCGGAAAAAGATCAGCATTTGATCGTGATTGCTCTTGTAATCAGCAAGTACGCTCGCTTGCCTTACATATGGAGACGTCCGTTTGGATGCGGGAAAGCGCGCGATAGGGAAAGGGAAGTTCTGGCGGAAGGACGTCTGGCGAGGATGGAGAAACAGAACGCTTCTTTCAGATTCCTGTTTCTTCACCTCTTGCTTCGTCGTGCGTCGCTGGAGCGGAAAATCCGCAGTGTTATCCGAATAACGTGTTTTACTTGAAATTATTTGCGGATTGGGTATAATGGAATGGATAAAACCGGTAGCCGGGGAGGCAGCTATGGAATACTATGCGAAATCCCGAAAATCTGCAGGGGCATCAGGAAACTGTGAAGGAGCATTTACGAAAGGTCTCTGCGCTTGCGCGGGAGTACGGGGAGGCACTTGGCCTTGCAGATGCAGCAGGACTGGAAGGACTGGTACATGATTTTGGAAAGTATACCAAGGCGTTTCAGGATGTGTGGAAAGGCAAACGAACAGGCGTTGACCATGCGATAAGCGGGGCCTGCTTTCTGGAATGCTGCTATAGGGGGAGACCCGGCAGCCGTCCTGTGATAGAGGCGGTCAATGGACACCATGCCGGTCTTGTGGCCTACGATATGATAAAGGCGGAGCTGCACGCGATTGCAGATGATCGTAAGCAAGCCCACGGAAACGCCGGAAAAACGCCCTCGATTGAAAACGCAGCGCAGCTGAAAGAGGCAAACGCCGCGTTTCAAAAGGATTTTCCTGATTTCAGACTGCCAAAGCTTCCGATACCTCCTGCCGATGAACTGGAATCCATGCTGTATACCAGATTGCTGTTTTCCTGTCTGGTGGATGCAGACTACACGGCCTCTGCAATGAATGACGACAGTACATACCTTGATCGTGCGGAGGACTGCTATTTTTGACCCGCAGGCGCTTCTGGAAACACTGTACGCCTATTGCGGCAGCATCCGGCAAGCCTCCACTGCGGACAAAACCCTGAATCAGTACCGGGATCAGGTCTTTGAACAGTGTGGGAAGATGGGTGATAAGCCGGAGGGATTATATACGCTGACGGCGCCTACCGGAACCGGAAAAACGCTGGCGCTGCTGCACTTTGCGCTGCGGCACTGCCTGAAGCATGGGAAAAAGCGGATCATTATTGTCCTCCCGTTTTTGACGTTGGCGGAACAGAATGCAGATACGTATGCTAAAATCATTCCAAACGTACTGGTCGACCATAGCCAAAGTGATTTACCGGAGGAGGCCCGGGAGCTGGCCGCCAGATGGAGCGCTCCGGTCATCATCACCACGTCTGTCCGTTTTTTTGAAGCTCTGTTTTCAGACCGCCCGACCGTCTGCCGAAAGCTCCACAACATTGCAGGCAGCGTTGTGGTATTTGACGAGGGCCCAGAGCCTGCCTGCCAGTCTGACCTCCGCCACGCTCCGCGCAGTGAATGCGCTGTGCAGCCGCTATCACACGACCATGGTATTCTCCACAGCGACGCAGCCGGATTTTGCCGCGCGAAAGGATCTGAATTGGACGCCCTGTGAGATCCTTCCGGAGCACAGAAAATTGTTCGAGGCTCTGAAGCGGGTGAATGTGGAATGGCGGATCGGGAATGAAACGCCCCTCGAAGCCATTGCGGAGGAAATGGCGGGCTGTGCGCGGGTCTGCGCCATCGTCAACCTGCGCCGTCACGCCCGGCAGATCGCTGACGTACTGTCACGGCTTTGCCCCGAAGACACGGTTTTCTTTCTTACCACGGACCTGTGCCCCGCGCACCGGAGCCGGCAAATTGAGATCATCCGTCAGCGGCTGAAGCAGAAGCTGCCCTGCCGGGTCGTGGCGACCCAGTGCATCGAGGCTGGGGTAGACCTTGACTTTGAAACGCTGTATCGCGCGCTGGCTCCGCTGGATTCCATCATTCAGGCTGCCGGACGCTGCAACCGGAACGGCTGCGATTCTATGGGGCAAGTGATCGTATTTCGCCCGGAGGACAGCCGTATACCGTATCCTGACGACTGGTACAACAATGCTGCGGTCACAGTACAGGAAATGAATCCGCCGTTTTCTATCCATGACCCGGAGAACATCCGGGAATACTACCGGCGGCTGTTTGACGGCACGGTCGATAAACCGGAGCTGACGAAGGCAATCGACGCACGGGCCTTTGCAGAAACGGCGGCGCAATACAAGCTGATCGCCAGCGCCGGTGCGCAGGTCATTGTTCCCTATGCCGCAGAGCGGAAGCTGTATGAACAGATCGCGAAGCAGCTGCGCGAACAGGGTGTCACCGGGTGCTTCTGAAGCAGGCAGCGCCGATCACCCTGACCTGTTTTGCAAAAAATCTGGCCCTGTATGCCGAGCAGATTCCGTTTGCCCGCCGTGGCAGAGAACAGTCTGCCGAACAGGCCGCAGGCAGCAATGTCTATCTGCTGTGCCAGCAGTACGAGGACCTGTATTCGAGCAGCTGGGCCTGCATTTTCCGCAGGAAGAACGATTTGATTCTATATTTTGAAAAAAGCACACTGGTTGTCCGGATTATTGGACAGCTGGTGTGCTATTCTATTTTTCGTGGATACTTGACAAATTACCCGTTATAATTCATACTTATTTTGTCAGATATTTCATTCTTCTAACAGACATGTGCTATGGACGTCCTGTTCACAGTCCGAATCAGGACGAACAAATTACGGAGGTGAAGCGTATTTGAAAGAAATCACGATCGAGGTCTGGGGAGATTTCGCCTGTTTCTCTGCCCCTTATGCAAAAGTAGAACGGCTGACCTACCCCTTTCCAACCCCATCCGCCGCCAGAGGGATTTTTTCGGCAATTTATATGAAACCGAAGGAGTTCCGCTGGCAGATCAACCGCATTGAGGTATTGAACCCCATCCGCTATATCAGCTTCAAGCGCAACGAGGTCAAATGTACCGTCGGTTCGGAGCCGATCTCCACCGAGGAGGAGCGAACGCAGCGGCAGACGACGGCGCTGCAGGACGTCCGCTACCGATCGCGGCGTCGATCATTCCCCCGCCCGGCTTTTGCGGGAAAAGAGCTCCAACTGTATGAGCAGGCGCTGCGGCGCATCCGAACGGGAAAATGTTTCCACCAGCCGGAGCTTGGAATGCGCGAGTTTGTCTGCTATTTTGAGGAGAGCGACGGGACGCGTTCGCCTATCCAGCAGTCGATGGACGCAGGGCTGATGGTCTACGACCTGTTTGCGCCGGATGATGTGGAGGTCACCGGAAAAAGACGAAGATCAAAATGTCCCTGTTCCACGCGGTCAGTGGAGAACGGCGTGATTCTGATCCCGCCCCTATGACAGTCCGGAGGTTCTGAAGGGGGAAGGCCTATGCTGAAAGCACTATATGACTACGGAGTACGCCGCCAGCTGGCTTTGCCGCCGGGATTCGCGGGAAAACCATGAAGGCATATATTTCCTCTCTGAAAGCGATGACCATGTCAGCGTCCTATCTGGGGGAGACGAGCCTGTTCCGTGCCCGGATATCGGCAGTCTCGGGCCAACGGCAAGCGATAAAGAGTAATGTTCTTGCAGCTGCCTGGTCAGCCAGCACACAACCGAACTGAAGCACAACA
>VOFK01000530.1_pt1 | contig 17816 bp, 25 predicted proteins | sample 5384121 | NCBI WGS metagenome assembly VOFK01 (sample SAMN12384730, study PRJNA508395) | human gut metagenome | isolation source: healthy gut J | host: Homo sapiens
CACCAAAGAACAGGCTATCCTGATGATGGCGGATGCCGTAGAAGCTGCCTCACGCAGTCTTCTCGGAATATACAGAAGAAACAATCAGCAACCTTTTGGTCGATAAGATTTTCATCGATTCCCAGGTCACTGAAGGTTACTTTAAAGAATGTCCTATCACTTTCAAGGATATAGCAACAGTGAAAGCTGTGTTCAAAGAAAAAACTAAAGATTGCTTATCACACCCGGATCAGTTATCCTGAGTTAAAGAAGTAAGCAAACCTGCGCAAGCATCTTCAAGAACATCAAGTACATATTCAAACCCCCTCGGCCCCTCCATAATAGGGGTCGGGGGACAGATCTGCAGGAATACGGGTGCAATACTCCGTCATGCGATGAATCTTCTTCCATTCTTCGGGAGAAGGAGCTTTGTCTTTCAAGTCATCTATGTTCCGGTCGTCCATACCGATTATCAGATCAAAATTATAAAAAATCTTCCCGTACGGACGGGGCGAGAACGATGCACCAATTGATAACCGCGACGGGCTGCATGAGCACGCATCCGGCTATCCGGCAATTCCCCTGATGATAAGACAGGATTCCGGCAGAATCTATCACAAATTCTTTTTTTCCAGTCCCGCTTCTTCTATTAAATGAAGCATTACGCCTTCAGCCGTAGAGCTACGGCAAATATTTCCTAAACAGACAAATAATATTTTCTTCATATATACATGATTGTTTCTCAAAATGAGTTCAGTATCTGATTGGCCCGGTTCACGGTTATTGCGGCCGTGGGATTTCCGGCATACTACCCAAATTGAACGGAGCAAGCATTTTTTCTATTTTCTTTAATCCGGCCTTATTTCCTTTTTTCTCAAATTCCTGACGAAGGATATTTGATCTTTCATGCGCCTGTATGCCTTCAATCAAACGCTCGAAACGAATACAGCTACGAGCACCCGGATATATAAGGTAAGTATCTCCGCCTGCCCAACTGCGGAAACGGGAATCAAGCAGCGGCTCCAATGGCCAGCTGTTATATGCCCAACGCAGATAACCATCCAGATGTTTCTTAGATGAATAATAACTCATCCAGGCTGCTTCTGCAGGATCAGAGAAAGTAAACGTGTTGGGATGGGCTTCCGTACAGCAGGTATAATAATTAGTACGCTTGTTCTCGGCTACACGACGCAGACGCACTTCTTCCGGGAAGTTCTGTCCGATAACAATACAATAATCATATAGATCGGGCTCAATCTCTTCATGATAGTTCCCGGCCAACGATACTTTAAAATCCGGATCAGCTTTACGAATCACTTTCAACGTCTTCTGCATCACTTCCATCGGACGTTCGTCCATTGCAATAGCACAAATATCAAACCATCCTTTTTCTTTCAGATGCTTGGAGAAAGAGGCAAGCATCGCTCCCCACATTTCTTCATAAGCCGCATCACCCGGTGCAGTTTTCACGAATTGCAGAGAGTTGGTTGCCTGATCGTAGTATTGGAATGACAATTCCCATGGAACCATTGAGTAACAATTAATCTGTTTATCAATGCCTACACTCATCATAAATTCCACCCAACGGTCGAAGATAGTATAATCAAAAGCCCATGTTCCATCTGCCCGTTTTATCCAAGTGACCATTGTATCAAAATAATCTTCTGTCTGACCATTCCAAGGCTTGTGCGTCAAAGTAGCCGTAATAATCTTCTGTCCGGCATCTGCCAACATTTTCATCAAAGGACGCATGGCGTCTAAATGCTCCTGACTCCATAGAGGAACCTGATAATAACGTGCCACTGCATAAGGACTTTGCCACAAATCCAAGTGATAAGCCCATTCCGAAGGTTGAGGAAGTTCACGGGAAGAAACGGTAATTTCGAGATTCAGGCGTTGCAATAAACGCGAGCCATCATTAATTAATAACTCCCCTTGATAAGTTCCGGGAACAGCCGATTGAGGAATCCAACACTGCACCCAGACAGGTTGAACTGTGCGGGCAGGCAAAGCCATTGCTTTCAGACTGGTATCAATAGGGTCGGCCACCAATAATGAATCATAATCTATAGACTTCCGATGTCCACAGGCACCTCTCCCATCCTTATTCAATTCATCCGTCATCACATAACGAACAAAACCGCCGGTGAATGCATCTTGGGGAAGAACATTTCCTTTCTTGTCTTTGAAATCACCAAAGCTGAAATTCAGGTCTTTCAGTTCTACACCTGTCCATACAACCGCTTGCGCGTTCACACGTTCACCACGCCAGCCTTTCAGGGAAACAGTCTGTTGTTTCTTCAACTGCGGGAGTTGATGTTTTGCATACCGTACATCTGTTGTACCCCAAGAAACTTGGGTGGAAGTCACCGCTACCCACTCTTTATCAGAAGGTGCAGTAGGATCAGGCAAATCCTGATAGGTCAGTAAAGGGAACTTTCCGGTTGTCCTGTCGGAACACCACATTGAGTGACTCCTTGCTGGGCAAAAACTGCGCCTACGCTAAAGAGACAAGTCAGGGAAAAAAAAATAGTAAGTCGTTTCATGGTTAGTTAATTAAATGATTAAAGGTTATTATATGGGGGAAAATTATTAAATCACATGAGGATCTACATCATAATAGACAATCAAAGATTTATAGCGTTCATCTGCCAACATCTCCCGTTGGATGCGTAACAACAACTCCCCGGGCACGTCCCATCGGAGCATTCTGCTCAATCTTTACGACAATCTTTTTAATAAACAAAGTTTGGATACGGGCAACAGGAGGTTTATCCGGACCTAATACCCGATTGCCAAATACAGCCCGCAACTTATCCGCCATCACTGCCGCCATCTGATCCAGCAACGCTTCATTATGATTTTTCAGATAAACATATACCAGCCGGTAATAGGGAGGATAATGGAACATCTGACGTTCCACCAATTGTCCGCCTACCATATCTTCATAATCATTGGCAATGACCTGATGAATGATAGGATGCTCGATGCTCTTGGTTTGCAGCACCACCCTACCCCGCTTGTTCTTACGTCCGGCACGTCCCGCTACTTGCGCCATCAACTGAAAAGCACGCTCATAGGAACGGAAATCGGGATAATTCAACATGGTATCGGCATTCAATATACCTACTATACTGACATGATCGAAATCCAATCCTTTTGAAACCATTTGCGTGCCGATCAATATATCCGTCTTTCCCTGTTCGAAATCCGCAATAATCTTTTCATAAGCAGAGCGGGTGCGTGTGGTATCCAAGTCCATTCGTGCCACTGCCGCTTCGGGAAAAAGGATTTTAATGTCATCTTCAATCTTTTCCGTACCAAAGCCACGGTTCACCAGTTCCGTACCTTCGCAGGCAGGACAGGATTTCGGCAGTTGATACGTATAACCGCAATAATGACAGGTTAGCTGATTGATTCCTTTATGATAGGTAAGGCTCACGTCGCAATTCTTACACTTGGGCACCCAACCGCAGGTACGACACTCCACCATCGGAGCAAACCCACGACGGTTCTGAAAGAGAAGTCACTTGTTCTTTCTGTTCCAAAGCCTCTTTCATATATTGTATCAAGAGCGGTGAGAATTGTCCGACCATCCGCTTTTTGCGATGCAGTTCCTTTATATCCACCGGAATAATCTCCGGCAACTGGATTTCTTTATATCGTTCTTTCAGTTGTACGAAACCATATTTTCCCTCTCTTGCATTCTGCCATGACTCGATAGAGGGAGTGGCCGTACCCAACAGGGTTTTAGCTCCGTACATGGCGGCCAGTACAATAGCCGCGCTACGCGCATGATAGCGGGGAGCGGGATCTTGTTGCTTATACGTATTTTCGTGCTCTTCGTCCACAATCACCAATCCCAGATTTCGGAAAGGAAGAAACACGGAAGAACGAACTCCCAGGATAATATCGTACCCGTTCTCTCCCAGTTGTTTCCGCCAGATTTCAACCCGTTCGGCATCGGGGAATTTAGAATGGTAGATCCCCAGGCGAGCACCGAAAACCCGTTGCAAACGCTCCGTGATTTGAGTAGTCAAGGCAATCTCCGGCAACAAATATAAGACTTGCTTTCCCTGACGAATCGTTTCTTCGATCAGATGGATATACACTTCCGTCTTCCCACTGGACGTTACTCCATGAAGCAGACACACAGTTTTTCTCTTGAAAAGACTGTACGACTTCATCAAATGCACGCTGTTGAAACTCATTCAAAGGATTTAATTCGACAATCTCCTTCTCCTGCTTATCCAACCGGCCGATTTCATGATAGTAGATTTCGAAAATCTTCTTATCCACCAGTCCGTTCAGTACCGAAGGAGCCACATTAGCCCGTTGCAACAATTCTTTCTTGGAGACTTCTTTCGGAGTTCCGGTTCCTAAAATACCTGAATACTCTACATACTTCATGAGCAACGCCAGTTGCTTCGGAGCACGAGACAGAATATCAAACAGGATATGGAGCCGCTTTTCATCCGCTGTACCCGCAAGCCGAACCCGTGCCTCTGTTTTAGGCTTATAAGTACGTTTCAATTCCTCCTTTACGAAAATCGCTTCTTTATCGAGCAAAGACTTGATGACCGTAAGAATATTTTTGATACCACTGTCCTTCTCCAGTTTAGTGACGCACTGTTGCGAATCTACGGCAAGTAAACCCAAAATACGTTGCTCACGTTCCGGCAATGGCGCATCCGCTTCAAAATCAGGATTATATTCAACGATCGTTTCACTCTCCAGTTTCAGGCCGGAGGGAAGTGCCGCTTTATAGACATCTCCCTGTGTACAGAGATAGTAATCGGCTATCCATTCCCCAAAAATTTGAACTGAGCGGGTAACAGAATGGGAGAAGCATCCAGCAATGCAGATATATCTTTCACTTCGTACTCCGTTGGAGCACAATAATGAACGTTAAGGACGATAGCCGTATAAAACTTCTTTCGCCCGAAAGGAACTACCACACGGCAGCCTATCTTCGCATCTTCCGCACATTCGTCCGGCAAAGAGTAAGTGAAACTCTTCGGAAGCGGAAGCGGTAATATGACATCTACATATTTTTTCATTGCAGGTACAAAAATACAATAAAAAAATGGGGAATAAAAAGAAGGGAGAGAGAACACTTTAAAAAAGAAAACTCTACTTCATACGAGAATTGGAAGAAATATATTCAAGAGCGCAACAGGACAATCCCAAACAAAAAAGAGTTTCCGGTTATCGGAAACTCTTTTTATATACGATGTAAAATGACAGACTATTTAAAAAATATAGGCAACAGATACCTGCCAAGTCTTAGTCTTATAAGAAGCGTCTGTTCCTTCAATATCCGCAGTGTCGCCCAATGGGATATTGTAATTAGCACCTACCTGCAAATGGTTCAGCAACTTCAAACCGGCACCCACATTGATACCTACTTGCGCTTTCTTCTTATCAATTCCCGATTTCTTTTCAAAATCGAAATAAAAATCAGGACCTGCAGCAAGATAAATACCGGCCATACTTCCCAAACCGATTGTATATTTCAGGTTTACAGGAATATCAATACCGTTTTTGTTTAACAGTAATATCATCATTCCCTTCTGAAACTTTGATACCCCGTTGAGCAAAAAGCAAAGATGCATCTACTCCCAACCCTACGATTGGAATATTAAACTCGGCCATCGGACCGATAAAGAAACCTGTGAAATTATCCTTTTTAAAGTTTTCGCTCACATTAGAGAAACTCGCCTTTGACAAGTTCAAACCTCCCTTTACACCAAAGTGTATCTGCGCCTGGGCAGGCATTGCCATAGCTATACATATAGCAATCATTAAAGCACCAAAAATCTTTTTTTCATAAATTTACGTGTTTATAATTCGGGACAAAGATATATATTTAGATTAAATAAACACAAATTATTGGTTTTTTGTTCGCTCAAAGTCGTTGTTGTTCACCCAATCCTGCTCCCGTACCTTTATATTTACTTTTCTGCAAATTAAACTTATAGTGAACAGTCAGTTTCACTTCCTGCGTATTCCGCTTTTGTCTCCCGGAACATTTTAACCCGGTCGTCATATTGAGTATTAGCATCCCTCATCGAATGAAACAAGTCGTTCCCCTCCAGCAAGCAGTCCACACGTCCGTTGAAAAACGATTTATAGATACTTGTGCTCAAGCAACTAACGGGCCTTGTATAACAGTTCTGATACACTCCCTTGCCTGTATATTCACCATTCAAGCGAAATATATATCCGGCAGGCAATTGAAATGAATTATTCCACCGGATCCCGAATGTCGTTCCGCTCATATTCTTCATTTCATTCAAATAACCGATTTTGAACCATTGAGAGTTGAGGGAAGCCGTCCACCCGGTTTCCAGCATCCGATACTTGGAGCAAAGACCAGAGAAGCAGTCATTTCATCCCGATGGTCGACATTGCGAAACTTAATAAGAGAGATTTTTCGGATCGGAAGTGATCTGTTCGATAGAAAACAGGATATCATCATTATACCGATTGTAGCCGACGGAGAGTTGCAGATCCCCGATAGATAGCCCGCATCTCTGCCGCATGAATATAGGTAGGTTGCAAATTAGGAGCTCCTCCCCAGATAGGTAAACCGGTTCCCGTAATGAATGGCATTTTTCAACTGTTCATAATGAGGGCGGGCAACCTGAATATGATACCCCAATGCCCACTGCACCTGCCCCATCGCCCCTTCCAGTGACAAGGATGGAAACAGGTTGCGATAGTGTTTGCTCTCATCCGACTGATAAAGACTGTTTTCATAGAAATCATAATACACATCTTCATAACGAAGTCCTGCCGAAGCATTTACACCACCCAAACGATAAACACAATCAAGAAAAAAAAGCCAGATTCTTCTCTCTGATTTTATCACTGGTTCCCTCTATTTCATCACCGAACCCCGAAAAGTCGCTGGTGCGATGCGTATAACTATATTCACTGCCTCCGGAAATTCTTCCACCTGCCAGCGGATAAGATAAAACTAACTTTCCGGCATACAACTTATTATCGGTTCTTGCTAAGAGTCGTTATGTAGAAATCATCATAATTGCGGCTCAATTCGCTAATATGCTCCTCTTCCTTATTCTTGCCAGCCAATACATCTACATTCAAATCCATTTCCAGACTGTTCACCTCTCCATGATAATATACATTGGAATGATGGCTGGGATATTCTTTCTCAATCGCAAAGGTATACGTATTCCACACATCGTATAATGCTTGCCCGCCATAGACCTCCGTCCGGTTGTCATTGTTCATTTTATTGCGTGGGGCAGAAGTCAATTCATAAGTAGCGCCCAGAGAGTGTTTTTCATTTATTTCATAATTAAATCCTATCTGACTGAAATAACTGATATTTCTTCCTAAATCCGTTGTTTGAGCTTTCTGCTGCCACGAAGCATCCACATACGTATCTTGTACCGATTCTCCCGTTTCCTTGAGATGCTCCAAACGATATTGGAAAGCTCCGAACACATCCAGTCCCTTCCGGTGATATTCCATATTGATCTGATCGTTGTTTCCTACCTTATGCGCATAATCCACTACCGAGCGCACTCCCACTCCAAAGCCATCGTTTTTATTCCCGGTTGTTTTCAATTTCAGGACAGCTCCTACCGATGCTCCATATTCCGCTCCGGGATTGGTTATCAGTTCAACCTGCTTGATATTTTCAGAGTTCAAACGGTCGAGTTCGTCCAAGTTGCGGACTTTCCTGTTATTGATATAGATAAGCGGAACGCCTTTTTCCCAACACTTCCAACGTGCCATCCTGCTTCTTCAACACTCCCGGCAAAAAGCCCGACTACGTTCATGGCAGTACCTGCCTTACTTAATATTGTATTCTCCACTTTCGTAGTCAATCCTCCATTATCCAACCGGAACTGGGGAAGACGCTGCGTAATCACCACCTCATCCAACATCAAATCATCAGGAATCAGCGTGATATTTTCCTCCACAGAAGACGCAACCCTCTGAACGAACTTCTTATAGCCCACAAAAGACACGGACAACAAATAAGGCCCGGCATCCTGTGCCGTTATTTTAAACACACCTTTGCTATCCGTCACAGCTCCGCCCACAAGCGCAGAATCCGGCACGGACAATAGTGCAACCGTGGCATACTCCACAGGAAGCTGATTTTCACCAATAACCCGACCGCTAAATATCTGTGCAGAAGATTTTTAAGACACCATCAACATCAGCGCAAACAGTAAAATATAATTTGTTTTTTTTTTCTTTTCGTTTATGTAAGTGATTAGTAAGTACCCGGTAGGGCATAGAATCCCCTTACCAATATCCCGCAAAGGGAGATTGATATAACTATTTGCATAGACAGGAGTTTTCCAAACTATCCGCCGGACGGCAGATAGGAAAGAGAAAGTAATTAGTTAATAGAAATCATCAGTAAGTAAGAATATCGTTATACAGTCCTTCCAATCGTTTGCGCAAATGCTTGACGGCATAATGTTTGCGCGAAAGCACCGTATTTGCAGAAGCACCGGTCGCTTCGGCTACCTCTTTTTACAGAAAGTCCTTCCAGCTCCATCAGTTCGAAAACCGTCCGCTGTTCGGCAGGCAATTCACCAAGAGCTGCTTCCAACTCCTGCCATACCAGCGAACGCATATATTCCGTTTCAGGCGAAGGAGCCAGATCATCATTGGCAAACAACACTTCCGAAAATTCACTCAAGACGCTTTCTTCCTCTGCGTAGGCAGAAACAGGCCATTCTTCTTCACTTTTCTTTTTTCCCTTATTGATAATCGTGTTTCGTGTCACTCTGTAAAGCCACGACGTCACCTGCTCAATCGGATTCAAAGTGTTGCTGACCGCTTTTACCAACTGATAAAATACATCCTGTAGAATATCTTCCGCATCTTCCTTACTGGAAACCCTCCGGTGGATAAAGGCTTTCAGTTGCGGCTGATGTTCTTCGATCAGCCGCTCCACATCGCCTTCGTGCCCTTTTTTTGCTTATTCATCTTTTTTCGAAGAGTCTACATTTTCATCCATCTCGAAGTCTTTATCCATCCCGAAGTCACCCCTGTTAAAGAAGTCGTCTCTACCCCAGGGACCGAATCCCATTTTCTTCCTTTTTATTAATAAACTCCTTGCGTTGTTCCGAGTCATCTTCATCCATTTCTCACGAACCGGATTCATTCCTCTTCCGGGCATTCCAGGCATCCCTCCTCCGGGCCTCCCTCCTCTACGGCCAAAACCGAAACTTCCGAAAAGAATACGCATCAGGACGAGCAAGCCCAATGCCTGCCACAGACTAAGTGCAGGCAGACCAAAAATCACGGGCATCAGCCAATTCCACAATAACATGACTATTGCTCCTATTCCCCGCAGCTACAACTAGCCAAAGAATTACAAACACAAATGGATTTCTGAAAAAAAGAAAACTTACCGCCACATCTTCCATGAAATCTTCTATTAAAACTTTTTTTGTTGCCATTATACTTCATTTTTTTAATTCATCATTCTTATTAGTTAAAAAGAGCCCTCTACTCTTATAGACAATCGAGATGAAGAAATATTTTATGAAGTTACAAAAAAAAATAATAGTACCTGCAATTTTTTGTATAATTGCAACGATCCATACAGTAGTTTCACCGGTTGTTGATGTTCCCGGTCCCGGTTATTCAGTAACATACTACGAGTAGAAAAAAGATAATCCGATTTTACTTCCTGATTTTCATACAGATTCTTTTCAGCCAACAGGTACAGCAAGTAGTCTGCCCCAAGACGAGTTCTTTTTCCAACTTCCGCAATCGGTCACATTGTTTCAACCATTTGATTTGTAAGGTATCATAAAGGATTCCGGCTGCTTTATATCTTGTGATTTCTTTGTCTTGTTTGCCTAAAAGTGATAGGTATATTGAACAAAGTTTTGATTTATCTATGCAATATCGTTCCAGTTTTTCGATATACATCAAAGTAGCCCCTCTTTCATTTCGACTCATAAACTCCTGAACACTGTCATCACTGATGATGTCGATGCCCGGTCTTTCGTAGTCCACAGTGATTTCTCGCATCTCTATCAAGACCCAGATATATTCTGTCTCGAATCCGTACTTTGCAGCTGCCTCTTCTATACTAATCCATTGTGCCATAGCGTTTGTTTTTTCATGTGTGATACAAATAAGGGATGAATAATATTTTATTCATGTATATTAGTACAACGGGCATCCACGCTTTTTGCAGTCCGCCGATTGGCTAGGTTAAAATTGGGGCAATTTATTACTGGCCGAATACAAGAAAAAGACGTAGATGCTGCTGTACCATTATCCGATTTCAAGGCTAGCTACACCCTCCAGAGAACAATGATGACAGCAGACACCCACGTCAATCGTTTATATATAACACATCTCTTACGAATATGTTGATATACACCGTTCACGTGGAGTATCTACCGTATCATCTCCCTCTGTTTGAATTAGCTATTTCTGAAATCGAGAGATAATACGCTTTTACTCCATATAGGAAATAAAAACCGCTTCCTGCCTGTTCCATCACGCTGATGGGCTGAAAGCGTACGGCAAAGATATATGTTTTTTTTGAAACGCAGTCGAAATATGGAAATAAATACTGGAAGTTATGTATTAAAATGAATCTGACAAAAGACGACTCTACTTCTCATTCTTGATTACTGAAATATCTCTCACAAATAAAAGTTATAGCAGTTTTTACTCCCACACTCTCACCCATTGGTTCAATCCCTTTATTCATCGGCATTACAGGTGTGGGGAGTAAAGGTAAGGGGGCATGGTGAGGGGTAACTTTTTACCCTCACCATGCAACAGGTTTCTCCATACGAAAGTTCCAGTCCAATAGTACGAATTTTAGTTTCATATAGTGAAACTAAAAGTTTCTCGGTGTGAAACCAATAGTTTCAAGCTTTGAAACAAAGTGTTTCAAACCTATAAACAAAAGAGTTTCAAGCGTATGAAACAAATTGAAACTGCCGTTAACCAAAAATCAGGTTACTTATTAATAGGATTAAGAAGTCAAAACAGTCAACCTAAATCCGGACGAGACAATATAATATCCTAAAAGATTAGCAATTATTTCCATATCGAATAAAAAGCAGTACATCATCAAAAATCGCCGGAACAGATCAATGATCTGCCCGGCGATTTCTCATCTTAAACCAATCTCCACTTACTATATATCAATCAACGATTCGGGTGAATGTCCAACTTCACCGGTTTTATCATATTTTCAGGTTTTAAGATAGTATCCAAGTCTTCTTTGGAAAGAATGTTATGTTCCAAAACAAGTTCATAAACTCCCTTCCCGGTTTCCAATGCTTTTTGGCTATTTTGGTAGAATTCTTATATCCAATCACCGGATTCAGGGCTGTCACTACTCCAATGCTGTTATGCACATCTCTCCGGCATTTTTCTTCATTGGCTGTTATGCCGTCGATACATAACGTACGTAAGGTATCGAAGCCATTCATCAACAAGTCGGCAGACTCGAAACAGCATTGCGCCATCACCGGCTCCATTGCATTCAGCTCCATTTGAGCGGCTTCACCACTCATAGCCACACAAAGGTCATTTCCTATTACCTTATAAGCCACCTGATTCATCACTTCAGGAATCACCGGGTTCACTTTTCCCGGCATGATGGATGAGCCCGGTTGCATAGCCGGAAGGTTGAATTCGCCCAATCCGCAACGCGGACCGGAAGCCAGCAATCGCAAAGTCATTACATATCTTATTCATTTTAACAGCAATACGCCTCATCACTCCCGAATAACCTACCATGCAGGAAGTGTCCGAAGTAGCTCCTACCAAATCATCGGCCAGTTTTATATCCAGTCCCGTAATCTTGCGCAAAGCGGCAATACACTTCTCCGCATATTCCGGTTCGGCGGTGATTCCGGTTCCGATGGCTGTGGCTCCCCATATTGACTGCCAGAAAATCCTGTGCAGCAAAAATCAAGGTTCTTTATTTCATGTGACAAAAATACTTGCAAATCCATTAAAGGTTTGCCCAAGAGTCATCGGTACGGCATCTTCCAGCTGAGTACGTCCCATTTTGATGATATGCGCAAACTCACTTCCTTTCTTCCGGAAAGCCTCTATCAACACTTCGAAATGCTTAACTAATTTCAGATGAGTGTAATAGAGTCCAATGTGGATAGCGGTGGGATAAGCATCGTTGGTAGATTGTGAACGGTTCACGTGATCGTTGGGTGAGCAGTATTGATACTCTCCGCGCTGATGCCCCATCAATTCGAGTGCACGGTTTGCTACCACTTCATTGATATTCATGTTCGTGGTAGTTCCCGCTCCCCCCTGAATCATATCTACGGGGAACTGTTCGTGGTGCTTTCCTTCAAGTATTTCTTTACAAGCTCTCAAGATAGCATCCGTTTGTTCTTCGGTTAATAAGTCCAGTTCACGGTTGGCAATGGTGGCTCCCATCTTCGTAATGGCCAATGCCTGAATGAATAAAGGATATTCATTCAAATGAAACTTGCTGATGCGAAAAAGTTTTCAATGCCACGGAGTGTCTGTACTCCATAGAGTGCACTTTCCGGCACTTCACGACTACCTATCAGGTCACTCTCTGTACGAGTTTTTTTTGATAAATTTTGTTCCATATCGGTTGTTTTATAGTAATAACGTTTTCGTTAGTTCTTATAATAACCAACCAGCGATGTTATTGTTTTAATAAATATGCAAAAACTATTCAAAGACTTTTTTGTTGTAAATAGAAGAAAAAGAAAATACAAAGAGAAGAATCACTTATCTTTGTTTTTGAACTTAAAACAGCAATCTATGATATTACAATTAGCATTTGTTCTGACAGCCATTATTATTGGCGCACGCCTGGGAGGTATCGGACTTGGCGTAATGGGAGGCGTATGGGTTGGCTATACTTACGTTCGTTTTTGGTTTACAACCCACCGCGCCTCCTATCGACGTTATGTTAATGATTGCCGCCGTAATCTCTGCCGCTTCCTGTATGCAGGCAGCCGGAGGTTTGGACTATATGGTGAAACTGGCAGAACATTTGCTTCGTAAAAATCCTTCACACGTCACTCTGCTTAGTCCGCTGGTGACTTACCTGTTTACTTTTGTAGCCGGAACGGGACATGTTGCCTATTCTGTGTTGCCGGTCATCGCGGAGGTTGCCACCGAAACAAAAATCCGTCCGGAACGTCCGCTGGGTATTGCTGTCATTGCTTCCCAACAGGCCATTACAGCCAGTCCGATTCTGCCGCTACCGTAGCACTTCTCGGACTTTAGCCGGATTCGATATTACCCTGTTCGACATTCTCAAAATTACGATTCCCGCCACCATCATCGGAGTGTTGGTAGGCGCCTTGTTTTCCATGAGAATCGGTAAGGAACTGGTGGAAGATCCCGAATATCAGAAGAGATTGAAAGAAGGTTTATTCAACAATAAAAAGGTGGAGATTAAAAATGTCAAGAACAAACGTTCGGCAATGATTTCCGTTATCATCTTTATATTGGCAACCTGCTTTTATCGTGCTTTTCGGTTCTTTTTGAAGGAATGCGCCCCAGTTTCCTGATTGACTGGGGAAATTGTCACCTTGGGAATGTCTTCTATCATCGAAATCGTGATGTTGTCGGCTGCCGCAATTATCCTGTTAGTAACGAAGACGGACGGGATCAAAGGCAACGCAAGGTTCTGTATTTCCGGCAGGTATGCAGGCGGTGATTGCCATCTTCGGTATTGCCTGGATGGGAGATACCTTTCTTCAGGGAAATATGGGACAGTTGACTCTCTCTATTCCAGGGAATTGTGCAACAAATGCCGTGGTTGTTCGGTGTCGCCCTGTTTGTGATGTCTATCCTGCTATATAGCCAGGCTGCCACTGTACGGGCACTCGTGCCTCTGGGCATTGCGTTGGGGATTTCGCCTTATATGCTGATCGCTCTTGTTTCCGGCAGTGAACGGATATTTCTTTATTCCGAATTATCCTACCGTGGTGGCTGCAATTAATTTCGACCGTACCGGGACAACAAAAAATCGGCAAATATGTGTTGAATCATTCGTTCATGATGCCCGGTCTGGTATCGACCGTTGTGGCTATTGCACTAGGTTTGCTTTTTTATACAAATATTCTAATAGATTCATATTATTAACCTAAACATCATTCAGTTATGAAACAATTCAAAAGCTTTTGGACTGGTAGTAGTCACACTACTGTTTTTCCGTAACTATGGCATTCGCCGCAAAACCGAATATTCATATTCTTGCTACGGGAGGAACCATCGCGGGTACGGGAAGCTCGGCTACCGGAACCAGTTATACGGCAGGACAAGTTGCCATCGGTGCACTGCTTGATGCCGTGCCCGAAATTAAGGACATCGCCAACGTGACCGGAGAACAGATTGTCAAAATCGGTTCGCAGGACATGAACGACCAGGTTTGGCTGACGCTTGCCAAGAAAATAAACGAACTATTGAAACGCCCGGACATCGACGGCATCGTGATTACTCACGGAACAGACACCATGGAGGAAACTGCTTACTTCCTGAATCTGACTGTCAAGAGTGACAAACCGGTGGTATTAGTAGGCGCCATGCGTCCGTCTACCGCTCTAAGTGCCGACGGCCCGTTGAATCTCTACAATGCCGTTGTTACCGCCGCCGCAAAAGAATCCAAAGACAAAGGAGTACTGGTTGCCATGAACGGACTGATCCTTGGAGCACAGAGTACGGTTAAAATGAATACGGTCGACGTACAAACTTTCCAGGCTCCCAACTCCGGCGCACTGGGTTATGTACTGAACGGAAAAGTGTTCTACAACCAAGTAACGCTAAAAAACATACTACCCAGTCCGTTTTTGATGTCACTCATCTGAACGCGCTTCCTAAAGTAGGTATCGTATACAGCTATTCCAACATTGAGGCAGATATGGTCACTCCGATGCTCAACAACGGCTATCAAAGGCATTATCCATGCAGGAGTAGGAAATGGAAATATCCATCAGAATATCTTCCCGGTATTAACAGACGCCCGTCAAAAAGGTATTCTTGTCGTTCGTTCTTCCCGTGTCCCGACAGGTCCTACCACGCTGGATGCAGAGGTAGACGACGCCAAATATCAGTTTGTGGCTTCACAGGAACTGAACCCGCAGAAATCACGTGTTTTGTTAATGCTTGCACTAACCAAAACAACTGACTGGAAACAGATTCAGCAATATTTTAACGAATACTAAAAGCCTGACCTACTTATGAAAAAATGGATATTTATGTTGCTCCTCGCGGGTAGCATACAGGGGAATATATGCTCAAAAAACAGAGAAAAAGGAGAAATTCAATCCGAACACTCCCCTGTTTGAAGAGCTGACAGACGTGAAAAAAGAAAACAGATAAATTCAATCTTTATCTGAATATGCAAGGAAGCTTTGACGCTCATTTCCAAAATGGTTTTCAGGAAGGTGAAATATGCACCAGCTCCGCATCGAAGCCAAAGGAAATATCAACAACTGGCTTTCTTACCGCTATCGTCAGCGCCTCAACCGTTCGAACGATGCAAACGGCATGATTGATAATCTCCCGACTTCTATCGACTATGCCGGAATCGGTATCAAGCTGAATGACCAGTTCAGTCCTCTTCGCCGGTAAGCAATGCACCGCATACGGTGGTATCGAGTTCGACCTCAACCCTATCGAGATATATGAATACAGCGATATGATTGATTACATGAGTAACTTCATGACCGGTTTGAATGTGGGTTATAACATTACTCCCGACCAGCAGCTTAACTTGCAGATATTGAACAGCCGCAACAGTTCCTTCGACAGCACTTATGGCATCACGGAGAAGATGCGGAAGGAAATCTTCCCGATTTGAAATCCGGAAAAATGCCGTTGGTCTACACCTTAAACTGGGTTGGCAATTTTAATAACGTATTTAAAACCCGCTGGTCCGCTTCTGTCATGAACGAGGCCAAGACCACAATATGTATTACTATGCCGTAGGAAATGATTGAATCTGGGAAAATGGAATGCTTTCATTGATTTTATGTACTCAAAAGAGGATATTGACCGCAAGGGAATCATTACCAGTATCGTAGGTCGTCCGGGCGGACATAATGCTTTTGATGCTAACTATCTTTCGGTTGTTGCCAAATGTAATTACCGCTTTCTTCCGAAATGGAATGTTTTTGTGAAGGGTATGTACGAGACGGCTTCCGTAGGCAAGGCGTCCGAGGGAATAGAGAAGGGAAATTACCGTACTTCCTGGGGATATCTGGGCGGTATCGAATTTTACCCGATGGAAACAAACCTGCACTTCTTCGTAACCTACGTAGGACGTTCGTATGATTTCACTTCCCGCGCCAAGGTGCTGGGACAGGAGAATTATAGTACTAACCGTATTTCTGTAGGATTTATCTGGCAGATGCCTGTATTCTAATTCTAAAGCAAGAAACCGAGCTGACAATAAAAAATACCCGATAGCTTCTTACAACAGTTATCGGGTATTCTTATATGTTCGGTTTCTTTTCTAAATCAATACTCTTCCTCATTGAAAAAGAAATCTTCTTTACTAGGATAATCCGGCCAAATATCTTCGATACTCTCATAGATTTCGCCCTCATCTTCCATCTCCTGGAGATTCTCAATAACTTCAAGAGGAGCACCCGAACGCATGGCATAATCAATCAATTCGTCCTTGGTTGCCGGCCAGGGAGCATCTTCAAGTTTTGATGCAAGTTCCAATGTCCAATACATAATCTTGAGTATTTAAAATGAATACTAAATTTGTCTCGTTTTCTATTTTTCGGCAAAAGTATAATAAAATCTATCATTTCCAACTATTATCCCAAAATATTTCACTATTTTGTTCATCAAAATTAATTTTTCGGGATAAAACAAACAAATAATCTGATAATCTGTTGACAAAAGCTAATACTTCCGGAGAAATTGTACAAGTTTCGGACAAAGCCAGAATGCGTCTTTCAGCTCTCCGGCAAATCGTGCGGCAAAACATGGCAAACGGCTGCTCCACGACTTCCGCCGGGAATGATGAAAGCACAAAGTTCGGGTAATTGCTCGTCCAGCTTATCAATCTCCCGCTCAATATTCTCCACGTTTTCAGGAGTTATGATGCTGGCAGCCTTCAGTTGCGTTTTTTTCCTGGTCGGTGGCCAGATGTGCACCGATGGCAAATAACTTATGTTGAATACTCAAGATAAAATCCCGGTCGGACTCCTCCTGCAGATAAGTGTGCAGCCATCCCAGGTGAGAATTTAATTCATCCACCGTTCCGTAAGCTTCCAGGCGGATATGAGTCTTTGGAACGCGACTTCCGCCGACAAGACTGGTAGTTCCTTTGTCTCCGGTCTTTGTATATACAAGGCTCTTTTTCATAATCTTTCTTTTTTACTTATTATATGGTAAACGTACAAAGGTTCTTAGAAGTTGATGATATACTGCTGTTTTATCTTCGTTTTATCAAAAAATAGCAAACCGACATCATACAGGTCGAAAGGTTATTCCGACCCTTTCGTCAGCCTGCCACTTTTTCCAAAGCACTTTCATCTCTTTGGAATAGCAGATACCATGGACTACAAATACACTTTTAGGGTGGTGCGATGTGCACAGACCCGGAAGGCTTCTTCCAGTAAATCGGGATTTCCGGTAGTCATTCAGATACAGAAAATCGACTGAAGTATCCGCATCCAGAAACAGTTCCGACAAATCGGAAGCAAAGAGGTAGGAAGCCGATGGCTTAGCGGATTGTAAGTAGAGGGTTGTGGAGGAAGGACGCCCAACTTCTATAATCGTATCAGGCTGCACTTTGTTCACCAACCGGAACAGGAAACGGTTTACCTTTTTGA
>VOFK01001030.1_pt1 | contig 17810 bp, 30 predicted proteins | sample 5384121 | NCBI WGS metagenome assembly VOFK01 (sample SAMN12384730, study PRJNA508395) | human gut metagenome | isolation source: healthy gut J | host: Homo sapiens
CCCTCCTCGATTCACGGTTCTGGACATTAGCGTTACAGCACACAGAACCTTTATGGCTTTGATGGCAGCTAGTGTTATGTTTCAGCTTTCTCTATATAATCAGTTTACTTAAAAGAGAGGTTAAATATAATGGCATTATTAGATACATGGAGAAATCTTTGTTACCAGACAGAGATGGATAATAAGACAGCTAACGAATTTGGGGAAGCTATTTTACACAGGAAAAGGCATATATGAGCAGATTCTTTTGCAGACCCTGATACAGTAGTTAAAGGAACTGTTAAAGAACTTGCTGATAAGTACGGAGTGGAAGTGCTTCTTATGACAGGATTTCTTGATGGAATCAATGACAGTCTTAAACTCCTAATCCAATTGAGACAATGGAAAGAGGATACAGAAGTAAGTCTTTTGATTATGACAAAGAAAACTTTACTACAATATGGTTGCTTGTAAGGCAGATTGGTTATATGAGCTTCACAGTGGGATAACCTTCTTTTGGATGAAGCTTCACAAGAAAAGATTTATACAAGAAGCAGAAGTTATCAGGAAACTATCGTTAAGGGCAAGAAGATTGGACGTAATGATCCATGTCCTTGCGGAGCGGTGGCCGGTGTCGGAGTAGCTGTCCGCCACGCCGTAGAGCTTGCGCAGTTGGGCCATGAACAGCGGGGCCTCCTGAGTGGGCCGCAGGGTACCCACCGTGATGGCGGGCAGATCCTCCGACTCCAGATATTTCCGGAAGGCACCCTCGTCGGTGGGGGTGGTGTAGGTAAAGGGCGGCTCCTTGCTCACCGGCAGGGTGTCCGTCCACTTGACGTTGTTGCTGCGGCACAGCTCCAGCAGCCGGAAGATGGCGTCGTTGCAGTCCGTGTCGCTTTCAAATTCCTCGTCGGAGAACACCAGCGTATAGGTCAGCCGGTTGGAGATCAGCACCTTGCCGTTGCGGTCGGTGATGATGCCACCGGGAGGCCTCCACCGTCTGAGCGGTGGCGTTGCTGGCCAGCGAGCGAGCCTTATAGTCCGATCCGTTGAGGATCTGAGTATTGTACAGCACGCCGCAGAAGATCAGCAGGATCATCCCGAAGATCAATACCAGCGGCACCAGCCGGGATTTGGCCAGATAGGATTTCATAGCACACTCCTTTCAGGGGACTCACTCGGAGTAGATCCGCCGGCGCACCCAGCGGAAGGGAAGATAGACCAGCGCCGTCAGCGGCAGTGTCACCAGGATCTCCCCGCCCCGCCAGCGACGAGGCGGCGGAGAAGGCCACCCCTGCTGATACGTCATCAGCAGAATTTGCAGCCCATTGGTGATGACCAGCGCCGCCGCCCCCATGAGCACGGCGCACAGAAGCCCCGGCGTAATGAGGTAGTTGGCCACGGCAGCGGCGGCCAGCGCCGCCAGCAAAAATACCAGAATATGGAAGCAGGGGATCAGCCCCGGCTGGGTCAGATCAAACAGCAGACCCATGGCCAGTGCCACGCCCATGCCGCCGTAGGCTCCCTCGAACATAGCTAAGACCGCCACCATCACCGGGGGCAGATAGGGATGCACGTGCAGCAGGGAGATGTGATCCAGCGCCAGCCCCTGCAATAAAAGCAGCAGAAGAACACCTGCGGTGTAAAAACACCCATTTCCAGATGGTATCACGTCGGCTCATAGTGTCTCCCCTCAGTCCACGGTGTCGAAGGAGGTGATGACAAACACCTCCGACAGGGAATCCAGATCCGTCTTGGGGCCAGCACCGCATAAGCGGGTCAGGCCATTGTCATCGGTGCGGATCTCCTCCACAGAGCCGATGACCAGCTGGGAGGGGTAGTAGCCCCCCCCAGGCCGGAGGTGACGATCATGTCGCCGTTGATGAGGCTGGATTCCCCCTCCAGGTACGACAGCTTCAGTTTTCCCTGCCCCATCAGGGCCAGGTCGCCCATGGCCACCGTCACCTCGCCGGTGCGGAATACCCGTGCGCCCAGGGAGGAGTCCGTGTCCAGAATGGTGGTGATGGTGGACCAGTTGAGTCCGGCCTCCCGGATGACCCCCACCAGATTGCCCTGATCGTCCACCACGCAGTTGCCCACGGCAATGCCGCTGGAGGTACCCCTTGTTGAGGGTCATCACACGGGACCAGTTGGAGGTGCTGCGGTCCACGATAACGGCAGATTCAAAGGTGAAGTCCCGCCGCTGCTGCCGCAGACCGTTCAGGTCCCGCAGCCGCTGGTTCTCCTCGCTGTCGGTCTTGGCCTGATCCAGCTGCCGCTGCAGCTCGGCGTTCTCCTTTTTTCAGATCCGCATTCTCCTGCTGCAGCGCCTCTACATCCTCGAACCGCTGGCTTATGGAGCTGAACCACCCGCTGACAGCGGAGCCTACCGCCCGGAAGGGGGAGGCAATGACGACCCCGGCGTTCTGGAGAAAGCCGGTCTGGGAGCTGAGAGCGGAGGCCACACAGCAGCACCGCCACCACCGTCACCGCCGCCAGCATCATGATGCCGTTTTTCTGGAAAAAATTCTTCATACGTTTGATTCCTTATTACAAAGTAATGCCCATTACGCCAGCAGCGTCACGCCGAACTCCGCCAGCATCCGGCTCAGCAGCAGCACCGGCAGACCCATCACGTTGAAAAAGTCCCCGTCAATGCGCTCCACCAGCAGGGCCCCCTGGCCCTGCACGCCGTAGGCCCCGGCCTTGTCCATGGGCTCGCCGCCCCGGATATAGGCCAGCAGCTCCTGCCGGGAAGCCTCTCGGAAATAGACGTCGGTGGACTGGGCGCGGGTGAGGGCCTTTTCCCCCTGCCGCACCGTCACGCCGGTGCAGACCCTGTGCTTTCGCCCGGACAGCGCCGTCAGCATGGAGAGGGCCTCCGCCTCGTCATGGGGCTTTCCCAGCCGCTGGTCGTCCAGAAAGACCATGGTGTCGGCGGTGATGACGATGGCATCCGCCGACGCCTGCACCGCCTGAGACTTCTCCCGGCTGATGTAGGCCACGATATCCTCCGGCACCAGCTCCGGAGGATACCGCTCCTCCACGTCCGGCACGGAGATTTCAAATTCACGGAGCCCCATGCGCTGCAGCAACTCCTGCCGCCGGGGGGACCCGGAGGCCAGTATGATCCTTGCCATGACCCCCTCACCTCCCGGTGGAGCCGAAGCCGCCTGCGCCCCGCTCCGTCTCGTCCAGCTCCTCCACCACCGTCAGGGTGGGCCGCAGAATGGGCAGCACCATCAGCTGGGCGATGCGGTCACCGGGCTGGATGGTGTAGGGGACGTCCCCGTGGTTCACCAGCCCCACCGTCAGCTCGCCCCGGTAGTCGCTGTCAATGACCCCCACGCTGTTGGAGAGGGTGATGCCGTGGCGGGTGCCCATGCCGCTGCGGCTGCACACCAGCGCCACATACTCCGGCCCCGGCAGGGCGATGGCGATACCTGTGGGGATACCCTGCCGCCCGCCGGGAGCCAGCGTCACCGGCTCCTCCATACAGGCGCACAGATCCATAGCCGCCGCACCGGCGGTGGCGTAGGCGGGCAGGGGGGAACTTTTGTCCCCATCAGCGGCGATACCGCCTTGATCTTCAACTCTATCATAGCAAATTTACTCCTGAAATATAAAAACGAATTGTTAAAATCGATTTTCGTCCCCCAAGATCTTCCGTTACTCCTTTTCCGGCACCGTGATATCCGCCACGGAATGGTCCCCAGGTCCAGCAGCTGCCGGACGCAGTGAGGGGATAGGCCGGTGGAACACCGGTCCGTCCACGGCGATGGTGTGGAACTCCCCGTTCTCGCCGCAGACATCCACGCCGCAGGCGGTCATCTCCTCCACCATGGCCCGGTCCATGACCCGGCCCAGCAGATGCCGGGGCAGCACCCGGCGGTCCAGCGTCTTGATGAGACACCGATACCCCAGCGCCAGTACCTCCCGGACGTTCTCCTGCCGGTCGTGGTGCCACAGGGGGTATACCGCCTCCAGCCCCACGTTTCGGCAGCGCTCCTCGCCCCCAGGCCCGGTTGGTCTCCATGTCGATGTCCCCGGAAGCACACCAGCTCCGCCCCCTGCTCCTTGGCCCGGCGCGCGCCGCCTCCATGGACAGATGGTACTCCTCGCCGCCGGTAGGCACCGCCAGCAGCGGCAGCTCCAGCGCCTCGCCGTACTCCCTCAGCAGCGCCGGGTCCACCCCATGAAAGTAGGAGCGCCCCGCTTCGGGGTTAAACATCACCAGCAGCGCCATAGGCTCTGCTCCCGCCTCCAGCATTTTTTGTGCAGGCACAGGGTGCTGTCCTTGCCGCAGCTGTATGACAGGATAAATTTCTTCCCGGCCACGCCGGCCAACGTATTTTCCACCGAAACCTCCTGCTTTGGGACAATTTATTGATAACTTATAGGAATTTCTCGATTAAAAACAACGGAATGTATTCACTCTACCCCCCGGTAGAACAGACCCCGTGTCAGATCAGCCGGGATATAGTCCCCCCGCCCCTGATACCGCTGCAGCGCCGCCCACGCACTCCGCCGGGGATTCCGTGGTGAACCGCAGCCGGGCATAGGTGAGCCCCAGACGCCGCCACTCCGGCTTGTCCGCCAGAAAGAGGGTGCGGCTGTTCTCCAGCTCGTTGCGGTGGCCCCATGCGGGCATCAGCGGGAAGCGGGCCCCGGTTCGGTCGGTGAGGACGTTCTCCTGTCCGCAGCGGCAGGCGGCGGAGCGCTTCCGGTAATCGCTGCCCACATCGCAGCAGCCCAAGCTGTTGGCAATGACGCAGTTCTCCATCAGCATCAGCGGCAGGCGGCCATAGACCACTGCCTCGCAGGGCAGATACTTTTTCAGATCCCGGATCTGTTGGTGCCGCAGCTCAAAGGATACGGCGGCGGTGGAGAGCCCCAGCTCCCGCAAAAACAGCAGCGCACGGGAGTTGAATACGTTCATCCCCAGATCGCCCCGCAGCGGCAGTTCCAGCCCCTCGGCAATGGGCAGATGACCCAGATTGCTCACGGCCACGGCGGCCAGTACCTGCCGGTGCCGCACCAGCATCTCCCGCAGCGCCGCCTCGTCCTCCGTCCGGAAAATGCGGGGCAGAACGGCGCAGAAGGACGTCCGGTCCAGATACGGGGTCACATCCAGCGTATCCAGCCACTCCACCGGCAGATAGATCATCTCCGGGCGGCAGTCCGCCAGCGCCTGCGTCAGCTGCTCCGGCTTCTGGAGGGAGCAGGTCAGCAGCGGCGCACCGGCCCACCGGGGCGTCGGGCAGCGGCTCCGGCTGGGCCGTGTCCGCCGCTCCGGCACGGCGCAGAGAACCTCCTCCAGCGCCGTCAGTCCCTCCCCGCCGCAGGGCCCACGCCCCGGCGGAGAGCATCAGCCCCTCCTCCAGCGTCACCCGCACCTCCCGGCAGCGGAAGGCGGTGCCGCCGGTCTTTTCAGACGGGCCTGCAGCTCCTCCGCCGTCAGCGCCCGGTTTCGGGCGGTCTCCGGCACGGGGCCTGTCACCTCCGCCCGCTGATCCCCGGCCCGCACCGTCAGGCGCACCGGCTCACCGGCCCGGCAGACGCAGTCCATGTCCACCGCCACCGTGCGGCTGTCCTCCCTGCTGTACCCGGCCTTGGCCCGGGCAAACAGCTCCTTGGGCTCCGGGGACGTTCTCCGGCCGGGTGCCGAACATCTCCGGCCCGGTGCGCCCCTTATAGTATCCGTCGGTGAAGCCGCTGCGGGAGAAGGCGGCCTCCAGCTGCCGGCTGCTCCTCACGAGTGGGGCGGCGCTTTTCGTCCAGCAGCCGCCGGTAAATGGAGGTGATCACCGCCACATATTCCGGTCGCTTCATGCGGCCCTCCAGCTTCAGGCACGCCACGCCCATCTGCTCCAGCTCCTGCACATAGTCCGCCAGGTTGGCGTCCTTCAGGCTCAGGGGATGGCCTCCGGCGGCCTTTTCGTTGACGCCGTAGGGCAGGCGGCAGGGCTGCGCGCAGGCTCCCCGGTTGCCGCTGCGCCCGCCGATCACGGCGCTCATTTCGCACTGACCGGAGTAGCACATACAAAGAGCGCCGTGGGCAAAGACCTCCACCTCCGCCGGACAGTCCCGGCAGATGGCGGCAATGTCCCGGCGGGACAGCTCCCGGGCCAGCACCACCCGGGTAAGGCCCAGCTCCGCCGCCCGGCGTACGCCCCCCAGGGTGTGCAGGCTCATCTGGGTGCTGGCGTGGAGGGGAACATCGGGCGCAATTTCCCGGGCCAGCCGCCAGATGCCCCAGTCCTGGATGAGGATGGCGTCCACCCCCATGTCCGGGAGGCTTTTTCAGCAGGCCCGGCGGCGGCCGGCAGCTCCCGGTCCGTGAGCAGGGTGTTCAGGGTCAGATACACCCTCACCCCCCGAAGGTGGCAGTAGGCCACGGCTGCGCACGGAATTCCTCCTCCGTGAAATTCCGGGCGCTGCGCCGGGCGTTGAGCCCGCCGAAGCCCATATACACCGCGTCGGCCCCATTCTGCACGGCGGCCACCATAGCCTCCCAGCCTCCGGCGGGAGAGAGCAGCTCCGCCATTGGACTTGTGACCCTGCTTTGCGCCTTGAACAGCTGCCGCTTCAGCTCCGAGGCCTCCATGCCTTGGCCTGAGACGCCTCGTCCAGATATGTTTTCAGCTGACGACGCAGATTCTCCGCCGCCTCCTGAGCCTTCAGCAGCTCATCCGCCAGGTTCACCGCCGTCAGCACGGCGGCGTCAATGTCGGCTCACATGGGCGCCCTCCTGCAGCTGCGTCATCTTTCATCCACCAGAGCGCCTACCTTCTCCATGTAGGCGGCGCTCTCATCAGCGACCAGGGTGTAATCCTCGCCGCAGATGCTCATTGTGATACGATTCGCCATAGTGACCTCCTGCTTTCTATGTAAACTGAGTATTTCTGGATAGCTATACAGAATCTATTATAGCACAAAATCCCACCGGGAAAAAGACTTTTCTTCCCCAAACGGGGATTTTTTCAAAAAATCCCGGCGGGACGCTTTACACGCAGACGGGGTTTTCGTGTAGAATAGAGGGACGAAAAAGAGGGGGCGCAGCGCCGTGGCGGGATATATCCTCCGGGAGGATCAACCGAATATCGTGCTCCCGGCCCAGCAGGCGGATCGCCTCATCGGCCGGGGCGACGGGGATGCGGCGCTGCTTGTATCTGTGCCTCTGCTGCGGGCGGACCGTGGTGTCACGGCGCAGGAGCTTGCAGTCGTCGACTGAAGTGGAGCCAGCTGCGCCTTCATGCGGCGGAGACGGCTCTGCAGGAGTTGGGACTCATCGACCGGCCCCGAGCAGAAGCGCCCCGGAGCCGGCACAGGAGCGCCCGGTATATACGGCGGATGACCTGACGGACCTCCTCACCGGCGACGCCGGCTTTCGGATGCTGGTGCCGCAGACGGAGGAGAAGCTGGGCAAGCGCCTGAAAACGGCGGACCTGCAAATCCTGGCGGGGGCTGTATGACGATCTGGGCATGCCGGCGGACGTGATCTATCTGCTGGTGAACCACTGCATCACCCGGTCCGAGGAGCGCTACGGCCCTGGCCGCCGCCCCACCCTGCGCCAGATCGAGAAGGAGGGCTACTACTGGGCGCAGCCAGGGCCTCTTCGATCAGGAGAGCGCTTCCCGCTATCTGCGGGACGGGACAGACAGCAGCTCCGCCATGAGCCGGTATATGCAGGTGCTGGGCCTGGGCCAGCGCCGCCCGGTGGAGAGCGAGGAGTACATCTCCGATTGGATGGACAAGGGCTTCCCCCGCCGGAAACGGTGGCCCTGGCCTACGACAAGACCATGTTCTATAAGAAGGAGTTAGAGTGGCGGTATCTCAACGGCATCCTCCGCCGCTGGCACGAAAACGGCTGGCATACGCCGGAGGAGGTCCGCCAGGGCGACGACAGCCCGCAAGCCCTCCCGGCGGGAGGAGAAGAAGGACAACTCCCGCATGGAGAAATACATGAAGTGGTAAATCGGAGGAAAACTCCATGGCATTACGACGGAAAGGTCTTTGCGTCAGGCCATGGCCCGCTTTGACGAGGATAAGCAGCGCCGGGCCCGGCAGTTCCGGGAGCGTCAGCAGCAGCTGTTTGCCCGGGAGCCGGAGCTGGCGGACATCGACCGGGCCGCCTGCGCGGCACCATGAGAGAGATCATCGCCTCCCTCTGCGGCGTGGCAGGACCCGGTGCCCGCCATCCACGTGATCCGGGACGAGAATCTCTCCCTGCAGAGGCGCCGGGCGGAGCTCCTGGCCCACGGGCTGGGCTACCCGAGGACTATCTGTCGGAGAAGCCCCGCTGCGCCCTGTGCGGTGATACCGGCTATCGGGGCGACGGCCTGTGCGCCTGCCTGCGCAGCTACTACGCCCGGGAGCAGATCGCGGAGCTGTCCCACATGCTGGACATCGGCAGCCAGAGCTTCGACACCTTCCGAGCTGGACTACTATTCCACGGATCGGGGCAGCCTGCCCCGCTCCCCCCGGGAAAACGGCCCAGCGGAACCTGAACCTGTGCCGGGACTTTGCTGCCCGCTTCCGTCCGGGGCGGGAGAATCTGCTGCTGTTCGGCGCGCCGGGCCTGGGCAAGACGTTTCTGTCCGCCTGCATCGCCCGGGTGGTCAGCGAGGATGGCTTCTCCGTGGTGTACGACACGGCGGGCCATGTGTTCAGCCAGTTTGAAAGCGCCAAGTTCCGCCGGGACGACGACGGCGATACCGCCGGGGAGGATGTGGAGCGCTGCATGGCCTGCGATCTGCTGATCCTGGACGACCTGGGCACGGAGATGACCACAGCCTTCGTTCAGAGCGCCCTGTACCAGCTCCTCAACGGCCGCCTGCTGGCGGGGAAGGAGCACCATCATCAGCACCAATCTGGACCCGGAGGAGTTGGGCCGCCGCTATGGAGCGCCGCTGCTGTCCCGTCTGGAGGGGGAGTACCAGCTGCTGCCCTTTGTGGGGACGGATATCCGCCGCCTGAAGCGTGAGCAGGGATAAGCGTCGTGCATCAGAATAGGACAAGACTGCAAAGGGCAGGCATCACAGGATGCCTGCCCTTTGGCTATGGTGAGGGATGTTTTTCATTTTACGGCGCACAGTTCCCAGCAGCTTTTTCTGCCTCCGGCGGGTGCCTTTTCTTTCCATAGCAACAGAAAGATCCACCGTCGCCTCAGCCGGTTTCCAGCCGTTTGCACGGCGTGAAAACCGGGACACTTCCTCAAAACCGCCTTGCTGCATCCGCCACCGGCGGCGCTTCGGTTTTTGCATACTTTTTGTGGCTGTTGACAAAAAGTATGCCGTCGGAGACAAAAAAGCTACCGGCAAAAGTCACCCACCGGAAAAGAAGCCTTCACAGCGATCTGCTGCCGAAAAAATCTCATCTAAGTGAAAAAGTTGATTTCCCGACACGTTGCGGGGGATTTCTCATCCTTCCCCGGCTAAAATAGAGGGGAAAAGGAGGGAACCGCCATGATGCATCCCCGCAAAGGCGAATTTTTTTCCAGCCGTGTCCGCTATATTTCCCTGAACCAGATCCGCCCCAATCCCCAGCAGCCCCGCCGCAGCTTCGACGAGAATTCCCTGTCGGAGCTGGCGGAAAGCATCCGCCGCTACGGCATCCTCCTCCAGCCCCGACGGTGCGCCGTCAGGGGACAGGCTATGAGCTGGTGGCCGGAGAACGACGCCTGCGGCCGCCGCCATGGCGGGACTGCGGGAGGTGCCGTGTCTGGTGGCGCAGGTAGGGGAGGAGGACTCGGCGCTGCTGGCGCTGATGGAGAACCTCCAGCGCCGGGATCTGGATTGCTGGGAGGAGGCGGAGGCCCTGTCCCGGCTCATCGCCCGCTATGGGCTCAGTCAGGAGGAGACCGCCTCGCCGTCTGGGCCGCTCCCAGCCGGCGGTGGCCAACAAGCTGCTGGCTGCCGGCTGCCGGACCGTGCGGCAGTTTTTGCAGGAAAACGGCTTGACGGAGCGCCATGCACGGGCGCTGCTGCGGCTGGGGACGGGAGGAGCAGCAGGCGGCGGCGCAGGCGGTTTCTGCCGGCGCAGATGAATGTGGCCGCCGCCGAGGCCTACATAGAGATCTGCTGCACCGCCAGCAGGTGACGCCTCCCAAGGGCCGTACTACCTCCACATCATCAGGATGTCCGGCTGTTCCTCAACAGCGTGGATCGGGGCCTGCACCTGATGCGTCAGGCGGGAGTCAACGCCGACTGGGGACGTCAGGATACCGACGAGGAGATCCTTCTGACCATCCGTATTCCCAAGCGGGTGCGGACATAATGCGACGAAGTGTATAAAAAACGGCGTCTGTAATGAAATTGTAACCTATTTTGCCCCTTTCCGTAGTATACTGCATGATAGCGCAGTGTGCGCTGCACTGTATAGTAAAGGAGGGGCTGTATGGAAGCTTAACAGAAGCCCTTGGAGCAGGAAACGCCGGAGACCACCCCGCAGGAGGTCCCCACGGCTACCATCCCGCAGCCGGAGAGTACCCCTGCGGCAGCGAACATGGAGGCGGACCCCGTCCCGGAGGAGATGGACGCATCGCCGAAGTCCCCGGCCAAAAAACCGCCGGGAAGCTGGCGGCCCTCATCGGCGTCGGCATCGTGGCGGTGCTGGGCATATTCTATCTGGTTTTGTGCATCGTCTCCGCCAGCCACGGCACCATCCTCGGCCGCACCGACGTGATGGGCGTGGATATGAGCGGATTGACCGTCCCGCAGGCGCAGGAGCGCTGGCAGCAGAAGGGACAGGCCGTATGTCAGGCGACTCAGCTGCCCCGACGGTGGACGGTGAGACGGCGGGACAGGTGTCTCTGTGGGAGCTGGGGTCTCCGTGACCCCGGAGACGGCGGCCCAGCTGGCCTATGACGCCGGACACAGCGGTCATTTTCTGGAAAACGGCTGGAGCCTTCTCCGCAGCTGGTTCCGGGAGACGTCCCTGACCCCGCCGTGGACGGCGGATGACGCCGACTTGCAGGAAAAAGCGGCGGAGCTGGCAGAGCAGCTGGATGTGGCGGCCATCGATGGCGCCTGTCGGCTGGAGCAGGGAAAAGAGGACGGTTTTTTGGTGACGGTGCCAAAGAACGGCCGCAAGATAGACCCTCGGCGCTGGCGGATGCCCTGCGGGCGGCGCTGGCCGCCGGGACGTTGGAGCCGGTGACCTGCGCCTATGAGGTGGTGACCGCCAAGCCCGTGGACTTCGATGCCTTTGCCGAGACCTACGCCACGGCGAAAAACGCCTCCCTATAACGCCGCCGCCGATCAGGTGGAGGAGGGGACGGTGCAGGTGACCTTTGATGCCGACGCCGCCCAAAAGCTGGTGGCTCAGGCTCAGCCGGGACAGGAAATCACCGTTCCCGCCCAGATCCAGCAGCCCAAGGTCAGCAAGGCGGTGCTGGAGAAGGTGCTGTTCCGGGATGTGCTGGCCAGCTGCACCACCTACGTCAGCGGCGCATGGGGCCGCATCCAGAACGTCCGCAAGGCGGCCCAGAATATCTCCGGCACGGTGCTTAACTGCGGCGACCAGTTCAGCTATAACGACGCCATAGGTCCTACCACGGTGGACTACGGCTTCTACGCTGCTCCCGGCTACGTGGGGGGGGCAAGACGGTGGATGCTACGGCGGCTGTGTGCCAGGTGCCTCGACCCTGTACTACGCCACCCTGAAGGCCGATCTGGAGATCGTCATGCGCTACTGCCACCAGTACGCCCCCGGCTACATCAAGTGGGGGTGCGACGCCACGGTATACGACGGCTTCCCGGATTTTATCTTCGCCAACAACCGACTACCCCATCAAGATCGTCACCTATTGGAACAACAACAACGTGACGGTGGAGATTTTAGGCACCAAGGTGGATGACAGCTATGTGGAGATGGTCAGCGAGACGGTGGACGTCATCCCGTGGGAAACCGTCTATGAGGAGACGGATGAGCTGGCGCCGGGGGAGAAGCAGGAGATCCAGACCCCTATACCGGCTATGTGGTGCAGACGTGGCGCACTGTCTATGCCGGGGACGGGAGCCCCTCCTCTCCAGCACCTTCGAGGCCACCAGCAACTACGAGAGCCGGGATCAGATCATCCGCATCGGGCAAAGCCCTGAGAGCCATACATACTGCTCCTCCAAAAGCAAAGAGCCGCACCCACAGGTGCGGCTCTTTCTTATGGAAAGCATAGGGGGTGCGGTCGTTTCGCCCGAACCCCGCATTACCGGCACAGATAGGAGAACCAGCCCTCGATCTGGCGGGTGCGGAGGATGTCCCATCCCGCTTCCCGCAGGCGCTGGGCCACCTCCTCCGCCCGGTCGTCGATGATGCCGGAGCACAGGAAGATGCCCCCCTCCTTCACCAGGGGCCGCACCGTGGAGGCCAGGGCCTTGATGACGTCCGCCACGATGTTGGCCACCACCATGTCATAGGGGCCGCCCAGCTCCTGCCGCAGGGCCTGGTCCGTTACCACATCGCCCCAGCGGACGGTGTAGCGGTCCCGGCCCACGCCGTTGAGGGCGGCGTTTTCATAGGCCACGTCCATGCACTTTTCGTCGATGTCGCAGGCCACGGCGTGGTCCGCCCCCAGCAGCAGGGCGGCGATGGAGAGGATGCCGCTGCCGCAGCCCAGATCCAGCACCTTCTGGCCGCCGGTGATATGCTTTTCCAGGGCCGTCAGGCACAGGCGGGTGGTGGCGTGGCTGCCGGTGCCGAAGGTGAGGCCCGGATTCAGCCGCAGGGCCACCCGGTCCTCCGGCACGCCGGTGCTCTCCCACTCCGGGATGACGATCAGCCGGTCGCCGATCTCCATGGGCTTGTAAAACTGCTTCCAGTTGTTCTCCCAGTCGGCGTCCTCCATGTTCTCCATGGTCAGCAGCAGCCGGCCGTATTCGGGGTGCTCCTGCTTCACCCGGGACAGGGCCATGCGGACCTGAGCCAGGGTGTTGTACCCGTCGGGACTGTCCTCCAGATAGAAGGTGATGCGGCACAGGCCCTTTTTCTCCTGCATCAGATGGTCGTCCACATAGTCCCAATAGGCGTGGTTGTGCTCCAGAAAGTCCTGGAAATCCCCCTCGTCGTCAATGACCAGGCCGGTGATGCCCAGGTCCTCCAGCAGTGCGCTGACGGGCTCCAGCCCGGCGGGGGCGGCGTCGATCTTCAGCTCCAGCCACTTCATGCTCAGCGCTCCGTTCCCACAAAGAACAGGCCCATGGTGTTGGGGCCGGTATGGCTGCCGATGACAGGGCCGATGTAGTTGATATACACCTCTTTGACGCCGTAGCGCTGCTTGAGCTGGGCGGCCACGGCCTCCGCCTCCGCCTGGCAGTCCGCCTGGCAGATGAACATCACCTGATCCTGCAGGTTGATGCCCAGACGGCCCACGGTGTCGATGATGGGGTGTTCAGACTGCTCTTGCGGCCCCGGGCCTTGCCCACCACCGTCAGCTTGCCCTCATCGGAGGTGTGCATGATGGGCTTGATGGACAGCATGGTGCCCACCAGCGCCGTGGCGGCGGACACGCGACCGCCCTTTTTCAGATAGTTCAGGTCGTCCACCGTGAACCAGTGGCAGACGTGGAGCTTGTTTTCCTCCACCCAGTCCCCCAGCTGGTCCAGGGTCAGGTTCTCCTGCTTCTTGTGGGCGGTCAGGTACATCAGCAGGCCCTGGCCCACGGGAGGCGCTCAGGGAGTCGATGACCCGGATGCGTGCGCTCGCGGGAAGTCCGGAACGGTTCTCCGCCGCGATGCAGGCGGACTGGTAGGTGGTGGACAGGGCCGAGGAGAAGCTGATGCACAGGATATCCTTCCCCTGCTCCAGAATGGCGGACATGGCGTCCTCAAACTGGCCCACGTTGACGGCGGAGGTGGTGGCCATTTTGCCCGCCCGGAGCCGCCGGTAAAACTCCTCGTTGCTGATGTAGCGCGCCATCCAGGGTGTTGGGATAGTCCTGCCCGTCCATGTGCATGGTCAGGGGCAGCACCTCCAGCTCCAACTCACGGGCCATCTGGTCGGTGAGGTCGCAGCAGCTGTCGGTCATGATGATGTAATCCTGCATGGGTAGCTCCTCCTTTTGGGTGGTTGATGAAACGGGGCAGCGCCCCGGATGGGATGATGGGATGAATCTAATATATCATATCAGGACAGGTGAAAAAAGCGCCGGAATAGAATTTACAATTTGTTCATAAATTTTATTTTCCCACACAGAAGCGGGAGAAGATGGTCTGCACCAGATCCTCTCGGATGCGCTTACCGTTCAGCTCTCCCAGCGCCTCCAGTGCCGCCTCGGCGTCGGTGAGAACGACGTCGGGGGTCATGCCGTTCCTCCAGCGCCCTGCGGGCGGAGCGGACAGCCTCCAGACTGCGGGCCACGGCGTCAGCCTGCCGGGCGTTGGTGAGAAGCTCGCCCTGAGCCTGCTTTCCGGCGGGGTACAGGGCCTCCACGGCCGGCACAGGGCGTCCACGCCCCTCTCCCGTGGCGGCGGACAGGGGATAGACCTGCCCGAAAGCGCTGCACCAGCGCCGCCGGTTCCACCCCGGCGGGGAGGTCCGTCTTGTTGACGATGACCAGCTGCCGGGGGACGGCGGCGGCGGTGGCGATGGCGTCCTCGTCCTCCGCCGTCAGGGGCCGGGAGCCGTCCAGCACCAGCAGAGCCAGCGCCGCCTGCCGGGCGGCATCACGGGTGCGCTGCACCCCCAGCCGCTCCACGGCGTCTCCGGTGTCCCGCAGGCCGGCGGTGTCGCACAGACGCAGCAGCACATGGCCCACCTGCACCTTCTCCTCCACGGTATCCCGCGTGGTGCCGGCCACGTCGGTGACGATAGCCCGGTCATAGCCCAGCAGGGCGTTGAGCAGGGAGGACTTCCCGGCGTTGGGCTTACCTAAAATCACCGCCGGGACGCCCTGCCGCAGCAGCTGTCCCCGGCGGAAGGTGGCCAGCAGCGCCTCCAGTGCCGTCTCGCTGCGGGCGATGGTCTGGGTCAGCTGACCTTGGGTCAGGGGATCGATGTCCTCGTCGGGGTAGTCCACCACGGCATAAAACCGGGACACCACCTCCATGAGCCCGTCATAGATCTCCCCCACGCCCCGGCTGAGACGGCCCTCCAGCTGCCCCACGGCATTGTGGGCGGCGGCGGGAGATTCGGCGTCGATGAGGTCCGCCACGGCCTCTGCCTGAATGAGGTCCATCCGTCCGTTGAGGAAGGCCCGCTGGGTGAACTCGCCGCCCTTGGCCTGCCGGGCGCCTTGGGCGAACAGGGCGTCCAGCCCCTCGTTCAGCACCACCGGGGGAGCCGTGGCAGTGGATCTCGGCGCAGTCCTCGCCGGTGTAGCTGTGGGGGGCCGGGGAACAGCACCGCCAGAGCGCTGTCTATGATGCGCCCCTGCCGGTCGTGGAGATCCCCAGCAGCACCATCCGCCGGGGGGCCTGTCCGCTGACGAGGCCGCCGTGGGCGGGGGGAGAATACGACGTCCAGGATACGCCGGGTGTCCGGGCCGGACAGACGCAGGATGCCGATGGCGGAGGGCAGCTGCGGTGTGGCGATGGCGGCAATGGTATCGGGCATGGGAGTCACTCCTTTTGGGGGGGATGTTTCATGGTATGATGTATGGCATTATACCATGAACGCCCGAAAAACCAAGCTGTTTTGCAAAGAGAGGGGGCCATGCCCGCCCCCCAAGGGGGACACTTTCGTCAACGGGGCGGAAGGGTGTGTGCGGGAAACCCGAAAAGGGTGTCCTGCACGATGATGATCCACATTTTTCAGAGCTTTTTGAAGCGTTGAAAAATGCTGAGGCCATGCCTTGCGGCATGGCCCCGGAGAAAACGCTGAGGAAAAAGGTCACTTATGTTGAGGAGAGGATCACTTACGTTTGAGGAGAAGTAGGGAGTCACAGCAGCTTCACCGCCGCCGCCAGCAGGCACAGGCCCAGAGCCAGCGCCAGAGCGCCAGACGGTTTTTCAGCCGATGAGACATGGAGAAAATCACTCCGCCAGAGCCTTGCCCATGGCCCGGCAGGCCTCCAGTGCGGCGTCGTCCGGCGTCTCGCAGCAGATGACACTCTCGCACACCAGATTGATGCCTGCGTCGTCGCAGTCCTTCTCCCAGTCACGCATCCACTGACCGTCGCCCCAGCCGTAGGAGCCGAACAGGCCCACACTCTTGCCGCCCAGACGGTTCTTGCAGCCGGAGAACATGGGCTCGAACTCGCACTCCTCCAGCACCTCGGAGCCCATAGCGGGGCAGCCGAAGGCGATGGCATCCATACCGGCCAGAGCGCCGACATCCACGGCGTCGGGAGTCAGCAGCACCGCCTCGGAACCGGCCTCCTTCATGCCCTCCAGCACCGCCTGAGCCATGGCCTCCGTGTTGCCGGTGCTGCCCAATACACTACTGCAGTCTTTTTCATGATGGTTTCTTTCCTTTCTCTGTTGAAAATATGTCACACGGCCAGCTGCGCCAGTCGAGCCCGCCGCCACAGGGCGCAGCACCGGTCGGTGCAGCGCTTTCGACGGAACAGCTCCTTGGCCCGCTCCTCGTCGCCATAGACCTTCCACAGTCCGGCACACTTGAAGCGGCAGGCCAAAAATTTTCTCGATGAAGCCCCGTACATCCTCCGGAGGATAGCTGAGGAACAGTCCGATCTCGTGGGGGAATTCCTCGCTCTCCCGCAGACGGCGGATGAGACAGGCCACGCACTGCCCGGCGCTGTGACATGGGTACCCGGACTCCTCCAGCAGGCGCACGGCCTCGGCATCCTCCAGATCCTGCCGCAGGCGGCTGGGCCGGTAGAGGTACAGCAGCGCACGGCTGCCGTCAAAGCGAAGGGGCAGCAGACACAGGCCCTTGCCCGCCAACAGACGGTTGATGCCGCACCTCCTGCCGCAGCTCCTCCGGGGAGTCGCAGGGACAGGAGAACAGGCTGCCGGTCTTGATCCCGGCCAGGTAGGGGCGCACTGACGTACCACAAGCTCCTCAGACATGATGTAAGCCCTCCTTATCCGGCGTGCTTTTTCCAGAATGTTCCGTAGAGCGGACAGGGAGCTGGTGTGACAGCGCTCGATGACCGTGTCGCAGCTCTTCAGCTCCCGCAGGGGCGCTCTGGACCATTTTGTGGGACATGGTGCTGGTGAAGAAAAAATGGTCAGATCCGGGTCGCCCAGCTTATTTTTCAGGCCGCCCACAGGCTTGATAAAAACCTTGGCCCGACAGCGGTAGGACTGACACAAATCCATATAGCGGCGCTCCATACACTCGTTGCCGCCCAGAATGACAATGCTCATAGGTGTTCCTTTCTTATCATGGCTTCCCGGCCGGCAAATATGCGGCGGGGAAATGGCTGGTTGATTTCGATTGCCTGATTCGTGGTTCTGCGATGTTCTGATACTCGAATGATCCGGCCGGTTAGATGTATCTAACTTGGTGGTAGTTTAACATCTCTAACTGCGCTTGTCAACCCCTTTTTTCAAATTTTACCTACCATGTGGGTGGGGAAGAGGATGTTTCGCCCGTGAGGGGGAGATTTCCGGCGTTTGCACGCCGCCGGAGGCAAAACAGAAAAACTGCCGGCAAAAAGTATCCCGCCGGAGACAAACAGCAGGCACGCAGGAACCACCCTGCGTGCCTGCTTATACGCATAAGGCTGTCCCACCGCTGTGGTCAGCTCTCCATCATCAGCTGAATGATCTGCTTGTCCGTCTGCGCCATGCCCAGTCGGGCCAGCCGGCCCACGTTGGCGATGGTGTTCTCCACGCCCTTTTTCACGATGCCGTCTCCGCCAAAGAACTGGTTGCCGCTGCGATACATGGCCAGCCCCAGCAGCCTTATGGTTACATTCAGCACTGAT
>VOFK01002416.1_pt1 | contig 17809 bp, 21 predicted proteins | sample 5384121 | NCBI WGS metagenome assembly VOFK01 (sample SAMN12384730, study PRJNA508395) | human gut metagenome | isolation source: healthy gut J | host: Homo sapiens
GGAGAATGACAGGAGAGAAGAAACCAAGATCGATATCAGATTTTTGCGGAAAATCCGGATGCAGTCCGCGAAACATCCGGAAAGTTCCAGGATGAAAAGCTGCCGCTCGTCGACGAGCCATCCGCCTCGACGCGGGAGAGCGCGCCCAGCAGGGAATGCGAGCAGCGAAGGCCGCCTGCACAGCTCTCGAGCCACCCGGCCGCTCTATGGCCAGCTCAAAAAAGGCGGACGAGGCGCAGAAGGCCGAGCTCCAGAAGCAGACTCGAGAAAATAATGCCAAGGTCAAGGCCGACGACGACCGCCGCCGCCGGGCGCGGAGCAGGCGGAGGCCGAGGACAAGCTGCGCGAGATCATGTATGTGATCCCGAACATTGTCGCGAAAACATGATAGTCTGCCGTTCCTTTCGGCGATATGCCACTATCTGCATGATATTCCTCGTAGAATCCTGCCGTGTCGAGCATCCGGTCTGTGTCCAAACCTAAAATGAGAAGTTCCTTGGAAAGATTCACATATCCAAGGCTTAAATGGGCGATTGACGTCCGGGAGTAGCAACACAACATCAGCTCCTCAATGAGTCCTTTTTCTGTTGTTCGAATATCTTCTGCTGGCTTCTGCCATATACAGCAACACTTCGATAATGGCATGAAATAGGAAAACCTTCCATTTGCTGGTCGATCTGCCAGCCACTCCCGGGTAGAGACATGATGACAATTAACGCAACCCTCCGATGTTTACCTTCAGATAATTTTTGAAATACAGGCAGCAGAAACGCGGCTGTTTTACCTGTCCCTGTCTGTGCGCACAAATCTTTTACCTCAAGTATGATTGGAATTGTTTTTGTTCTTTCGTATAGGCGTACATCGTCAACATGGCATCAAGCGCCATTACTTGCATTTAATTGAAGTTCGAAAACTTCATTCTTTTATTTTATTTGTCAGCAAAGCATAATTCGCTTCTTGGTTCAATTATTCAAATAAGAATCTTTTGAATCCTGAGGAAATAGAGCACTCCGTCCAGGCCGATCGTATTGATGGATTGTTTGGCATTTGCCACTACTTTGGGCTTGGCATGGAATGCAATTCCCCAGTCCGGCGATTCAGCATAGGGAGGTCATTGGCCCATCTCCAACGGCTATCGTCTGGGCTATATACTACTTTTCTACCTGAGCAATCAGACGGAGGAGTTCGGCTTTCCGTTTGCTGCATCCACTACATCTCCCAATAACGTCCAAGCGGTTAATTTGCCGTCTATTATTTCAGTTCGTTTGCATATACGTAGTCTATGCCGTATTTCTTTGCAGGTACTGACCGAAATAAGTAAAACCTCCGGAGAGGATAGCAATTTTGTAATCCATACTTTTCAGTACATACATCAGGCGGTCTACGCCTTCCGTAATAAAGGAAGGCTTTTCAGCTATTTCCTGCATGACAGATTCGTCCAGTCCCCTTTAATAGGGCGACACGACGGGTGAAACTTTCGGTAAAATCTATTTCTTTCCACGCATAGCGCTTTCTGTGATGGTTTTCACTTCGTCGCCTGTCGGATGGCTGTTCGTCAATACTTCTGTTTTCCGATTAATGTAGAGTCCATATCAAAACAAATTGTGCGGCGCATACGACTGTTTTATATTATCTGTTGGAAAGAAAAAGTCCATTTCAGTTGGCCAGCTTCATCCAGCTTCTGCATGGCAATGCGAACTTTCAGGAGTACTTACTGAAAATTGATGCAAGCCCTGGTGCGTGCATCTGCCCTGACATTCATCCAACGGGATACGACCTGTCAGACGTTTGATAGCATCAATATTCATGCCCTGCTCAAATAATATGCTTGTAGCGGCAGAAATCTGTCGGGCGGAAAGCTTGCGTCCCAAACCGTCAGGATATAACGGTTTTTCCCCTTGCATACCTACCCAGTTTTCATATTGCTCGGTGTGAGCAAAGTTCAAACCGGATGGTCACTTCCCCAGAGAAGAAGCTTTGAACAACAGTTCCTTCATAATGAATCCGAATGTCTTTTCTTCACTCTTGAACAGGATACCAGCGATAATGTATTATGAATATCTGCCTGGCCGATATCAAGAATCGTGGCATCATATTTGGCAAGGATTTCGGTCACGGAAGCAGTCAGTCCCGGACGTCTTCGCCGGTAACTCGAATCAGAATCAATTCAGTATTTGATGGTTGCATAAAAAATAGACTTTAACGCTGCAAAGTAGAGAAAAAGTTCGTTTTTATGCTAAATAACATAAAAAAGTTATACCCCAAAAGTAAGATTTTTTGCTTATTTGCTTGGAAGTTAGTTTAATAATTACTTACCTTTGCACCCGGTTTCAAAATTAAAGGCACTGATAATCAGCGGATTCCTCTTCGCCTGATGCCTGAAAAAGACAACGTTTCGGGGAAGAAACCACTGTTTGCTGACAGTCCCGGATAGTATTAACTAAAACCGAATTACATGAAGCATGTAAAATGGATTTTTTGTTGTATTACTGATTTGTTCCCTTGACCGCTTTCGTTGAGAAAAAGACAAACCTACCGGAGGTTTGAGTGAGGGTGACGTAGCCCCTGATTTTAAAATCGAATCTGCGTCGAATGAGCAACCGGCTTTTAAGTTGGGTGATTTGAAAGGTAAATATGTGTTGCTTAGTTTTTGGGCAAGTTATGACGCGCAGTCCCGGATGCAAAATGTAAGTTTGAGCAATGCGCTTCGTTCTTCTCATAATGTGGAAATGGTTTCTATTTCATTTGACGAATATCAGTCAATATTTAAGGAAACCGTTCGTAAGGATCAAATAGTTACGCCCCACTTGTTTCGTGGAAACAGAAGGCGAGGGATTCCGGTTTATTTAAGTACCGTTTAAACCGGGGATTTACTAACTATTTATTGGATGGAAATGGTGTAATTATAGCCAAAAAACATCTCTGCTGCAGATCTTTCTGCTTATGTAAAGAAATCGGTTAACGATTTTAGGAATGTAAGGAGAAAGAGGGATTTTCCGGATCACCGTCAGGTGAAAACAATGGAGAATAGACAAAAGGAAATGGATACAACAAAAAGTTCCCTACACTTGCATTAGCAAGAAATAGGCGGAACTTCTATATACTCTTCGTTTATCCGGTGCATCCAAAACCTTAGGGCAATCTATGGATAGAATCCGTGAAGACTGCGGAAGGTCTTGCCTACCTTTTATTTAGGTGCCTTCTGGTACAAGAAGAATGCAATACCCGCATAAAGGATATTGGGAATCCAGACTGCAACGGCAGGAGGCACATTTCCGTTCACGGCAAAGGTGGAGGTAATCGTCTGGAACAGGATATAAGAGAAACTTAATCCTAATCCGATACCCAGATGAAGGCCCCATACCGCCTTTCGTTTTTCGGGACGAAAGCGATACACCGATGATAGTAAGGATGAAAGAGGCGAACGACATAGCGATTCGTTTGTGATATTCAATCTCAAACTCCTTGATGTTGGCAAACCCTCTTCGTTTCTGTTTGGCGATATAATCGCTTAACTCGGGACTGGTCAGCATTTCCTGCTGGTTTTTCATGATAAGAAAGTCAGAAGGTTCCATGTTGATGATAGAGTCTATCCGGTCTCCCTTAGTGATCTTTTCCTTTAAACCATCCAGTTCGCGTACCATATAATCGTGGATCGTCCATTTATGAACGGTGGTGGTATCGTAGGTAATCCGTCGTGCAGTCAAATGTGAAACCAGCTTTTTATCCACAAATTTGTCCAATGAAAAGCGGTTACCGGTTTTCATTGCGTTGTTATAGTTGTCGATATATGCAATCACTCCGCTATCCACTTCCAGCTGCACATTGCTTACCGAGTTTTGTTTCTTTGGTTTGATATACCGGTCTTCAAAATTCAGACGCGTAACACTTCCTTTCGGAATCACATACGAACTTAGTGTGAAAGTGACGAGGGCGATGATAGCGGCAGAAATCATGTAAGGGCGCATCATCCTCTTAAAGCTCATACCGGTGGAGAACATCGCAATAATTTCGGAGTTTTCTGCCAGTTTGGAGGTAAAGAAAATAACAGCAATGAATACGAACAACGGACTGAACAGATTGGAGAAATAGGGGATAAAGTTCATGTAGTATTCAAAGATAATTTTATCCCATGGAGCTTCATGCTCCATTAGTTTGTCCATCTTTTCGTTGAAGTCAAATACCACTGCAATAGAAATGATTAGTGCAATAGCAAATACGTATGTCCCCAAGAACTTCTTGATGATATACCAGTCCAGCCGTTTTATAAATCGATTGCTTTTCATTTCTTATAATCTAGTTGATACTCTTTTGACCATCATCGGTTTCCAGGTCGAGAAATCTCCGGCGATAATGTGCTTTCTTGCTTCCCCTGCCAGCCACAGATAGAATGCCAGATTATGTATGGAAGCGATTTGCATAGCCAGTAGCTCTTGCGCATGGAAAAGATGGCGCAAATAAGCCTTGCTGTATAATGTATCCACGCAAGAGGCTCCGTCGGCTTCGATAGGAGAGAAGTCCGTTTCCCATTTCTTGTTCCGCATATTGATAATGCCATCTTTGGTGAACAACATGCCATTTCGTCCGTTTCTTGTAGGCATCACGCAATCGAACATATCCACTCCGCGCTCAATACCTTCAAGGATATTGACAGGAGTACCGACTCCCATCAGATACCGGGGCTTGTCTTTAGGAAGAATTTCGTTGACAACCTCTATCATTTCGTACATCTCGTCTGCCGGTTCGCCTACGGCTAAGCCACCGATTGCATTTCCGTCAGCACCTTTGGACGCTACAAACTCTGCAGATTGCTTGCGCAGGTCGGGATAAACACATCCCTGCACGATGGGGAAGAGAGACTGATTATAACCGTATTTAGGTTCTGTCTCGTTAAAACGTTGTATACAACGGTCGAGCCATCTGTGGGTTAATCCTAATGACTTTTTGGCATACTCGTAATCCGAGTCGCCGGAGGACATTCGTCAAAAAGCCATCATAATATCCGCACCAATCGTACGTTCTATATCCATCACCTTCTCCGGAGTGAAGATGTGCTTGCTTCCGTCGATATGCGAACGAAATTCGGCTCCTTCTTCACGCAGTTTTCTGATTCCGGCTAATGAAAATACCTGAAAACCACCGCTGTCAGTCAGCATGGGGCGGTCGAAACCGTTGAAACGGTGCAGCCCGCCTGCTTTCTCGATCACATCCAGTCCCGGACGCAAATAGAGGTGATAGGTATTACCCAGAATAATCTGTGCCTGGATATCTTCTTTCAATTCGGTCAGATGTACTCCCTCACAGTGCCCAATGTTCCCACAGGCATGAAAATAGGTGTTTGTATCTGCCCGTGGTCCGTTGTTATCAGACCGGCACGGGCATTACTTTTTAGTGTCTGTATATTGTAACTCAAATGTCATTCCTGGCTGGGTTTCTTAACAGATAAATCAATAGGATCCGCTACTTTCTCGTTAGTCAATGCAATAGCGAATACCTCTTTTATATCGTTTACATAGTGGAAAGTCAGTCCTTTCAAATAAATGTCTTGAATCTCATCTATGTTCTTTTTTATTTTCGGCACTCATGATGATTTCCTTTGATTCCGGCACGTTTGGCTGCCAATATCTTCTCCTTGATGCCACCCACAGGAAGCACTTTGCCGCGAAGAGTGATTTCTCCCGTCATGGCAATGTTGGCTTTCACTTTTCTTTGAGTCAGGGCAGAAGCCAGTGAAGTGGCCATCGTGATACCTGCTGACGGACCATCTTTCGGAATAGCCCCTTCAGGAACGTGGATATGGATATTCCAGTTATCAAAAAATCTCTTCATTCAGACTAAGGACAGAAGCATGTGCCTTAATGTATTCAAGTGCCAGCATGGCTGATTCTTTTCATCACATCTCCCAGGTTACCGGTCAATGTAAGACGTCCGCCCTTGCCCCGGCTTAAACTGGTTTCTACAAATAAGATTTCGCCTCCGACAGCTGTCCATGCCAATCCGGTTACTACACCTGCGTACTCATTCCCCTGATATTTGTCGCGGGTATATTCCGGTGCTCCCAGAAATTCATACAAATCCGACGGTTTGATTTCTGTCTTGGCGAAATAACCGTCTGTTGCATATTGGCGGGCTGATTTACGAAGGATCTTGCCGATTTTCTTTTCCAGTTCACGAACACCGCTCTCACGGGTATATGACTCGATTATGGCTTCCAGTGTATCTTTGGGAAGTTTAATATCTGTCTTTTAAGTCCGTTGGCTTCCAATTCTTTGGGGAGCAGATGCTGGGCAATCTACTTTTTCTTCTGTGATATATCCGCTTACCTCAATCAATTCCATACGGTCGAGCAAGGGCCGGGGATTGTGTTCAGGTTGTTGGCTGTTGCGATAAACAATACCTTTGAGAGGTCGTAGTCTACATCCAGGAAGTTATCGTGGAAAGCAGTATTCTGTTCCGGGTCGAGCACTTCCAGTAATGCAGAAGAAAGGGTCCCCCCTGACGGTCAGCACTGACCCTTGTCTATTTCATCCAAGATGAAAACAGGATTAGAAGCACCGGCTTTTATCAAGCTCTTGATGATTCGTCCCGGCATAGCGCCAATATAAGTCTTTTACGATGACCGCGAATCTCTGCTTCGTCATGCACACCGCCTAAAGACATACGTACATATTTCCGTTTGAGCGCAGATGCGATGGATTTTCCAAGAGATGTTTTACCCACTCCCGGAGGGCCCATAAACAGATAATCGGTGATTTCATATCACCTTTCAGCTTCAATACGGCTAGATGTTCTAAAATGCGTTCTTTCACTTTTTCCAATCCCTAATGGTCTTTGTTCAACGTCTTTTCTGCGTTTTTAAGGTTCAGATTGTCAGTTGTATACGTACCCCATGGGAGATTGAGCATCGTTTGCAGATAGTTGAGCTGTACGCTGTAATCCGGAGATTGCGGATGAGTGCGTTCCAGTTTGGCAAGTTCTTTTTCATGAACGTGTCTCTGACTTCTAAATTCCAGCGCATTCTTTCTGCCTTCTGGCGCATTTCCTCTATTTCCTGCTCCTGACCGCCGCCACCCAGTTCATCCTGGATGGTCTTGATCTGCTGTTGCAGGAAGTATTCACGTTGCTGCTGGTCGATATCTTCACGGGCACGCATTTGGATGGATGCCTTGATTTCTGCCAGTTGCACTTCGCGGTTCAGGATTTCCAGTAAGTGATATGTGCGTTCACGTAATGAGTGGATGCTTAACAAGTCCATCTTCTCGTCTTTCTTGAACGGCAGGTTCGAGCAGATGAAATTGACCAGAAACATCGGGCTGTTGATATTCTTAATAGCAAATGCCGAATCCTGATGCATCACATCTGACGATTTGATATATCTCATTGTCAAGTCCTTGCAAAGGTTTCCACCAGGGCTTGAAACTCTTTATCATCTTTGCCAGGGACATCTTCCTCCAAAAGTTCTATTTCACCTTTCAGGTACGGATGAGTTTCGATGATGCTAGTCAGACTTAAACGTTTCATTCCCTGAAGAATGACAGTTGTTGTCTGATCGGGCATTTCCAATATCCGCACAATTCGTCCTACGGTACCGATATTGTGTAAATCTTCCAGTTTCGGATCTTCTGTATGTGCCGATATCTGGCATACTACTGCAATATCTTTATGTTTCTTGTCAGCATCTCGTACGAGTTTCAGTGAAGACTTACGGCCTACCGTGATCGGCAGGAATACCCAGGAAACAATACCATATTACGTAAGGGGAGTACCGGAAGAATTTCACCAGATTTCACATTTACATCAAATGCTTGTTCATCGTTCCCATCATAGTCTGTGATTAGCGAGAAGCTGTTATCGCCTCCATCTTCCAATAAATATCTTTCTTTCATCTTTTTCGTTTTAATTTAGTTTATGTCATACTGATATGCATAAATCGTTTGCAAAGTTAATTGATTCTCTCTAATAATAAAGCACTGCGTAGAATAAAAACACAAAAACAATGCCAAAATATCGGCTTGTAAAGGGAGTATTCCATATTATTATTTATTTTTGGCGATTTGCAATAAAATAATAGTATAAAACGGCTTTAAGATAAACGGATAAAATGGCGAATCCTTATTTTCAATTTAAGCAATTTACAGTGTGGCATGACAAATGTGCCATGAAAGTCGGTACGGATGGGGTGCTTCTGGGAGCTTGGACTTCCGTTGAAAGTGCGCACCGGATTTTGGACATTGGGACGGGAACAGGGTTGGTAGCTTTAATGTTGGCGCAACGCAGTTTGCCGGATGCAAATATTGTAGCGTTGGAAATAGATGAAGCGGCTGTCGGGCAAGCCAGGGAAAATGTTACTCGTTCTCCTTGGCAGGAGCGGGTAGAGGTGGTGCAGGCTGATTTTTAGGAAATACAGGTCTTCGGATAAATTCGACGTAATTGTTTCTAATCCTCCTTATTTTTTGTCGATTCGCTGGAATGTCCGGATCGTCAGAGAACCGCGGCGCGTCACAATAATTCTTTTTGAGCTATGAAGATTTGTTGGAAGCGAGTAAGCGGATTATTGACAGAAAACGGATTTTTTACAGTGGTGATTCCGGCAGATGTAGCTGAACGGGTAAAAAAAGATAGCTTCTATAAAAAGAAATTATATGCAGTCCGTCAACTGAATGTAATCACTAAACCCGGCGGTATTCCGAAACGTGTTTTGATTACTTTTTTTTTTCCAATCAAGAGTGCATTGTAGAAGAACTATTGACAGAACTGGCTCGTCATCAATATAGTGAGGAATATATGACGCTAACCCGGGATTATTATTTGAACATGTAAAAGGGTGACGCTATCCGGTAAAGATAGTGACGGTATATGTTGCGATAGTGACGGTATCGCTGTCATATACCGTCACTATTTCAAAGCTAGTTCAAAAACGCTATTTTGAGATCTTCGTTCTATTCCTTTCTAACTCATAATTCAAAAGAGTAATTTCTAGCTTTTGAACACTATTTTCTAGCAGTACTTTCTGAAGTTGCTCTTGAAGTGAAATTATTATTTTGTCTTTTGATAGTCTTAAATTCAATAAGCTGCTACAATAACTATACTACTCTTTTAAATTATTTGTTTTGTATATGCTTTATTTTAAATTCTTTCAGTGACTTTTCTATCTTTTGATAAAGGTCTGTTGTTTTTGTTGAGTATGTAGATAAAGACCCCTAGGCTCATCTGCGAATCTGAATAATTCATCTGTATCTGCATATATTGATACTAACTCATTATAAGCATCTTTACAACTTGAAGGATAATCATTTAGTTGTGGCATTATAGTCTCGATTGAATCTCTCTTTTGTTTTAACCTCTTATACGTATCTGTTGTGATAATGAACTCACTGAAGCTTCGCTAAGGCTTCATTGAAATCAGTGCAATATTCTCCATTGTATTCATGATCGTAAATTACTTTTCTCCAAGTATCACAATAATGAAAGAGTTATTGCTTCACTTTAAATCAGCTTCTTTCTCAATCATAGAAGCGGTATTAGAGAGTTTTGCTTATATACTCCTTTTTCTGAATTACATGAAACCAAAACTATGGCTAGTATCGCACTCAAATAAAAAAAAACTTTTTCATCATATCGTTATTTTTGTTACACAATCAATTTATTAGAATCCTGTTTGTAATACTGTATTAGAGTATTACAAGATTGATATTTTATATTCAAAAAACATTTATTTTATTACTTGAAGAATATCCAATGATACGCTTATTTGATTCTTCTGGAATTCTAAAATTCAGAAAGGGACTTTGTGAATGCGAATATAGTGAAATGAAAATAACAACGAGCATCAGCAGAGTTTTCTTCATGTGTTTAAGTATTTTGTTTGTTATCGTTTTCTCTATAAACAATGTTTGTATTTCCGCTATAAAGTTAACGCAAAACATTGATAACGCCAAAATAAAAGGGTAGTAAAGTTAACAAAATAGATTTTTACTCTAAATTAAATAAGAAAATGAGGATAATGCTAGAAACCTGTTCAAAGATAGTTCAAAGAATTGCCCTTTTTATTTGCCCCCAAACGGGGATAATTACACTTATCCTATATATATAATAAAAAAAGCCAATACTAATTGTACTGGCTTTTATTTTGTGAATCTTGACTTGATTTTTTTCTTCGTCGGGGTAGCGGGATTCGAACCCACGACCCCCTGCTCCCAAAGCAGGTGCGCTAACCGGACTGCGCTACACCCCGAAAAACTTTTAACTTAATAACCCTCTTTTTTGTAGTCGGGGTAGCGGGATTCGAACCCACGACCCCCTGCTCCCAAAGCAGGTGCGCTAACCGGACTGCGCTACACCCCGCTACTTTTTTGAAGGGTTGTTCTTTTCAAAAGCGGTGCAAAGATAGGGAGTATTTTTTAATTAACAATAGCTAAACGAATGTTTTTTACCTATTATTTCTCAATACCTTGAATCTCATCACTTTGCGACCGCACTTTTTTTTCTTGTCAGAGATTAGAAGTATCATCGGACATCGTAATTCATCTTTTCATCTCCTCTTTCACCTTTTCTCTGTCTCTTCGATGAATAGGGAGTTTGCGGGTGAAGGGCAACAACTTCACCACCTCTTCACCTGTAAGCGATTAGGTTTCAAAAATAGTTTCAATCCTTGAAACACTTCGTTTCTCGGTGTGAAACACTTTGTTTCATTAGAGAAACACTTTGTTTTCAAGGCATGTGAAACTTTTTAGTTTCAAATGGGGTTGAAACTAATAACGAAATAGCTTGACTAATCTTGCTCAATGATGTAATCAGGGTAAGCGGCTATTTGATTTTGTTCACGATGAAAAGAAGGTGAAAGAACGGCTCTTCACCTGCAAACTCCCTGTTAATCGGTGATACAGAGGAAGAGTGAAGGGGATGGAAGAATTGTGCCTATTATAGAGAAAGAATATTAAATTGTTCATAACTGTACCGGAGTGAACAAGCTCATAATGGTATATTGGGGGTGGTTGCCCCGTACATAAATTATCTGTGAGTATGAACTATCTTTCGATGTTTGCTGTTTTATAAATAAGAATTTTAAAATGAAAAGCCTTATGAAAACAAGAAAACAAAAAGAAACAGGTGAAAAAAAAGTGCACTTGTTAGAGCAAAAAGGATATGAAAGAATGGTGAATGAGATTGTCCCCGTTCAACAAGCGGAAGCATATCGCAAGCCAACTAATAAAGCGGTCAAAGAGGCGGTTAAGGAGTTAAATCCCGATACAAATAGTCTGGGTAGTAGAGGATAAGTAATTCCTCTACTACCCAGACTAATCATCGTATTAAAGGATTCAGGGGAGGCTTTCGGTGGTTCTCATTTAGGGAAAGTAAGAATAAAACAGCTTCCTTTCCCTATTTCTGATTTTACGTTAATACTTCCGTCATGCAAAGTCATGATCTGTTTGCACAGGCTCAATCCGATGCCCGAACCGGATGTTTTGGTGGTGAAGAAAGGAACGAAAATCTTGTCCAAAACATCTGTTAGAATTCCCTCGCCATTATCAGATATTGTTAATGTCGGGTTGTCTTTAGAGAAAAAAACTTTATCTGTATCTCTTTATCTATTTTTCGCTCGCATGTTTCGCGGGCGTTTTTTAACAAGTTGATAAGCACTTGCTCTATCTGTGCCCGGTCTACATATAAAAATAAATCAGATGCAGGCATTTCGAAATGAATATACTCTTCCGGGAATAATTTCTTTAAGTCCATAAACAATTCTGCAACAGATACTTTAGTACGGACAGGTATCGGAATTCGTGTCAGTCGCCGGTAATTCTCCACAAATCCTAGTAATCCCATTACTTCTTCTGTGAATAGTCTGCATAGCTTGCAACATAGCAGAATACTCCTTTTCTCCGAGTGATTCGGGGGATTCCCCTTTCACTTAACGTTTCCGAAAGAGAAATAATAGGAGTGATGGAGTTCATGATTTCGTGTGTTAATACACGAATCAGCTTTTGCCAGGCCTCCATTTCATTACGTTCCAGTACAGAATGAATATTCTTCAGACTGATTAACCGCTGTTTCTTCCCCTGTGTAGCAAATGTGGTGCAGGAAATAGCCATTTCCAGAACGATACCATTCTGCTCGATGCGGATCATGGACATATCATTGCTGATAGAAGCCTCCTGAAGTACGTCCGGTAGTTGTGATATTTGCCCCAGATGGGCCACTGCAGCCTGATTCATCCATTCAATGTGCCCGGAAGCATCGGTTACGAGTACGACAGTATCTACTTTATTTAATAAACTCTCGTAATACTGATGCTTGACTTCCTCTGCCAATAACTTTCCCCTGAAAGTCCTTCAATGCATTAGAAAGCTCCTGTACCCACTCATCCATCATCTTATTTTTGAAAGGCGGATGAAGATTCTGCGTCATATCGTTGTAGCGAAGTCCATCCGTCAATCGTCGTAACAAGGTGATTTGCTTGAACTGTATTCGGTAGAGATGCCATACCGGCACCTATCAAAAAGAGAATACAGACGGTAGTGCTGAACCATAACTGTCTTTTGATACAGCAGACAACTGCCGATAGAAAGCAGAAAAATAATTAAGATGTGCAATGCTACTTTGAACTCAAATCGTTTCATAAGCCTAATTTTTCAAGTTTGCGATACAATGCAAAACGGTAATCCCCTTAAATATTCGGCAGCACGGGAGATGTTTCCGTCGCTGATCCGGAGCGCTTTCTCAATGGCCTGCCGTTCCAGTTGTTCGAGATTCAGTACCATTTCTTCGTCCTTTTTCTGTTTAGGTGTCGCATGAAAAAGAGTTTTCAGGTTTTAGCATGGAGCCGTCTCCCAAGATTACAGCACGTTCTATCGTATGTTGAAGTTCTCTCACATTTCCAGGCCATGCATATTTCAGCAGTTTGTTTTTGGCTTCCCGTGTCAGTCCGTGCATTTCTTTTTTATATTTGCGGGCATAATGGTTCAGAAAGTGTTCGGCAAGCAGGATGATGTCATTGCCGCGTTCACGGAGTGGAGGTATATGTATTTCAATCGTGTTGATACGATATAATAAGTCCTGACGGAAATTCCCGTCTTCCACCATCTGACGGATATCAGCATTGGTGGCACATATTAAACGGACGTCGATGGGAATGGTTTGCGTACTTCCCAAACGACTGATTTGCCTTTTTTCGATAGCAGTCAGTAATTTAGACTGCATAGGAAGTGAAAGATTGCCAATTTCATCCAAAAACAAAGTCCCGTTGGTCGCCACTTCCATTCGTCCCGCTTTTGATTTCTTGGCATCGGTGAAAGCGCCTTTTTCGAAACCGAACAGTTCACTCTCAAACAATTGTTCGGGTATACTTCCCAGGTCAATCGTGACAAAAGGTTTGCCGTATCGTGGAGAACAACGATATAATAGTCGGGCAATCACATCCTTTCCCGTACCGTTTTCTCCGAGAATCAGTATATTGGCATCCGTATTACTTAGTTTATTTATCGTGGCAAACACTTCCTGCATGGCCGGTGACTCTCCAATAATATCATTTTCGAAGCATTTTGCCCGCTAAGAATTTCTACTTGCTCTTTCAGCATGTTGACTTCCTGCTGTGACTGACGCAGTCGCATACCCGAAGTAAGCGTAGCCAGCAATTTATCCTTTTCCCAAGGCTTGGGAATAAAATCGGTAGCACCGGCTTTGATGGCCCGGACGGCCTTGTCCGTATCCGCATAGGCAGTCATAAAAATAACAATAGCTTGTGGGTCAAGCTGCAATATCTGCTTCAGACTTTCAAATCCCTCTTGTCCGCTGATGGCATCCCGGCTGAAATTCATGTCCAATAAGATAAGATCGGGATGAAAGGTGGTCATGAAATGCTCGATCCGATCGGGGGTAGTAGCCACCTTTATTTTTTCTCCGTATACGGTTCCAGTAGGAGGTTGAGGGCAAAGAGCACGTCCTCGTTATCATCTACTATGAGTATCTTTCCTAATTTGTTGACTTCTTCCATATCTTCTATCCATTTAAACTCCGGGAGCAAAGATATGGATAAATCTCATGTGTTGTGTGTGCGATTGCGCACTAATTTTTGTGCGTATATGCACACTGAATGAATGAAAGGAATATTGCTATATTATTGAATGATAACTGTTTATCTGAATGGCACATCTTTTGAATGATAAATAACAAATATAACCAACGAATGAATCTGAAATTAATCTTCATATCTCTCGGACTATTGTTGACAGAACTATTGACTGCTCAAGATCAAACCACAGAGCTGTCATTGAAAGCAAGTCATAGAGATTGCCCGTATGGAATCTCCCCGATGCACAGACGGCACGCCACAGTTTCCGTTCTGCGTATTGGAACTATAAATATTATCGTGCCAATTATCTGCCGTCTTTAAGCCTGACATCCGATCCGAATCTGAACCGTGCCATTAACAAGATAACGATGGGAGACGGTTCGGTCAAAAGTTTGTCGAACAAAATCTATTGAATACAGATTTAACCCTGAATCTTTCACAGAACTTATCCTGGACCGGTGGCTCTTTCTTTCTCGAAACCTCCGCTCAACGCATGGATCTGTTCAGCGAACATAAATACTCATGGCAGACTTCCCCCATAATGATCGGTTATCGCCAGTCTCTTTTTTGGCTACAATAGTTTGAAATGGGATAGACGGATAGAGCCCGTGCGCTATCAGGAGGCAAAGAAAAGCTACGTAGAGACGCTTGAACTCGTATCAGCCAATGCGATTAATAAATTCTTTGCCTTGGCCACCGCCCAGAGCGATTACGATATTGCTTCCTTTAATTACGCCAATGCCGATACACTTTACCGTTATGCGCAAGGCCGCTATAACATAGGTACCATCACAGAAAATGAAATGCTGCAACTGGAACTTAACCGTTTGACGGAAGAGACAAACCGCATGAATGCCCTTATTGAAATGGATAATTGTATGCAGGAACCTCCGTTCCTATCTTGGTATTCACGAAGATCGGGAATTACGTGTCCTTGTCAGTCCTCAAATTCCGGATTTCAGTGTGAACCTGAATGAAGCACTGGCACTGGCTTACGAAAACAGTCCGGATATACAGACGATGGAAAGGCGGAAACTGGAAAGTGAGAGTGCTGTGGCGAAAGCCCGCGCCAATGCCGGCCTGAAAGCAGATATCTATCTCCGTTTCGGATTGACGCAGACTGCTGACAAACTGCCCGACGCTTATCGAAATTTGTTGGACCAGCAATACGTAAGTATCGGCATTTCTCTTCCTATCCTAGACTGGGGACGTGGAAAAAGGACAGGTGCGAGTAGCCCGTTCCAATCGTGATCTGGTTTACACACAAGTCGAACAGAGCCGGACGGACTTTGAACTGAACGTTCGTAAACTCGTCAAACAATTCAATCTGCAAACGCAACGTGTCCGGATCGCTGCCCGCACGGATGAGACAGCCCAACGAAGAAGTGAAGTGGCCCGCAAACTCTATCTATTAGGTAAATCTACCATTCTTGACTTGAATGCTTCCATTTCAGAGAAAGATAGTGCCCGCCGTAACTTTATATTTCGGCTTTATATAATTATTGGAGTTTATATTATACACTCCGTAGCATGACACTATATGATTTTGAGCGAAAATACGATACTGACAGAAGACTACCATCTTCTGATTGAATAGAGAACAACGAAAAAGTCAGTAAAGAATAGTGATGGAACCCTAATTAATAGAAACTTGTAAAAACACCAGATAATCTCATGGATATAAAATTAGAAAAGAAACCGTGGTACATTCGTTATAGATACTATCTGATAGGAGGGCTTTTATTTGCCGCCTTTTTGATTTATGTGATTACTTTGTCTTTAGGTCCCAGAAAACTACGGATAGATGCCGAAAATATACAGATTGCAGAAGTGAAAGAGTCTGATTTCATGGAATATGTAGATGTGGAAGGGCTCATTCAGCCTATACTGACCATCAAGATCAATACTCGTGAAACTGGAAGCGTGGAAAGGATTGTCGGTGAAGAGGGAAGTCTGCTTCAGCAGGGAGATACCATTCTTATCCTTTCCAATCCGGATTTGCTTCGCAGCATTGAAGACCAGCGTGACGAATGGGAGAAGCAAATGATTACCTATCAGGAACAGGAGATTGAAATGGAACAAAAAGTCTGAACTTGAAACAGCAAGCCCTGACAAATAGCTACGAATTGGAACGCCTGAAAAAAAGCATCGCTCTCGACCGCGAAGAATTTCAGATGGGAGTGAAGAGTAAGGCGCAGTTGCAGGTAGCTGAAGATGAATATTGTTACAAACAGAAAAACGCAGCCCTGCAACAAGAGAGCTTGCGACATGATTCTGCTGTCACGATGATACGTAAGGAATTGATTCGTAACGACCGGGAGCGGGAACGGAAAAAGTACGAACGTACTCGCGAACGACTGAATAGCTTGGTGGTCACAGCTCCACTGAAAGGTCAGCTTAGTTTCGTAAAGGTCACTCCGGGGCAGCAGGTTTCCTCCGGTGAAAGCATTGCTGAAATAAAAAGTGCTCGATCAATACAAAATCCATACTTCACTTAGCGAATATTATATCGACCGGATCACCACCGGACTACCGGCTACCGTGAACTATCAAGGAAACAAATATCCGCTGAAAATAACAAAAAGTGGTTCCCGAAGTGAAAGATCGTATGTTTGATATTGATCTTATTTTTACCGGAGATATGCCCGATAATGTAAGAGTCGGCAAGAGCTTCCGGGTACAGATTGAATTGGGACAGCCGGAGCAAGCGCTCATTATTCCGCGAGGCAACTTCTATCAGTTTACAGGCGGACAATGGATTTATAAAGTAAATGCATCAAAGACAAAAGCAGTTCGCGTGCCATTGAATATTGGTCGACAGAATCCGCAACAATATGAAATAGTAGAAGGTTTACAGCCGGGAGATTGGGTTATTACCACCGGATATGATACCTTTGGCGATGCGGAAGAATTGATCTTGAAATGAATGAAAAATAACAAATAGATAAAACATGAAAAACATTGTACTATGCGATACGCTTTTTTTGTTGCGTACAAAATCATATACTATTATTAATTTGCTCGGGTTAGCCTTTAGTTTAGCTTGTTGCATTATTTTGCTTCGTTATATTCATCGTGAGCTTACAGTAGACACACATTGCATTGATCGTAATCAAGTGTATGGTGTACAGACAACGTTTGAAGGAAATCGGGTATTAAGTGTGGCTGAAATAGGGAGCCGGGATAGTGTTTACATTGATAATAGTGGCATAGTGACGCGTTCACGCATCGTGTTGCTCGAAAATGATTATTTGACCTATCAGTCAAATCGTATTCCTGTTCAAGCTATGGCAGCAGATAGTGCTTATTTTGAACTTTTCCCTTACCGTGTGTTACAAGGTTCAGTGTCCTTGGAAGATCCGGCGTCAGTTTTGTTAATGGAGGGTTTTGCTAAAAAACTTTTCGGCAAAGAAAATCCTATTGGCAAGATTCTCACTTATTCGAATGGAAAGGAGATTAGGGTGACAGGCATATTAGAGGAACCAATTAATAAGCGGATGTTTAATTTTGACTTGGTCCTCTCTTCAAAACTATCATCATTATGGGAGCGTATGCCTTTGGATTTTATCCGTTTCACTTCAGAAACGGAAGTAATGAAAGCCAATAAGGCCGGGAGTTATCCCCGGTTTGAGTCAAATCAGATTCTCTGTTTCGGAGATGTTCAAATAGCCACATTTCTCTTAGTTCCTATCAGTCAAAATGTATTGGGGAGCAAGCATTACTTTACCAAACAGGGCC
>VOFK01001147.1_pt1 | contig 17804 bp, 23 predicted proteins | sample 5384121 | NCBI WGS metagenome assembly VOFK01 (sample SAMN12384730, study PRJNA508395) | human gut metagenome | isolation source: healthy gut J | host: Homo sapiens
CTCTTCAAACCGGTCATTCTGTCTATTATACAGATAAATTCCTCCCCCTTCGGTGCCAACCCATAAACGTCGATTTATCTATGTGCAAACACAATACATTATTGGTCAGCATTCTTTTTTATTATAAAAAACTATAATTATAATATTTCAAGGTAGACGGATTTCGGATGTCACCTTCAATATGAATCAGACCATAATTCGAAGTGGCTATCCACATACTATTATCACTATCGGCAATTATATCCCTTACATAAAACCAATTCAATTGAGCACCATCTACAAAACTCATATTTTCGAATAAAAAGCTATTTCCATCCGCCAACTGTACACCTAAACTTCCACGTGTACCTACCCAACAATTAGCATATTTGTCTTCATAAAGTGCAGAAACACAAGAAGAACCTAAGAATTTACAATTTTCCGGAGTCAGGTTTCTTACCCCTTTGTCCTTTGTGGTAAGCAAATATTCCACCATCATACGTTCCAAACCAAATTTCTCCACTACCCTTTCTCTGGACGACAGAAAAACTGTGGGAATAGTCATTCCGGTAAATTCTGGCATTTGTGAATGCGACTTCAATTTTCCTGTTGCATATTCCAGACAAGCTAATCCATAGGTACCGATCCCCCATCCAAATATTATTGTCAGAATCTGTAAACAAAGACCGTACGGAAGTGGTCGGAATATCATCATCGGCAAAATTCAAACTATGAAAGGTAAACATAGACTGATGTGTATCTGCATTCAGGACTCCTCCTCCAATAGAACCAAGCCACATCATACCGGAGTTATCACGTATAATGGAATTTATTTCATCACAAGAAATATAATGAGAAGAGCCGCGGGATTTATAATTAATAAAGTGTCCGGGAGTATCATTGCTCATAATACTCAACCCGCTACGTGTTCCTACCCACAAAGTATTGGTATTCAAGTCTTCAGATATATCATATACAATATCATCGGATAAACTAATATTGTCACCTAATTTATGCCGATAGTTCACGTAAGATACCCGCTGCAGGTCTTTCGGATTATTGAGTTTAAAAAGTCCGCAATTCCAACTACCTACCCATATATTTTTTATTGGTATCTTCGTAAATAACATGAGCAGAATTACGTTCATTCAATTGAGGATAAGCATAAAACTTGCCGGTAGAAGGGACATACCTATATAATCCCGACGACCATGTACCAATCCATAAATCACCTTCCGAGTCTTCGAATAAAGATTTGATAGCAGTATAATCCAGGACTCCATCAGTCTGTTCCCGATGATAAACTACAAATGAATCTTTTTTCGGCAATATATTTGCACAGCCCGGAATCCGTTCCCAGCCATACAGAATGATCCCGAGTAACCAGCAAACAAGATACGACATTATTAGGAATTTCAGGAGCCAGAATTTTTCTGATCTCCCCTGTTTTTTTTATTAAGAATATTCAAGCCTTCCTGAGTGCCAATCCACAAGTTGTGTTTATAATCATCCACCAAAACAAAGTATGTTGTTATTAGTCAGTAAACCGGGGGCGTAAAGATTTGATTTATATAACGTTGCCTCATAGCCATCATATTGATAAAACCCGTAACGGCTAGCCAACCAGATAAAGCCATCCTTATCCTGATAAACTTTCTGGATTTCATCTGTAGGCAAATTATTAAGAGCAGGCAGTTTCTTAAAATTCAAATGTGAAACAATATCACCTTCGAATGCGAAAAGTAAAGTTGAAAATAAGGCACAAAAAATAGAGGCATAAAACCTTCTATTGATATAAGAATATTGATTGTTTTCCATAATACAATAATTGTAATATTTGCAAAGATAAAAAAGTTTTATGTATATATAAGGAGAATTATCATTCTTTTTAATCGATTTTACACGCAAAAACGCCCTTTTCTGTAATTGAATGATATATAACCGTTATCGAAACATATTTGCTCCAAAGATTTGATTAAAAGAATTATCTTTGAACCCTGAAACAAATACCTCAAGTCATGAAACATTTATTTATCAGGTTTCTTTTATTTTACCTGTTTTTTTATTGGAATAAGCCCAATAAACGCACAAACACAGAAAGTCTGCTAATCCTATTTTATCCGGCTTTCATGCCGATCCGGAAGTCTTATACTCCCGGCAGACCAAACGTTATTATATCTATCCTACCAGTGACGGTTTCCCCGGTTGGGGTGGAAGTTATTTTTAAAGTCTTCTCTTCAAGGAATTTGAAGGAATGGAAAGAAGAAAGAGTCATTTTAGATATGAAAAAAAGATGTCTCTTGGGCAAACGGAAATGCTTGGGCCCCCTGTATTGAAGAAAAGGAAATAGACGGGAAATATAAATACTTTTTTATTACAGTGCAAATTCTGTCACTAATAAAGGCAAGCAAATAGGAGTAGCCACGGCAAACTCACCGACCGGTCCGTTCACCGATTCCGGAAAACCGATTATCACTTCCTCACCTGTCGGACAAGGGCAACAAATTTGATGTGGATGTTATTTACTGATCCCACATCAGGCAAAAAGTTATCTCTACTGGGGAACGGCTATATGGCAGGGGCCGAACTCAATAATGATATGCTGTCTGTCAAAGAAGAAACAATCACGGTGATGACTCCCAAAGGCGGAACTCTGCAAACGTATGCTTTCCGAGAAGCTCCCTATGTATTCTTCAGAAAAGGAGTTTATTATTTCCTATGGTCCGTTGATGACACGGGATCACCCAATTATCATGTAGCTTATGGAACCGGCAATTCTCCATTAGGCCCCATTCAGGTTGCCAAAGAGCCGATTATTCTCATACAATCTCCTAAAGATGAAATTTACGGTCCGGCACATTGTTCGGTGCTTCAAGTTCCTGACAAAAAGGGCAGTTGGTTTATCGTATATCATCGTATTAATAAGGAATATCTGAAACATGGACCGGGTTGGCACCGTGAAGTCTGTATAGACCGGTTGGAATTTAATAAAGACGGGACAATCAAGCAAGTAATTCCCACACCCTAATCCCATTATCAAGTTTCATTAGAAAATGATAAATCAGGATCAGGTAAAGTCAGTTTTCCTTATGGGAAACTCTAGTTTCCAAGGCTCGAAACTTTAGTTTCAAAGGTTTGAAACTAAAGTTTCAGAGTCTTGAAACCAATCGTTTCATTAAGGGAAACACTTTGTTTCTCGGTGAGAAACAGAATCTTTGCCTTAGCTACTTTTTCGCCTGTAGACTCTATCTAAATTGAAGGTGATAGGTGATAGATTAGGTGATAGGTTAGCGACAACCTATCACCATTCTGAATGTACGATGAACAAGCAGTTTCAGAAGGGCGGTGATAGGTTGAAAGAGGATTCTTGTTTTTTACATAGGAAGAGGATTGCGAATATACAGGGTCCGGCATTTATAATGTTTCTTCTATCCGATCAGAAAGCACAATTCCTCCTTGAGGATAAACTTCTAATTGCACCCTTCCCTTTTCTTTTTACCTTCAAAGGTATAAGCTGAGGTTCTCCTCTCTTATCATCTTTATAAAGAGACACTGTTTTTCCGGCAAACATATCCAAATCAAACTTCAATTTTAACGGTTCACTTCCGGCATTTACAGCTGCTACATACCAAGTATCTCCATGACGACGGGCTAAAACTATGTATTTTCCCGGATAACCTTCAATGAAACGTGTTTCATCCCAAGTGACAGGAACCTGTTTCATAAAATCCATGCAAACCGGAGAAACATCATTCAGATTATTCGGAGCAAGAGCAAAGTTCTGAACGGGGTTTTGGAATAGTATGGCTGTCGCCAACTGGAATATGTCAGTAGTACGACGAGTGGTGCCTCCGTCATTGTTACGATTCAGACGCTTGTTCAGGAAGCAGCCGCCAAACTCCATACAGCCTACTGCGTTGCGAATGAACGGATGCAGGCAAGTATTGAATGCTTCTTCATCACAGAAATGCTGGCTGAACACCATATTCTCGGAAGCCAGCACAGCCTTTTCACTGCCTACATAATTGGGGTACATACGTTCCCAGCCGCGAGGTATGGTGCAACCGTGGAAGATTACCATCAGACCGTGGTCGTCAGCATCACTCAAAATATCTTCATACAGGCGCATCGTTTCCTGCTTGTCGCCACCGAAAAAAAATCGACTTTGATTCCTTTTACACCCAGGCTTTGCAGCCATTTCATTTCACGTTTGCGGATGATTGCATTGTCCATGTGATTAATCGGGCCTTGTTCAATGTCATTCCAATAGCCGGAGGAACTGTACCACAAAAATAATTCCACTCCTTTGCCACGTGCGTAGTCAATCAGAGATTTCATACGTTCACGGCCGATATTAGTATCCCACCAGTTATCTATCAATGCATACTCATACCCCATTGCAGCTGCAAAATCAATATAGCGCACCTGATCGTCATAGTTAATACTACCATCCTGCCAGAGAATCCAGCTCCATGTGCCGCGTCCGAAACGGTAGTCATGCTTCGTTTCATAAAGAGGACGTACGACATCCCAGATAACGGTTGTTTCCACAATCGGTTTCAACGTTTCGCCGACGGTTATGGTACGCCAAGGAGTAGCACCGGGTAATGCGAATGCCGGAGCAACCGTTCCGTTGCCATTATTCTCTTCGGGCATCGGGAACGCCACTGTGTACAGATTACCTTCGCTTACATCGCTCAAACGGGAACCGCAATAGCGACTGTCTACTCCTGTTTCGCTCACCAGCACCCAACCGTCGTCACCGATACGGAACAGACAAGGGAACGTGTAACCATGCCCGTACTGCGAACGGTCACTCATGGGAGCATCTGCTTTATACTCTTCCTCATAACTCGGTTTTGTGCGCTTCCATCCGATCATCGCATCGCTCTGCGGACACAGGAAAGTTGTAGTCTGCCGTGGAAAACGGAAACCGGTCTGTTCATGATTGACGGTAACGCTGCCTTTCCCTCCCTGTCGCGGTAAGGTATAACGGAAAGCGACATCATTATTACTTACGCGGAAAACGATTCCTATCTTCTGTCCCTGCGCATTCTCCAAATTACAAGTCAGTTCATTCGCACGATAATGTACTTGGGAAGTCTTAATACGTGTCTGATGATAGACAGTGTCTATCACCTCTACGGAATGTCCCGACAACTTCAGGGCTTTCGTAAAGTCGCCTATATTCGTGCTGATTCCCAAAGGAGATTTTTCCAGCATTGCTTTCCCGTTGTAGGTAACGGAATAGCAGGGAGTTTCTTCGTCCTGCACAAATACAACTAATTGCAGTTTCTCATCCGGGCCTTTCACTACCACATCTTGTGCTGCAAGGCTATTCAGGCTGAGAGATATCGCCAATATGCTTACAATGTTTTTCATATATACTAATTCCAGCTTATTATCTTTAGAAAATTCACATCTACCCCCCAGATACGTTCTTTTTCACTTCCAGCAACTTCTACTTCGTTTTCAGACGAATCACCGTAAATGAATAGGCGGGTAGTTGCTGCTTGAAGTTTACTCCGACTTCGATAGTGTCGGTCACGGGAAGTGGAGTTGATTCCGGTGCACCTGCCAATACTGTCCTTACAGCAGAAGGTTGAACACTGCCTATGCCAGGTAATTGTATTTCTGTCTCCACACTGACAGGCAATAAGTTGACCAGTTTCACAATCACATCTCCGGTCTTGCTATCGCGGACAATGGAGGAACCGATACGAAAACGCTTCACCCGGTTGTCCTGATTATCAAGAATTATCTGTGAGGGGATATAATGGCTACCTGCATTCTGCCCATATAACTTTTGAACGCAATATCCGGTAGTCGGTTTCACTTCACGGTTATTGAAGTAAATCAAGTCCGGGCTCCATTGGGTATGCTTTTCTTTTGCCAGCAAAGGAGCATAAGAAGTCATGTGTACTACGTCTCCATTACGTTCCAAGGCGGTCAGGTAAAGAGCTTCAGTCAATGCTGTTTCCATATTGGCTTTCCGCCCGGGAATATGAAAGTGGCATATTCGCCCAAATAAACTTTTTAGTCTTTTTTTTTTTGAACGGTCGTATTTATCGTAGAAGTCCTGATTATGCAGAAACCACCCCGGAGACTGATAATAATGTTCGTCTACCATAGGAATGCCTAATTTATCCGCCAACTTCCAACCTTCGACGTAATCGGTACCTTCATTGAAAGGACCAACTGTACCTACAACGATTATTTCAGGGTATTTCTCCTTAATCGCATTGAAAATCATCGTGAAGCGTTCTTCGAAGATATCAGTGATAAGATCTTCATTTCCGATACCGATGTATTTCAGATTGAATGGTTTCGGATGCCCGGCTTCGGCACGTACCTTTCCCCATTTGGTCTTCCTAGCGTCACCGTTTGCCCATTCTATCAGATCCAGAATATCCTGAATATAAGCACCCATTTCGCTCATCGGGATACCGCCTTGTTGTCCGCCTCTCAAATCACCATGACAGGCAGAGTTCTGACAAGGAACACCTGCTGCGAGCACTGGAAGCGGTTCCGCGCCAATATCTTCGCAAAACCGGAAATATTCAAAATAACCCAACCCCATGCTTTGATGATATCCCCAAAGGTTACGGGCAGATTTGCGGGCTTCCAACGGGCCAATCGTATTTTTTCCATTGATAGATATTCTTCAGACCATCACCATGAGCCACACAGCCACCGGGAAAACGGACAAAGCGAGGATGTATATCGGCTAGTGTCTGCGCCAAATCGGCACGCAGACCATTCTTTCTACCTTTGAATGTATTCTGTGGAAAAAAGAGAAATCATATCCAATTCGACTTCTCCCACTGATTGCAGTTGAAGTTCCAGATGCGTATCGGCATTTTGTTTTTGCAGTCAATACAGTTTTATAAGTTTTCCATGAACGGAAGAAACGGTTATCGATGCCTCTCCCTGCACTGTGCCATTGGAATCTATCAAACGTACCTGCAATTTGTTAGATTTATGTCCGGCCGGAATACGTCCCAACAAAAGAAATCATACTTTTTCGCCGGCTTGAAGGGCTATCCCATCAAACCCTGCATTTGTCAGTACAGGCTCCCGGCTGTTGTATATTCAACACAGCGTAATGAGGATTATTCGGATGAACGGGATCGGAGGTATTTATTGTGAATGTGGCATTATCTCCCTCCAACTTCCAGGAATGCGTACTGTTCCAATTCTTATCTCCCTCACGGTCGGACGGATCATATTCAAAATCCCTGTTTTGAATCAGTTCTGCGTATAAGCCACCATCAGCAGAATAGTTAATATCTTCGAAGAATATTCCCAACAGCAAATTACTGATTTCTTTTGTTTCCTCCGGTTGTACCGTAATCGTCGCTTTTACAGGTTTCAGCCCGGCAAAACGCTCTTCTCTATCTTGTACCGGACGTTCTGCATGCAAAAACATTCCGGTATTGGTTCCTTTCATAGTGTTTCGTCAATTTGTCCACCAGTGTCCAAGATACCCGATTAATATTTCCGGTCTGTTCCTGCCCGTCAATAGTTACCTTTACTCTTGTTCCCTCAAAATCAGAGGTTACCTGAGGATATTTCTGACTTTCCCAATAAACCAGGTCTTTCGATTTTTGCCTGCCCGTATCCGTCATGTGTATTCAACTTCCATGTGCAGAGCCATCCGCCGTCAGGAAGTTGCTTCAAGAACGGATCGAGCATTTTTCTTCTGCGATCCCCAACGGCTATAATCACAACGGAGGTATCCGGTTCCCTGTCCTACTGCGAACCAATGCTTCTGATCCATGCTCCAGGCAAAACGAAGTCCACTGCGTCCGTCATCCCGGGAAGTTGCATACGAAAATAGAAAAACGGAATCGGAGTGTTCGCCGCCTCTCCGATTGCAGCTAAAGTAACCTGTTGGAACGACAAAAAACAAGACAATACTACTAGCAGGAATAATTTTTTTCATGGCATAAGTATCATTAAGATTATCAATCATAAAGACAAACTCTTCACTGTTATGAGAAGCACATATTGAGTGTGTAAAATCACCAATTATTATTCAAAGGCATATCAAGAAACAAGCGAACAAGAACAAATTGTACGCCTTTCCTGTCTTATGTATTATTTTCCAGTCTTAAGGCAGCAATTTGCTCCGGCTTATCATAGTCCGGTTGGTTTGCCGTAGACCTTATACAAACGTTTCAATTGGTCTTTTTCAGTGATAGGTATCACAGTTCCGTGACGAGGGTGAAAGTCCATACTGACAGCATGATCTATGACTTTAAAATTTTCCAGGTCGGTACTTTCCGTAAACTGGTATTTGCCTTTCATATATACATCGTACATCAGGATATACTTGTCCGAACCTATTAGCGGAAAGATACTCGAACCTTCTACCGCTTCTTTCGTCTGCTGTTTGTATTCCCCTGATTCCGTCCATTGTCCGGAAGTCAGGGAGACGGTAGTCGCTTTCTTGATGCCGTTTCCATCTCCTTCTGTCTTATAAAACAGATGATACAGTCCATCTTTATAGATGATATCTCCGTCGATACATGACTTGCCATTTTTAGGAAGAAACAAGGGCTTCGGCTCACCTTCAAGGTCGGTAAAGTCTTTATTCGCATACGCATAATAAATGATATCTGCGCCATTGCCATGCTTCATTGACCAATATACCATATACTTTCCGGCTTCTTTGTCATAAACGGTCTGTGGAGCCCATACACGTTTCAGGTTTTCCTGGGCAGGATATTTCTTTTGAATATTGACAATATTGGAAGTCCAGTGCACCAGGTCCTTCGATTTCAACAGCACCATGGCACGGTTGGAATCCCAACCGTTTCCGGACACCATGTCGGTGACAACCATATAGAATGTTTTACCGTTCTCACAACGCAAGATATGAGGATCACGTACCCCACCCGTAGAACTAATCACACGGGAATCAAGTACAGGTTGGTTACCATTCAGGGCTTTATAATTATATCCGTCGAGGCTGACTGCCATGCGGATCGCTTCTTCGCTCATCCGGTTCCCGGTAAAGTAGACAAACAAATAAGCGGATTGCTGGCAGTAACCGGTCAGCACTCCTATAAAAAGGAGTGCTAAAAGGGTAGTATATTTCTTCATATTCATTTAATATTCAGCACTTGGCTGGGGAGTAATCAATACTTGAAATCGGCTGGTTTCACATAGACACGATATTCTTTAATCATACCCGGATAATTCTTTTTTTCGGCACGGGCAGATAACGGAAGCCTGTTACAGTCTCCACCTTACTCAAATCAATCACCAGTTGGTGAGTATACGCCACATTATCTACTGTCATCCAGAAAGTAGATTCCTGTAAATCGAAAATCTTATCGGCTGTACGGTTGCCACTACGCGTTTCTTCACTATCGGCATAACGAATCTTCCAATGTTCGCGGGATACCGGTTTACCATCAGCACCCAGGACATCAAAATTCTGCAATAGCAGCAATATTGTCATTTGCCTGTGGTGAAAGAGCTTCCGAGACAAAAATAACGTCCTTTCACCCGGAGTAGCTAAAACGTACTTCCTGCCAGCCGTTGCCCGGAGTAAATGCACCTTCGTGTGCAACCTTCTCGCCTGTCAGTTTCAGTTTCTCTCCCTCTTTTTTGCGATGAGTTTCCGGTGCTTTTTCACGAAGCACATCCAAGAGGGGTTTCTTCAGGCCTTTGATAGAAGCCTTTGACGGGACCTTTCAAGTCAAGAACAAGAATCTCATTCTCACCTTCTTTCAGCCAGCACCCCGGCATAAAGAGAGTCTGCTGCGGACCGATTTCCCAGAAACGCCCCATTGCATGACCGTTCACCCAGACCATACCTTTTCCCCATGTACTCATATCCAGGAAAGTATCACCGACTTTGTCCAGTTTAAAGGTCGTTTTATAGTAAGCAGGCATAGCTGGTAATATTTTCGTATCCTGATAGTTCTTATTCTTAATAAAGGAGTAATCTACAGGGAAGCTGTACACCGTCCAGTTTTTCAGTTCTTTCGTCCGGTCGCCTGAAAGAAGTTCCACCTTCTCCGTGATTCCCTTCCGGTCGTGAATGGACTTGTCAAAGTTTACACGTCCCATTGCCTCCACCAGAATATCCAGTTGCGTCCCTTTCTTCAAAGCAGGCAACACTGTCGTGAACTCACCTTTACGACGATCCAAACGTGTCAATAGTTTACCGTCAGCATAGATTTGTGCCCAATCATGCACTTCGGTAATCTTCAGAGTCGTTCCGGATTTTACAGCTTCGGGCAATGTCGTCCGATACAGAATTGTTCCCCAACCTTGGTTAAATTGTTCCATAGGTTGAATATCCACCGTCTGTTTTGCTTCCGGCAGATTAGAGAAAAGAGGAGCTATTTTTGTAAAATGAAACTCAGGAATTTCAATGACCGGCAATGCGGCAGGTATTTCAGGCAACGCTTCACCGGCAGGAAGATATGTTCTCAATAAATCGCGAAGCAGGAAATACTTCTCTGTCGTCCAACCGGCTTCACTGATAGGAGCGTCATAATCATAGGAACTGCACATGGCAGAATAAGCAGGATTGTTGGCACCGCCCCAATGTCCGAAGGTCGTTCCTCCGTGAGTCATGTACAGGCTGAAAGAAATATTACGGTCGAGCATATCCTTGATACCCTGTACCATATCCTTGGCAGGGCGGGTTTCATGCTTCCGTCCCCAGTGGTCGAACCATCCGCTCCAGAATTCGCTGCACATCAACGGAGTTTCCGGACGTAGTTCTTTTAATTTCTTGAATTGCTGGTCAATATTGGCACCGGTTCCAAAATTCACTGTCCAGAGCAAATCCTCCAATGCGTTATTTGTGAAGTTACTACTCCAGTCACACTGGAAAAGAGGCACATCCGTAAACCCTGATTCGCGTACCAAATCACGCACGGCAGCTACATAAGGCTTGTCGGTTGCATAAGAGCCTGTATTCATTCTCTACCTGCACCATGATGATATTACCACCTTTATTTATTTGCAGTGGCGCCAATTGTTTGCCGACTTTCTTTCATGAAGATGCCCACACGCTCCATGTAGTAAGGATCGAGCGTACGAAGTGCCACATCTTTTTTTTTCTTTAACAGCCACCAGGGAAGTCCCCCCATCTCCCACTCCGCACATACATACGGACCGGGACGGACAATGACATACATACCGTGCTTCTGTGCCGCACGGCAGAAAGCTGCAATATCATTCTGACCGGAAAAGTCAAACTTTCCTTCTTCCTGTTCATGGATATTCCAGAAAATATAAATACAAATAGTATTCATGCCTAATGCCTTGCACATCTCAATGCGATGTTCCCAATAAGCTTGCGGGATGCGGGTGTAATGCAGTTCGGCAGCCTTCACCACAAATGGTTCACCGTCCAGCAAAAAGGTATTCTTGCCGGCTTCAAATTTGCGGGCAGTAGTTTGCGCCTGTGCAGTACTAAAGAAATAACTGTAAAAAGTACCAGTAAAGCAATCAATCTGTTTCTCATGGTTTATTCAAAATAGAATTTTAATAGTATACGGCAAAGGTAGGCGATTCACCTAAAATCCGAGGGCATAATTATCATTCAAAAAGGGTTGGAAATAAAGCAAAATAACTACAAACAGGGCCATTTTCATTTATTTTCCCACTACAAAAGCAATATCCAGTATAAGTCCGGCTATCAGTCATAACACCAAAATCAGTTTTCTTTTCGTCAACATACTTTCCAGTTCTTCCGCATTCAGGCGAAGATAGAATTGCCCGCGATAGGCGACAGAGATAGCTCCCGTTTCTTCGGAAACAATAATGGCATGAGCATCCGACTGCTGAGAGATTCCCATTGCTGCGCGATGTCGCAAGCCAAGTTCTTTCGGTATATTCAAATCATGGGATACAGGAAGAATACATCCTGCCGCCTTGATACGTTTTCTTGCTGATTACCATTGCGCCGTCGTGTAACGGACTATTCTTGAAGAAGATATTTTCAATTAAACGTTGGTTGATTGCCGCATCAATCATTTCACCTGTACGGACGATTTCGTCTAAAGGAACGTTATGCTCAATGACAATCAGTGCACCGACTTTTTGCTTTCCCATGCTCAGACAAGCCATTACCACAGGCATAATATCATCATGTTTCAATACTTCTTTCTTCGCCCCGTTAAAGAGACGGGCCAATGCACTGACATGCCGGTGAGAACCCAAAGTCAGCAAGAAACGGCGTATCTCATCCTGAAACAGAACAATCAGCGCTATCACACCCACATTCATCAAAGTATCGAAGATGGAACCCAGCAAGCTTCATCTCCAAAACCTGAGTCACCACCAACCAGATCAGGATAAAAACCAGAATTCCGGTGAACACCTTGATAGAACCGGAAGCTTTCATCAACTTGTATGTATAATACAGCAAGAAAGCCGCCAACAGAATATCGATAAAATCTTTTATGCCAAATTCAAAAAACATCGTTCTCTGATTTTAATTTTTCAACAATGCGAACCGCTTCCACTGCTTCGCGTACATCATGTACCCGCAGGATGTGAGCGCCTTTCATTAACGCAACAGTGTCCAATACGGTTGTCCCGTTCAATGAATCTTGCGGGGTGCCTCCCAACAATTTATAAATCATTGATTTCCGTGAAACTCCTACCAACAAAGGTAATTCGAATATACGGAACTCTTCGAGATGTGCCATTAGTTCATAATTATGCTCCAACGTCTTTCCGAATCCGAATCCCGGATCGAGAATGATATCTTCACTCCCAAGTCGCGAAGCTGCTGCACTTTACGGGCGAAATACAGGAAAACATCTTTATCAGATTATCATAAGGGGGTTCTTTCTGCATATTCTGCGGGGTGCCCTGCATATGCATCATGATATAGGGCACTCCCAGTCCGGCTACTGTCTGAAACATCCGGTCATCCATTTCACCGGCAGCAATATCGTTAATGATAGCAACGCCATACTCGTTTACGCATTGCGCTGCTACATCAGCCCGAAAAGTATCTACGGAAATAATAGCCTCCGGATGATTGCGGTTCAGAATCTCCAGACCGGTGCGTAACCGGTTCATTTCTTCTTCGGCAGAAATATGTTCTGCATTAGGACGCGAAGAATAAGCGCCTATATCGATAATAGCAGCGCCTTCATCAATGATTTGTCGGGCCCGGGCAGCAATGTCTTCTTCAGTCTGCATCCGGCTGCCGGAATAAAAAGAATCGGGAGTTACATTAAAATTCCCATCACCTGCGGAGTAGCAAGATCAAGCAACCGCCCTTTTACATTTATATAAATAGGAGATATAGGTTTCATCATTGACAACATTCCTTTTAGATCGCCTACAAATGTAGATAAAAAAAGCAAGTATTCGTACTAAAAAGAAGAAATAAACGTATATTTGCAAACTATAGAAGAACCCGAAAAATTCATACCATGAGCCAAACAGCCCTATCTTTCACCCGATTTCTTTTTTTATTTTTATTCTTTACCGCTTCTGTAAAAGCCCAGAAAGAAGCTAAAGACTTTAACGTTGACTCTACCCTTTATGCCTATTATCAACGTTGTCAGGAATGCTTATTGCAACCCGTTGTACTTAGCATGTCCGATACCTTGTATCGAATGGCAGAGGAACGGCATGATAAACGGATGCAGGCAGTAGCTATTTCCACCCAACTGGATTATCATTATTTTCAGGCAACAAATGAAGACAGCATTATCTATTATACCAATAAGGTGAAAGACTTCGCCAAAGCAACCCAACAACCCAAGTATTATTATTTCGCATGGTCGAACAGGCTTATTCTATATTATCTGAAAAACGGTAGAACCAATATTGCACTTTATGAAGCGCAGAATATGCAGAAAGAAGCACAAGAGGAAGACGACAAAACCGGTCTGTCCCGCTGCTATAACATCATGTCGCAGATTTATACAGTCAAAAGACTGGATTCCATGGCTTTCGAATGGCAATTGAAAGAAATAGAACTGACGGAGAAATATGATCTGGAAAACTATAACATCTCGCAAACATACAGCCAGATAAGCAGTTATTACATCAATACCAACCAGCCGGAAAAGGCACTGGAAGCATTGAAAAAGGCGGATGCAACCGCATACTCCCCTACACAAAAAATATCCGTGCAACTGGAATACGTTAATTATTACAGCAAATTCGGAGATATGCAGGCAGCCGAGAAAATACTAAACGAATGTAAAACAGCATTTGATCAGGATAAAAGATTATGGTCGATAAAGAAAAGACTATATAATATAGAATACGTCTATTATCTGCAATCCAAGCAATACCCAAAGGCACTGGAAGCTGCCGAGAAACAGGAAGCGGAGGAATTAAACCTTAGCGAAAGTATACAGAACAGTGTCCATTACCTGACGAAAGGAAAAATATACAGCAATATGGGTAATATGAGCGAAGCAATCAAATACCTGCAAATGTATATCGAAGCAGAGGATTCTTTAAAGATAGCCAATGAACAAATGGCCAGTAGGCGAATTTGCCACCTGCTCGAAGTGGAGAAACTCAATGCCGAAAAAAAGGAATTAATGCTCCAGGCACAGGAAAAGGAGATACGCAATAAGACGACATTAATCATCTCATTAATTGTTTTGTTAGGTATCCTATTCATGTTCTTTATACAGAGAGAATTTCCTGAAACGTAAGTTGAAAGTTTCGGAAAGCGAACTTAAAATCAGGAATGAAGAGGAACTCACTATATCCCGGGAGGAATTGCACAAAGCCAAAGATATAGCCGAAGCAAAGCAGCCGGATGAAGACAACGTTTATTGAAAGTATGACACATGAGATTCGTACACCGCTTAATTCGATTGTAGGCTTCTCACAGATTTTAAATGATCATTATAGCAATAGTCCGGAAACTCAGGAATTCGTCAAAATCATAGAGAATAATAGTAATGACCTACTCCGGTTAGTTACCGACGTGCTTGCTCTGTCCGAACTCGACCAATATGACAAGCTACCTACGAATATCCACCACAGACGTCAACGCCATCTGCGAACTTGCTTACTGAAGTAGCTAAAAAAATAAGAGCCAGAAAGGAGTTGAAGTATTCTTCAAACCTGAAAGAGAAAGCCTGTTTATACTCAGCAATCAGGAACGTATCTCACAAGTATTGAATAATCTGATGCACAACGCTGCCAAATTCACCTCGCACGGAAGTATCTGTATAGCGTATTCCATATCGGAAGCTGAAAAGAAGATTGAAATCAGTGTCACCGATACAGGAATAGGGATACCCGCAGACAAACAAAATTGCGTATTCGAACGTTTCTATAAAGTAAATTCTTTCACACAAGGGACAGGACTAGGACTTTCTATATCCCGAAGTATTGCAGAAAAACTGGGAGGCAGCCTCCAGATAGATTCTTCTTATACAGACGGATGTCGGATCGTACTAACCCTACCTTTAGTATACGCCTAAGCAAAAAACCGTCCGAAGCCGTATCTAATCCGAAAGAATAGCCTATCTTTGCAACGTTTTAAATAGATGTTCAGGTTATGAAACTTTCTGCTCTTTACCAGATTTTTCTGGATTGCCAATCAGTAACTACTGATAGCCGGAACTGCCCGGACGGTTCTTTGTTTATCGCCTTGAAAGGTGAGTCATTCAATGGCAATGCCTTTGCCGGAAAAGCGTTGGAAGACGGTTGCGCATTTGCTATTATTGACGAGGCCCAATATGCCATAGAGGGTGATCGACGATACATACTCGTAAACGACTGCCTGCAAACATTGCAACAGCTAGCCAACTATCATCGACGTCAACTCGGAACACGGGTTATCGGTATCACCGGAACCAATGGAAAAACAACAACCAAAGAATTAATCTCCGCCGTTCTTTCTCAAACGCATAACATTCTCTATACCCAAGGAAACCTGAACAACCATATCGGAGTGCCAACAACTCTACTCCGGCTGAAACCGGAGCATGACCTTGCCGTCATAGAGATGGGTGCCAATCATCCGGGAGAAATCAAGTTCCTTTGTGAAATAGCCGAACCGGATTATGGTATTATAACCAATGTCGGTAAAGCTCACTTGGAAGGATTCGGTTCTTTCGAAGGGGTGATTAAGACCAAAGGAGAGCTGTATGACTTCCTCCGTAAGAAAGATGCCATCACCTTTATTCATCACGACAATGCCTATCTGATGAATATTTCACAAGGATTGAATCTGATTTCTTATGGAAGCGGGGAAGATCTTTATGTCAACGGCCATTACTGACAATTCACCTTATCTCGCTCTCGAATGGAAAGGGTAAGGACGGTGAAACGCCACCAGGTACGCACGCAGTTGATCGGAGAGTATAATTTCCCGAATGCCCTGGCTGCCATTACTATCGGACGTTTCTTCGGAGTGGAAGACCGAAGAAGATAGACGAAGCGTTGGCCGGATATACACCCCAGAATAATCGTTCACAGCTTAAAGAGACAGCAGACAATACCCTTATCATTGATGCATACAATGCCAATCCTACCAGTATGGCGGCTGCCCTGCAAAACTTTCGAAATATGACAGTTTCTCACAAAATGCTTATATTGGGGGACATGCGCGAACTGGGCACCGAAAGTCTGAACGAACATCAGAAGATTGTTGATTACATAAAAGAGAGCGACTTTGAAAAAGTATGGCTGGTCGGAGAGCAGTTTGCATCTGTCTGTCACTCTTTCAAGACGTATGCAAATGTACAAGAGGTCATAAAGGAACTTGAAACAAATAAGCCTAAAGGCTATACCATTCTCATCAAAGGTTCCAATGGGATCAAACTTAGCTCAACAGTAGAATATTTATAATCACTGTTTCATCATTCTTGGACGCACCACATAATAAGCAACCAGACTTGCGAGCAATGCTCCGGTAGAATTTGCTGCAAAATCCAGCCAGTCTCCACCCCGGTAAGTAGTGCAATATTCCTGCAGTAATTCCTACACACCCGCTGAAAAGTACGGGGCAAAGAAGAACGCTCCTACCCAAGCATGCCACATCGGAGCCTTGTCTCTGCGATGTGCACGCAAAAATTCCAGCCACAGCATTCCCGACATACCAAAATACATACAAACATGAACCAGCTTGTCTAAGTTAGGAATTTCATCCAAATCCGTCTTGGGCGGTTTAAAAAACGACAGATAAATCACTGTCAGGATTATAAAAAGCGAGATCGGATATTTCTTAATATAAGATAGCATATCTAAATAATATTACAATTTTCGTGCAAATATAAGTATCATTTTCTATATTTGCGCTCTAAAACGTATATTTTATAACGATTTGTAAGATAAAACAAGATTTATGGCAAAAAATGATAGAGCAAACTTCGGCAGTAAATTAGGAGTCATACTCGCTTCTGCCGGCTCTGCAGTCGGACTGGGTAATATCTGGCGGTTTCCCTATGAAACCGGAAATCACGGAGGTGCTGCATTTATATTAATCTATTTAGGGTGTATTCTCCTTTTAGGGCTTCCTATTATGATTGCAGAGTTTCTGATAGGACGCCATTCGCAAGCTAATACGGCAAGGGCTTACCAAAAATTAGCTCCCGGCACACATTGGCGCTGGGTGGGACGTATGGGAGTATTGGCAGGTTTCCTGATTCTCAGTTATTATGCCGTAGTTGCAGGGTGGACGCTGGAATATATTCTCGAAGGCTGCCACTAATGGTTTCTCAGGAAAAACCTCCGGAGAATTCATCACCTCGTTCCAACAATTCTCCAGTAATCCCTGGCGACCAGTTATCTGGTTAATAGCCTTCCTGCTGATTACGCACTTCATCATCGTGAAAGGGGTAGAAAAAAGGAATCGA
>VOFK01001787.1_pt1 | contig 17800 bp, 29 predicted proteins | sample 5384121 | NCBI WGS metagenome assembly VOFK01 (sample SAMN12384730, study PRJNA508395) | human gut metagenome | isolation source: healthy gut J | host: Homo sapiens
GTGAATGGCTGCGCCTTCGAAAAGAATATACGGATGCCAGTATGAGTAAAGCGGCAATACAGAAGATTTATGACTACGACTGGTATTACTTCTGTCGTAACCGCGCTTATGAGCGCGGGGCGACACAAGGGCCGCCACTGGAAATTGACAGTCGGACGATGAACGCCGGTCTGCACTGTTTCAAACAAGGAACGCTTTGGTTTCCTTTGACGAAAGTGCATTTCGAGCCGTTATGCATGGGTTGACACACTGGAGGATTTGCGGTTACTTCGCGCCATTATCAAAACGCTGAACAAAGGACTTGGAAATATTGACATTTGTGACGCTGGAGGACATAGTCGAAACTTGCGCGAAGATGGGGGCTGTTCGCAACGCGCCATATCGAAGAAAAAAAATAAAAAAATTTTTCAAAAATGGTTCTAAAAAAAAGCTGTTCCCGTGGCCTATGCATTGAGGGGACTTTTTCAGTCCGCCTCGTGCAGCTTGAAAAGAACATATCCAGCGACTGGAATGACATCAAGCGGATGAGCCAGAAATGGAAAAAGCGATGCGGAGGATGCGCGAAGACCACCTGTACAGATTTTCTGTATAAAGACGGCCCAATAAGGTGACGAGCGGCCCCATCCATGCCAGAAGCAGCTTTGGCAAGCTGTTTTGCGATGACCCTGCCCCGTATAATGGTACACCTGTCCAGCCACAACGGAACGTAATGGGGGCAGCTCGGAGAGATCCTCGGAGGGGCGCAGGCCCGTGGAGCGGCAGCCAGCCGCCGCTGTTTGAAATCGCCCATTGGCTTGGGAAGTAGCGACGAATAAAGCCAGAAGCACAAATGTCAGAAACCGCGGGAACCGTATCCCGCTATGGAATACGCCGCCTTGGTAAAAAGGAGAAATGCAATGAATCCGAACATTGATTTTTTAGGCATCTGCCAGCTCCTGAAAGCACTCCGAACGGTCGGTTTTTCTGAGAATGAAATCAAAAAGATCGCGCGGCGGATCGCTGTCGAGCTTGGTGCAAATTTCACACTTTACGCTTGATCTTTTCTCCGTTTTGGTCATAGCTATTCTGTCGATATTATAGTAGTGTGTGTTGCTGCAGGGGGGTGAGAATATGGCAAAGAAGCAAACCAACGGAAACCTTGCGCTGGAATAACAGCGCGTCATCGTAATCCCGGCGCACGATGAGATCATAGCGCGAAAGCTGCGCGTCGCAGCCTATGCCCGCGTCAGTTCCTCCAGCGAGGATCAACTCAATTCCTATCGTGTTCAAAACCAATACTATTCGGAACTCATCTCCGGCAACCCAGATTGGGAAATGGTTGACATCTATGCCGATGAGGGCATCACCGGCACGTCGGTTGAAAAGCGCGAAGACTTTCAGCGCATGATGCAGGATTGCCGCAAAGGCAAGATCGACCGGATTCTGGTCAAGTCTATTTCCCGATTTGCCAGAAATACAAAGGATTGCCTTGCGGCTGTCCGGGAACTCAAGGAACTTGGCGTCAGTGTCCAGTTCGAAGAACAGGGCATCGACACCGGCTAGGTGTCTAGTGAGATGGTCACGGCGATCATGGCATCGCTGGCACAAAAGGCAGCGAGTCGATTTCAGGCAATGTCAGATGGGGCGTCCAGAATCGGATGCAGGATGGAACTTATATGACAGCATCCGTTCCATTCGGGTATGAACTTTGCGATAAGAAAATGAAGATAAATCAGGAAGAAGCCCAGATAGTGCGTCAAATTTTTGACCTCTATTTGTCAGGCGTTAGTATCGAAAAAATTGTGCTTGAGTTAAACGCTGGATGTCATGAAATCAGCGATAAGAAAATCTGGTGTAAAACTGCAGTTTCCTATATTTTGGGGAACGAACGATATATCGGGGATCGACTGCTGCAGAAATTCTACATGACGGATACTCTTCCGACGAAGCAAGTAAGAAATAATGGTGAGAAGGCGCAATATTATGTAGAAAATACACATCAATCCTGCAATCATCGATAGAGAACGATTTCATGCGGCGCAGGCATTGACGTGTGCCGGAAAAAGAAACAGGATGCGCCATCACCATGCGCCAGAGCAATTTAAGAGGGAACTGTTTTGCGGAATGTGTGGTGGAAAACGGAAGACAAAAAAAAAACCGGCATATTGGTCCTGCAAAACGCATAGCAAAGATAAGAAGTCATGTGCTAATTCGCCTGTGCAGGAAAAAATCATGGAGCAGGCTTTCTGCCGCATATACTACAAACTCAAACACCACGGCGGCCCCATCTTCACACAGATGCTCTCAAACATCCAGAAAATCCGCTACAGCCGAATGCTATGGAGCGAAGACGTGATCTCCCTTAACAAGAAAATATCAGACACACTCAGTCAGGTTCAATTCCTAACCCAGCTTCAGCAAGCGGGCGGCGTTGATCCTGATACTTTTATCTCCTCAAACAACAAACTCAGCGAACAGCTCCGCAGGCTGAAACAGGAAAAAGGAAGGCTTCTTGATACCGACAGCGACGATCTGGCAGATCGTACCCGCGATCTCATGGACGCGCTGGAGGACGGGCCGGACTTCCTCGACGGCTTTTTGATGCGGAGCTGTTCGATGCGCTTGGAGAAAATCATCGTGGACAACAATGAGCGCCTGCGGTTTCGGCTGAAAAACGGCTTGGAATTGCTAGAGCAGATCGAGAGGACGAAGCGGTAATGGGGAATCGGAAGCTGCCGTTTGGGTATCAAATGCGCATGGGTGAGATCGTCCGGAACGAGCCGGAAGCAAAAGCGGTGCAGGACATTTTCCTGCAATATATGCTCGGCGCATCGCTGAAGGAAATCGCAGAGCAGATGAGCAAGACCGGCCCCGCCTATGACGAGGGCAAGAGCTGGAATAAGAATATGATTGCCCGAATCTTGGAAAATTCCAAGTACACCGGCGCAGACAGCTATCCAAACTGGTTGACATAAAATTATTTGAATCAGCCGCCGAGAAGCGGCAGACCAAGCAGCGATTGCCAGAGCGGACACCCGCGCAGAAAGCACTCAAACGTGTCTGCTCCAAACCGCCTACGCCGGAGATCGAACAGCAGGTCACACCTGCTCGGCAGGCTGGCAGAACAGCCGGAGCGCATCATGCAGCCAGAGCAAACATCCAAGCCGACGCATACGAATACGCAGGCTGAGCTAGATGACATTTTGAACACCCAGCCGCTTGACGAGGACGCTGCCAGAAGTCTGATCTGCAAGCTGGCACAGGAGCAATATGACGCCATTGGCAACGAGGAATACGAAACCGAGCGCCTGCGGCGGCTGTTTACGGCATTCGAATGCACGGCAGAGCTCAACGCAGAGTTACTGCAAAGCACCGTCTCCGCCGTGCTGGTGACGCGCCAGGCGGTGCGCTTGCAGCTTAAAAACGGACAGATCATTGGAAAGGAAGATTTGGTATGACAGACGAAAAACCGCGCGTCATTATCATTCCACCCAAGCCGGAATTACAGCAAACGACTACGGTCACAAAGCAGCTTCGTGTAGCAGCGTACTGCCGTGTCTCGACCAAGGAAGAAGAACAGGCCAGCAGCTACGAAGCCCAGTGCGAATACTACACCGACAAGATCATGTCCAACAAGAGTGGACAATGGCTGGCACTTTGCAGACGAGGGTATCACCGGCACGTCAACAAAAAAGCGCACCGAGTTTCTGCGTATGATTCGTCAGTGCAAGCAGAAAAAGATTGACCTCATCCTTACAAAGTCCATCCAACGATTTGCCCGCAACACGCTCGACTGCATCAATTATACGCGCATCCTTCGGCAGCTTGGCATCGGAGTCCTCTTCGAGAAAGAAAATATCAATTCCCTGCCGCCGGACAGCGAGTTCATGATCACCATGTACGGCGCAATGGCGCAGTCTGAGAGCGAGTCCATCTCCGGCAACATCCGGCGCGGCCGGCAGATGCACGCGAAAGTCGGAACACTTAAGGTTCCCTGTTACCGGCTTTACGGATATAAAAAAGACACAGAGGGCAAATTCCGCGTCATACCAGAACAAGCAGAGATCGTGCGCGAACTCTACAAGCGATATGAGAGTGGCGCCAGCCTGCGAAATCTGCAAGACTGGCTGGAGGAAAATCAGATCAAAACGGTTCTCGGGGAATCCAAATGGACAACGACGTCCATCAAGAGCATCCTGACAAACGAGAAATACTGCGGCGATGTGCTGCTGCAAAAGACCTTCTGTACCGATGTGATCAGCAAGAAAATCGTAAAAAATGTCGGCCAGATGACCCAGTACTATATGCCCGATCACCATGAAGCCATCGTCAGCCGGGAGCAGTACAATGCAGTAGAAGGCTGAAATGGCGCGTCGGAGCGCCCTGCGCAGCCCGTCTACAAAACGGCTGTGACAGGACGTTCCTGTTATACAAGCAAATACGCCTTATCAGATAGACTCGTCTGCGGCGATGCGGAACACTTTACCGCCGCTGCACATGGACATCCCTTGGACGAAAATACCCTGTCTGGCGCTGCACCAGCCGCCTGAACTACGGCACAAAATACTGCCACGATTCTCCGACGATCAAGGAAGAACCGCTGCAGGCGGCGATTCTGGCAGCGATCAACTCTGTAATGAGCAATAAACCGGCTCTGCTTGACCATATCAGGAATGCAGTATCTCTAGAGCTCTTGCCTGTGCAGGGTCAGACGATGAGCCTTGCCGACATCGAGCGTCGCCTGATACAGCTCGACGAGCAGTTCCAGCAGCTGCTGGCGGAAGCCATTGATGCCGAGGATAAAGAAGCCTGCAACACTCAGTTCGCAGGGATCCTTTCCGAGCAGACTGCCCTCAAAAGGCAGAAGGAAGCAATCCTGCAAAAGCAGCACCGATGCGAGCCGCGTCTGCACCCGCATGAAGCAGGCAGAAGAAGCCATAGAAGACACCGCATCCACGATCACCGAATGGAACGAAAACGCCGTCCGGCAGATCGTAGAGCGCGTGACAGTCCTTTGCTGATGAGGTGCTGGTACGGATCAAGAGCGGTGCAGAGATCAAACAGCGATTGGAGCGATGAGAATGATTTATGCAACCGGCGACCTTCACGGAAACACTCTCCGATTCCAGCCGCAATATTTTCCAGAGCAATCCGACATGACGAAAGACGACTACGTGATCGTCTGCGGCGATGCAGGACTTGTTTGGCATGGCGATAAGAGCGACGATCCGCAGCTCGACCGACTGGAAGCCTTGCCGTTCACTGTCTTGTTCCTGGACGGCAATCATGAAAACTTCGATGTGCTGAACGAATATCCCGTGGAGGAATGGCACGACGGAAAGTACACAGAATTCGCCCGCACGTCATTCACCTGATGCGCGGTCAAGCGTTCGAGCTGCAAGGCCGCACGTTCTTCACAATGGGCGGCGCACAGAGCCACGACATTGCGGACGGGATTCTGGACATGGACAGCCCGGATTTTTACGAACGGTACGATTCTCTGCGCCGCAATCGCGGGCAGTTCGCATCAACCACATTTCATGGTGGGAGGAGGAACTGCCGTCCGAAGAAGAATACGCGGAAGCCCGGCAGACGCTGGAATGGCTGGACTGGAAAGTCGACTACATCATCACACACTGCGCACCGACAGCGATTCAGCAGAAAATCAACGCCGATTTCAAGCCGGATAGGCTGACGGACTTTCTGGAAGAAGTCCGCAACTATAGCCGGTTCCACTACTGGCTGTTTGGGCATTACCACGACAACCGGATCATTGATGAAAAGTATGTTCTGCTCTATGAGCAGATGGTAAGAATCTTATAAAACAGGGCAGAGAAAGGCACCGTCATACGGTACTTTCATCTCGACTAAGACCGCTGCATCTGGTATAATATCTATAATTAGTTCAAACGATAAGGCATCTATAAAGAAATGCAGGAGGTGCGATAGTGTGAGCAGAGAAACGGAAAAAGTTCTGAATCCTGAAATTATGAAGCAGACGCAGAGTCTGGTCACATTTGAAAAAACGGATGATATTTTGCAGGATATGCGAGGGATTATTGATTCGTCTCGTGACGCGGCATATCGTGCGGTCAACGTGACATTGATTCGCCGCAACTGGTTGATCGGTTATCGTATCTCAGAGGAAGAACTGAGCGGGGAAAACCGTGCAGAGTATGGCGCAAGCGTGATTGCAAGACTGTCAAAAGAACTATCAAAAAAGAATACGGAAAAGGCTTTACGAAAACGAATCTTTACAGCTTTTATTCGTTTTACAAAACCTATCCGCAGATTTTCCAGACGCCGTCTGGAAAATCTCAGCCGAGTCTGACGTGGTCGCATTATGCAGTGCTGCTGCAGGTTCCGGACAGCACTGCGCGTGAATGGTACGCGAAAAGAGGCGGATGAGCAGATGTGGAGTGTGCGGACATTGCAGCGAAATATCTCGTCTCTCAGTATTACTACAGTAATGCTGCAAACACAAAAACCGGAACTTGTAGAATCCGAAATGAAGGCTAAAACGTCCGCATATGCGGAACGGAAGTTGGAATTCATTAAGAACCCTGTTGTGGCTGAATTTCTTGGATTGTCTGGTGATGCGACCTTTACGGAAACAGATTTGGAAACCAGCATTATCTCTAACTTACAGAAATTCTTGATGGAACTTGGTAAGGGTTACGCTTTCGTTGCACGGCAGCAGCACATTCGCACCGAGACACAGGATTATTACATCGATCTGGTCTTCTACAATTACATTCTGACATGCTTTGTCCTGATTGACCTGAAAACCGAAAAGATCACGCATCAGGACGTTGGTCAGATGGACATGTACATTCGTATGTATGATGAGCTGAAACGCAGCGAGGGCGATAATCCAACGATTGGCATTGTACTCTGTTCGGATACTGATGCAGACATCGCAAGGTATTCCATCCTGAATGGCAATGAGCAGTTATTTGCGACAAAATACAAACTCTATCTTCCGACGGAGGAAGAACTTCGTGCAGAGATTGAGACGCAGAAAGCAATTTTTTATCTGCAGCAGCAGAAAGGCAAGGATGCCGATTTATAAAATCCACGGGTCAAAAAGAAAAGCACGGTTGCAACGCCGTTTTTTCTTTTGAACTGATATCTTGATGCAAAAAATACATACAGAACTCAATTATCAGTGTCCTTTACCGGCTGTATGTATTCTAAAACGGCAAGCAAGGGACTGCTCTCGTGTTCCATCCATTGATTGAAGTCTATAGTCACACCATTGGAACGCATATATTTATAATAACTGCCTAGAACTTTTGCGGAAGCATAGTCAGGGACAAGCGCGTCATATAGAGTTCGTATTTCAGTCCCTTTGCGAATATCGATCTGATTCAGCTTGACGATTGTGTTCATAATCAAACGCAGTTGATCGATAGTGTTGCAGCACGAAACAATGATTACAAAGGTTTCCCCTAATTCATGCGTAAGATATAGCTGCTCATATATTGAGAATAATCTGGGCATTGTTTTGAAAAAGAACACAATTATGCCAATTTACAGCTGCGTACTTAAGAGCACACCAAGAGAATGCAGTACATGCAATCTCTTCGTACCATGATAAGCACGCATTGGAATGGAACGTGTTGAGACGATACTGCCGTAATACATAATGGCACAACTCATGCGACAACTGGAATATAAGTTGATTCCAATAGCCCGTTTTATCCAGAGAAAGACGTATGCGGATAGGCTGATAACATATCTGTAGTTCTGGACAAGACGACTTTGAGTCGTTATATATTTCACAAGGCTCACCTAAAGTATATTCTCGGCCAAACGAAGACTCAAATAGCGGAAGCAAAAAGTGGAGTGATCCTATCACATTCAGGTCTGCTTCTCAAAAAGCGAAAAGAATTAGAAATTGACACCATAACTCCCTCCACGCTAAACTATTCAACCCCGTATTGTTAGTGCTAACACAAGTATAGCAAAAATAACGATAAAATAATCCAGATTAAAACAGAAAAAGCACGACCGAAAGCCGTACTTTTTTCTGCCATATGAATAAGCGGGCTTAATGACGCGATGTATTCAGCAGCGCGGTTGTCTTCATATTGACAGCCCATGAGCTCCCGCTGTGTTTGTCGGTTGACTGACACAGGGGGCATCAAAAAAGTTCACGGCCTTCCGGATCTGCTGAAGGTCAGAAAGTGAGGGCATTCTGCTGCAGATGCTCAAGAACGCGATGGTAAGCAGCCTTCAAAGATGCGGACACAGCAGGCTGAAAAGAAATAAGTTGAAATCAGGCCGCCAATCAGGGCAGCTTCATTATCGGTGTACTGCATGATTGCTCTCCCTTCGCAAGAATCAAACGAACGGGGCAATCATACCACAAAATGTTGTAGCAGGCTATTCGCAAAACGACGAAATGTTCAGTACACACACTCGCAGTTGTAAATTGTAGATTGTGTTGCCATAAGATTCATTGAATGCGGAGATTTTGGTTGAAGCCATCTAGCTAAAAATGCGTTCTTAAGGGAAAACTCGACTAAAAACAGACACATATGATACAATTTATATATAATTGTAAAATTGAGGTGACGCGCTGTGAAAACATATGAAATATTGCCAACGGACAAAAACCTGGTTCAAACACTTATTGACGATACAATTGGAAGAGATTCCGATGTGTTCCGCTTCGTCAATATTCTGAATTCTATTGATTGCAGCTATTCGGTTGCTCTGGATGGCCGCTGGGGAAGTGGAAAGACTTTTTTCGTGAAACAAGCAAAACTGGTGCTAGATGCCAACAATGAGCACTTGGCCGTTATGGATGCAGACGTTCGCAAAAAAGTTCTTACATCATGCCAGAAATTTATACCTGCGAACAGCGAGCTGCAGCCGCAGGTATGTGTATACTATGATGCGTGGGAAAATGATAATGACGAAGATCCCGTATTGTCTCTGATCTATACGATTTTAACTGGCATCAACTCTGATTATTCTTTTTCCGAGGGAAGGACGTATTATCAATAGCTGCATCAATTGGAGAATTTTTTACAGGTAGAAACATTGCCGAGATTCTAAAAGAACTTAGAAGCGCATCACCGCTTGATTCCCTGAAATCTAAAAAGAACTGCGGGAAAAAGTCAATGAATTCTTCAATAGTCTTTTACCTGAAAAAAGGGAACCGCCTGATAATCATGGTGGATGAGCTGGATCGCTGTAAGCCGAGTTACGCGGTAAAGTTGCTTGAACGAATTAAGCACTACTTTACAAATGATAGGGATCACTTTCGTTTTCTCAGTAAACACGTATGAATTAGAAAAACGATACGCAAGTATTACGGTGACGATTTCGATGCTGGCCGATACCTTAGTCGTTTTTTTGACCTCCATATTAGCATCCACCTGTAAATATGAGAAAATACTATGAAGTAATTGCCTTTTTCAAACTCACTCTATCAAGTTGATCAGACCATTGACGCTGTCATAAAAGCATTTGGTTTTGAATTAAGAGAGATTTCAAAATACTTCCCGAAAGTAAAAGCGGCAGTATATCAGGAAACCCACGGTGACGAGGTGTTATGAGTACGCCTTTCCCGAAGAAAAAGCGCTGCATTTTGGCTTAAGAACTATTGTGCCAGTTATGATTGGATTGCAAATATACGATAGCGCACAGCTTGCTGATTTTATTGATGGTAAAATTACGAGCCGCTGATTGCAGTAGCGCATCGAGCTGATTATCGTGTGTTTTCTTGTTTATTGGAGCATGGAGAGAGTTTTAACACGAAGGAAAATCCACGTGGAGAAATACAGTTGGATGAGAGATTAAAAAAAAGTTTACTACGCCATCTTTGGTAATGTACTTGCGGGAACTAGTTGTTTGCAAATTGGAAAGCTGGAATTTGGAGAAGATATACGAGAGAAGCTGTTGAGAGCAGCAGGACTATTTACAAGTTTTTTCGGATTATACAGTTTGAAAGTTGAGGGGAGGCTTGGAGAATCTACCGAAGCCCTTTACATTTGTATTAGGACAAGACGGAAGCGAGAAGTCATGAACGTCAGAAAACCCGCGGATTACGGCACAATATATCGGAAATTGACTGCAATTCTTCCGCAAATGGATGAAGTGTATGCCATTAGTAAGGCCATTAGCCAGCGCCCGGAGAAGGGCGCAGCCGTCGCTGCCGCAGAATTTTTGCAGGCGAATTTCCCTGACCGCACAGGCTTTTTCCCCGTGCAACGTGGCCGGATGCGCAATTTTACAAGACTTATAAAAAGACCAAAGGCGCCTATGGCGGAAGATAAAAACAGTTGGGTGTGCTGTATATTCCGCAAAAGTATGCGCTATACCGTTTTCCTCCGGATATAGTGTGTCAGAATCCGTAAAAACTGCGCAGAGGACGGAGCTGTCGTCAGCGGACGGTAAAGGCGGCGTAAGAGGTCGGCATTTTCATGCCAGGAAGCGCAGGCGAAGCCATCAATGCTTCGGACGACCTGTAATAAGTTCGAATTATACTGGTATGCCACTTCTGGATACAACCGCTGCGATGGCTTCACTAACCAATGTGGATTGAGCGAGGCGAGATAGACCGAGTAGGAAAGGTGAAAAAATGCGGTGTTGGTTGCGGAGAAAACCAAGACGGTACAACAGATCATATACTTCGACGATATCTGTTACAGAATTCATGCCGCATCTGTCCCCTCCAGCGCTTGAACACGTTGCATAAACTGCCGGATCAACGCGCCCTGCGCCTCCGCATCCAGCATGGAAAAGAGAAACATCAGGGTCGGTGCGGAAGTCGTGTATTTCCCACGCTCCAAATCACTGTATGCGCGGCTGGAGATACGAAGCTGCTCAGCCATCGCTTCCTGCGTCAGCGCCATCTTCTGCCGCAGGGAAGACAATTCCGCGGAAAGAAGCTCAGAGAGCAGCGCCGGGTATGGTTTCATCCTGAAGACCTCTATAGTTTATAAGTTCTATGGAGATTTTATGTCGAAATGAAGTCTACTTCACGAAGCGCACTTCGTGCTACGCGTTCAAACCTTGTAAAAAACAGATTCGAAGCACACAAGACAAAACAGCATGATTCACTGAAACAACAAAATATCCAATGCGCGTCAGCGCGGAAAGGAGAAGCTATGAACGTCAGAAAACCTGTGGATTACGGCACGATGTACCGGGAATTGACTGCAAGTCTTACGCAGAATCTTCTGCAAATGGATGAAGTGTATGCCATTGGCAAGGCAATCAGCCAGCGTCCTGAGAAGGGCGCGGCGGTCGCAGCCGCAGAGTTTTTGCAGGCGAAGTTCCCTGACCGCACAGGCTTTTCCACACGCAACGTGCGCCGGATGCGTGATTTTTACAAGACCTATGAAAATGACCAAGCGCTCCTTCAGCTGGCGATGAAAATCGGCTGGACGCTGAATGTGGTCATCATGGAAGCGGAACTGACAAGCGTACAGCGGATATCCTGTTTGCAAAGGGCTGTAGCTGAAAGACTATCGAAAAAGAAACTTTTGGAGATCATTTTGAACGACGCATTTGCGGAAAAGCCTATCGACGAGCCTGACGAAATATGCTATAATATTACAAACACAAGCGAGGACGGAGCCGATCAAGCACAATTCGAGTCACCACTGCGTTGCGTGGCGAAAAGAAAAAGAGGGGTTGTACGATGCGGTCGAAGAAAAATCTCGTCATTGGTTTCTTATTGCTGTTCCTTGGCATCGGACTTTCTGAGTACAGCTTACTGCTTTCTATATTTGCAGGCGTGGCTGGGATCGTCATGATGATTCTTTATGCGGCGGGTAAGCTCAAGCGGAACACTCCTGAGACAAGTGCTGTGTCCTCCAAAACCAGCTAAAATTCAGCCAACGACAAAAACACAGCAAGCCAATGCGCAGAGCGTCTCATTTTCGTTGGAAGCGCAGCAGCTTTATCAGCAGCTTGCAGATCAATACACCCAAATCGTAAACAATGGTTGTTTCGGGACACTGTCACAGATTGAGGAAAAAATGGGTTGCTGCAAACGCTTCCTTGAACAATGGATGGAAGCGCTCTGTAATAAGGACTTTGTACCGCTGCTTCAGAAACAAAGCAAGAGTACGACGAATATTTAAAAAGGGCTTTCGTCTGCCGCTGTTTGGAACATGGAGGACGATTCAGGCAGAAGGCGGCGATGACAGTATTCCGGATGGGCTGACCAAGGCGCTCGTGGGGCGGATTCAAGGAAAGCAGAAAATGCTGCAAGAGTTTTGGGAAGCAGAAATGGTTTGAAGAACTGATACCATCTCTTCAAACCTATGAATTGACTGTCAATCCAGATGCGGAGCCGTTGTCAAAAGAAGCTGGATTATGAATATCCGAATACAAATAATATCACGAGCAGAACACCGCTTGCAAAATTCAACGACTTCTATGCGATTGATTTGGAAACGACCGGCTTGAGTGAAGTAAAAACGAAATCATCAAATCGCCATTATCAAGTTCCAACCATTTCCAGCCGGTCGAAATCCTATCCAGCTATGTGAAACCACGAAAAGGGCTGAAACTGGAAGCAGCGGCGATCAACCACATCACAGAGGATATGGTCGTGGACGCGCCGTATATTGAGCAGATCATGCAATCCGTGGATGCCTTCATCGGTGAGAGAGCGCCGATCGTTGCGCATAATCTCCAGTTCGAGTATAAGTTTTTGGAAGCCAATGGATGCGAAAATATTGTAAAGAAGCGCCCGCTTTATGACACACTAGAACTGTCCAAACGAATCTGGCAGTTGGAAAGCTACTCACTCGAAAATGTATGCCGAAACACCTTCAAATTTACGCCAGCACTGCATAACGCAGAAAGCGACGCGCTGACCTGCGGGCTACTGTTCAGAGAAATATGTAGTGAGAGAATCGGTTCCCTAAAAGGACGCTTTAGCGTGTGAATAAGAGAAATACTATGTATCGAAAATCTAAATGTGTTTTTTACACGCACTATTGACTGCGTGTGAGGGCTTGAAATGAATATCAATTCACATATACAGCTTCCTAACTGTGTTTACGGAATTTTCGGGATGAAACAGATCCGGAGAAGAAAGTCTGGTATCTGGATGTGCAGACAGGCGATATTCTGCGCAAGTCTTCCAAAAAACTCGGAACACGCAAAGGGATACTATTCTGAGACAGGCGAAAGGTTTTGGGCGGAAAACATTGAAAACCCATTATCGATCATAAGCCGTAAAATTCAAAAAACTGTACAGGTGAAATACCGTGCTTGCAGATTTCTGCTGATGACGCAGATGTATGCAAACGTTATATCAAGGCTGCGTTTATCCGAAGCAAAATGGCGGAGGATGAAATGAACAAACACTCTGTTACTGCGAGTACCTGCACGGAGCAAAGTAATCATGATATGCTGGCGTGTTTTGGGTCGCGCTCATATGGGCCGATTGAAAGCGACCTGGCAAAGATGGATGTATCGGTTTTGGTGAATAAGACAGAAAAAGAATGCTTGTTGTTCCACGAAACTGCTTTTATCTTGTAACGCTACAAGGTGCTTCCCATATGGTTGCGCCGGTTTGTCCGAAAGGTGCCATACTATTGATGCCACGGGAAATGGCGTGCGCCGGGATGACCGTCGTCGTTTCAGATCCAAATGTGATTGAGGAAATGAATATTTGGGCACTTTGCAGCGAATTGGAATTCAACATCGCATTTGTCGCGGCTAATAGTCGAACCGAACTCGAATTGCTTAAATATGAGTTGCCATTACGTCATGATACTTGTTCATCTATAGTGTAGTGAAAACACACTCAGAAATGGCCTTTGAATGTCAGATGACCGCGCAGACGCGTTCATCTCGACAGCAAAGGTCTTTCCGTTCAAACCCGCAATCGCTTCGCTGGATTGCGGGTTTGTATTCCAAATTTGGCAGTTGATCCATAGTGTTCACATGGCACACCGTCGCCGCGAACTGTGCAGGTTCGCGGCGATTTTTTATGCTGGAAAACAGTCAATAATCGCGTTTGCCGAGGACACCTTGGAGCTGTAATCCAGATGCGTGTAGATATTCGAGGTTGTGGAAATGTCGCTATGCCCCAGCCATTCCTGAATGTCTTTCAAGCTGACACCGTTTGCATAGAGTACTTCCGGTTCATGAGCGGCAGTGAGGACGTAGAGCGGAAAAATATCCCGGAGCCGGAATTTGTCCCCTCCGTCACATATTTTACCCACGACACCGGCATCATGTCTGCCTCAGTAGCCCGGGATTTCCACTACCTTTTGCTTATGCAGGAGCCGGAGCGCTATTTCACTGTCTCACTGGCCGCTCAGCAGCTGGGGATCAGTCAGCAGGAGGCTGAGCAGATCCTTTCGGAATTCTACACCAGGCGGCTGCGACAGGGTAGAATAAACATTCCGGTTTCCCGGCACAGGGCACACCCACACCGTCCGGAAACGCACCGGAGGATATAAACGCCGCCTGTCGGGAGCAATTCCGACAGGCGGCGATCCCTTGATACAGAGCTGCCTCAGATGATTTTGGAGCATCATGCTGAGGCAGCCCTTTTATGTAGGAAGCTGGTTATTTTTCGTTTCATGCTTTGGAACGCCTACGTCGGAGGCGGCTTCCATCTTGAACTTGTCCATGGCTTCACGGGCTTCCGGGATGTTGATGTTGGAAGAGTTACGGTTCGTCATGGTTCTGCATCTCCTTACTTGTTTTGGGGAAATCCGTTTTGATTTCCTTCAACCGTAGTTTGACCCGATGCAGGCTTGTTATGAATGGGAATTCGCGGGTCGGCTTCCATGAAATTTTTTGATGCGCATTTGTTCCGCGAATAAAAAAGAGATACGGACAGTAGAATCATATTCTTGCATCCGGCGCATGGCTATGCTATACTGTTGGTGTACAACACCAAAAGCGAAGGATGTGATCCGGATCAGCATTACAAGCGCAAGCCTGCCCGCGAAAAAACGAATTCTGACCGTCTGCGTCAGGCTCTTTCTGGAAAAGGGCTACCGGCGGACGACGCTGGCGGAGATCATTGAAAAGGCCGAGGTTTCCTACAGCACGTTCCAGAACATTTTCCGTGCCAAGGACGGCGTACTGACCGAGCTGGTGGAGTTCATGTTCTCCAATCAGTTCGCCATGGCGCGCAGCATGGCGGGCGCGCAGCTGCCGCCGGTGTATACCTACGCCGTAGAAACGGCCATTCAGATGACGCTGACGGAGCTGAACGAAAATCTGCGCGAGATCTATATTGAGGCGTACACGCAGAAGGAAGCGTCGGACTACATCTTCCGCGAAACGGCGAAGGAGCTGTATCAGATCTTCGGTCCGTATCAGCCGGAGCTGACCGCGCGCGATTTTTACGACATGGAGATCGGCTCAGCCGGCATCATGCGCGGCTACATGGCGCACCCGTGCGACGCGGAGCTGACGCTGGAAAAGAAGCTGCGGCTGTTTTTCTGCATGAGCCTGCGGGCCTATCGCGTCCCGGAGGACGAGCTGGAGCAGGTCGTCCGCTTCGTCGAGGGACTGGACATCCGCGCCATCGCGGAACGGGTCATGCACGCGCTGTTCGAGGCGCTGGCCATGCGATTTGAATTTTCCCTGCAGGGAATCACGGAAACGGAGGAACACAAATGAAAAAACGACTGTTCAGAAATCTTCTTGTACTCGGTCTGCTGCTGGTTGCGCTGACGGTGATGCTGTCGGCGGCATACACTGGCGAAGAAGGCCAACTTGTCCTGAACGTAAATGGCCGAGACCTTCTGTTCATCATAGATGCCCGCTATGACTGCGAAAATGACCATGGCCCCACCTTTTTATTTTCCAACCGCAAAAACGATAAACTGATCAACGTCCAAGCCCGAAACCCGACAAGACGACGGTGGTTCCGATTGCAGAATGGCGACCGGGAGACACCATTCTCGCAAAGCATCGAAATTTCAAATTTCAACTGCGCTAACCCGGACGGTAACGCCTGCGGAACAATGAACAAAAACCATCAAAACAACGCTTGAATTTTCAGCGGATGATTTCTGTCATCGGATGCGCAATTCGTCTGACGCTCTTACGTTCAAAATGGAGCACATTCGCGGGGATGACGTTAACGACTGCATTTATTTCAAATTTTATTGTTACCTTAACGCCCTATACGAGCTCGAATACCATCAAAGCAGGCAAACCGACCTGCGAAGAGGACGGGTTTGATGCGGACTGGTATCGCTGCCCGCTTTGCGGCAAGAGCTTTTCGGACATGTACGGAAAAACGAAATCACCGTTGAGAAAAAGCTGGGGCACGACTTCGATGAGAACGGCGTCTGCACGCGCGACAACTATCATGCCGAAGCGTATATTTATAGTTCTCTCACCAAGGAAAAACCTATTACGACACTGCCGCAAACGCGATAAGCAAGGCTACAGCTCCTGCTGAATCGGTTCATGTCGTTTCTTATACTCGCAATGACCCCATCACCATCAATAAAAATTGTCTATTCACCGTTGCGAACGGCGTCACCGTTCCCGAGATCCGGATGGAATCATTCTCGGATGGGAGCACAGTTGGTTCTTCTGTGAAAATCGATAACTATGGAACCGTAAAACTGTTTTCTTCGGCTGCAACGGTTCCAAGCCGATATCCGGGTGTCAGCTACACGAATCACAACGTCACCGAACGGATCACGGGCAGCAAGTACAATTGCTGTGCAGGTCATGCAAATCTCGAATAAGGGCAGCGGAACCATCGGCGAAATCAACATCCCACAGACTGACAACCCAACACCGAAGGTTCAGGTTACGAACAACGGCGGGAAAATTGAGCGCCTGACCGGTTCCCCCAAAAATGTCGAACTGCGCAGCGGCACGGGAAGCTATGGGACGATCACAAACGCAGCCGAGGGCGGCTCGGTGGATTCGCTTCTGAATAAAGGCTGCTATTTCTATTTCCCGAATGGTGGGCAGAAATGGGTCAACAGCAATGCCGGAAAAACAGTTTCCGACGTGATCGTCTCCAGCGCGCCGTTCACGGTGAAGGTCAAGCAGGGCGCCACGGAACTGGAACCGTCCAATGGCAGCTATACGGTAGACAACGTGACCGTAGACAGCACCGTTGCGCTCAGCGCCGTTTTCACGTCCAACGAGAACGGTCTGACGGCGGACGAATCCAAGATCACCAGCCGCTGGTACTATAAGAACGAGAAAACTGCCGCTGACGGCAAGGCCCTCACGCTGAACAACATCCAGTATGGCGTCTATGACCTGATTTTTGAAGCGAAGGAAAGCACATACGGCTTCACCACCAGCATCAGCGTCACGGTCAACGTGACCCCGCCCGCGGAGAAAACCGCGATCTCCCTCAAGACGCAGCTCACCTCGGACGATTATACAAAGGTCTATGACGGCACAACGAGAGCAAGTGAAATTCTTCCCCCCATTGAATTCCAGCTTGCCGATGGGCGCGAAATCCGCATCTCAGAGGACTACTACGAGTACAAGGCGGAATCTCCGGAACAAATCTCCGGACTGTATTAAGGACAACAAGATCATCGTTACGGTCACTCTGACCCCCGAGGGCCAAAAACACTATGAGCTGACAGGCGGCAGAATCGAAGTCCCGGCGACGATCACGCGGTATGATGGCGAATGGTATGAGGGCGAACAAATCCACAAGGTATTCTTTTGTAGGCGCCAACACTGATTCCTTACGAAACGACCCCCTTACATCGGTAAACCTGTTCTGAAGTATCTAAATCTGATAGGATACTTATTTGATTCTGGAGGGCCGCCCGAATCGCAAGGTACTCACGTCCGAAGATGGTTTCCAATACTTCGTTTCTATCATCTG
>VOFK01003104.1_pt1 | contig 17795 bp, 44 predicted proteins | sample 5384121 | NCBI WGS metagenome assembly VOFK01 (sample SAMN12384730, study PRJNA508395) | human gut metagenome | isolation source: healthy gut J | host: Homo sapiens
ATCGTTGTGCCGTTCCGGTTACGTATTACTAATGTGACCAAGAAAGTGATGTCGCGGCCGGGCAGAAAGACTGCGGGCCTCCCGTCACTGTGGTTTGGCCTGTATTGGTTTTTCCCCGCCCCGGGATAACGAACCGCCACAGGTCCAGAGATGTGATGGACCGCCCGGTCCAGCATCCCTGCCCAGGCTCCAGGCTGGAGGAAAGGACTGTCATCCTCGGAATGGTTTTTTGAGGAATCCCTGATCAAAACAGGCCGTGGTGGGCCCCCACCATCGTCCCCACCAGGCCGGCACGGTCCACAATAAAAACCGCATGGAGATGGTCAATGGCGATATCGTGAATTAACATATCAGTAACCGCGCTGGAAAAAGGTTGAGAGACGGCAAAAAACCGGAATCAGCCCCTGCTTGGCGTGCCGGCGGTCATCGTGACCGCATGTTCCTCCGCAATGCCCACGTCAAAAAAACGCTGCGGAAACTCTTTGGCAAAAATCCGTCAGTCCGGTTCCCTGCCGTCATGGCTGCTGTAACGGCACAAATTCTGGGGTCTTTCCGCGCTAACTCCCTCAAATCCCGGCCAAAGCGTGCAGAAAAGCTTTTTCCCCGCTGCTGCCCTGGGACAGCGCGCCACTCTCTTTTTGGAAGGGACCAATCCCGTGGAAATCATCGGGATTTTTCTCCGCCGGACGAAATCCCTTTCCCTTCACCGTTTTCACATGGAGTAAAACAGGCCCCTCCACGGTGGATGCATAGCGGAGAAGATGGGTCAGCCCTTTACATCATGTCCATCCAGGGCCCATATACTGGAATCCCATGTTTTGAACATACTAGGGGAGTAAGCTGGCCTTAATTCCCTCCTTGATCCCGATGGATGGCACGGTGAAGCACCTGCCTGGGGCGTGGCGTGCATCACTTTCCGGTAGATTTCCTTGGCCCATAGATACTGCGGCTTCCAGACGCTGCTTGGCCAGGTGCTGGGCGACCCCCCCATAGCAAGTTGATGGACATGCCGTTGTCGTTGAGGATCACCACCAGCGGCTCCCCCGCTTTTGCCCTGCCATGGACAGTCCCTCGCCAGGCCAGTCCGCCCGTCAGTGAACCATCTCCCAGCAACGCAACGACCCGGTAGTTCTCCCCCAGTTGTGTCCGGGCAATCGCCATCCCCAACGCTGTGGACACCGCGGTGGAAGCGTGCCCGGCAATGCAGGTCGTGCTTGGACCCTGATGGCTTGGGAATCCGGCGATCCCGCCGAATGCCCGCAGCGTCTCCATACGTCCGTTGCGGCCAGTCAGCATTTTATGTACGTAGCACTGGTGCCCCACATCGAAACCAACCGGTCCTTGCTGGTGTCATAAACCCGGTGGAGGGCTACTGTCGTTCCACAGCACCCCAAATTGGATGCCAGGTGCCCGCCGGTCTGTGACACAACTTGAATGACGCGTTGACGGAGTGGCTTGGCACAGTTCTTCCGCCTCTTGATCACTGGGATCCCAGCCAAGGAACCGTATTCCTTTCCTTGGTTCAAATCAACCCCTCCTTTTGGACAGCGTTGCAATTGGGTTCACTTGGTTCGCCTCGCTAAAAAGTGGGCCAATCGCAGAGAAACTCACGCCTGGAAAAAGGGCGCTAATAAAGCAACGGCGTCTTGGTTAGTTGCTGGACCCAAGCTTCGCAGGCGGCAATCCCTTTTAATGCCACAAAGGTGGATTTTTGATTGGCTTGGTCCGAGCCAATGGGTTTGCCAAACTCCCCCCTCATCCCCCATCACATCCAAAATGTCATCTCGCACCTGGAACGCCAGGCCCAGCTTCCGCGCATACGCAGCCGCCGCCTTCCTCCTCCGGCGTGCTCCCTGCGGCAATGGCGCCCAAACGGGCTGCGGCTTCTATCATGCATCCTGTTTTCAGGGATTCAATGGCGAGGATTTCCTTTCTTGCAGGAGTTTCCCCCCCAGAAATCCAGGACCTGTCCTCCCCCCACCATTCCATTCGCCGGCATTGGCCAGCGGCAATGCCCCTGCTGGACCCGTTCCGCCGGCAGAGATGCCTCTGCCAAGACGGCAAAGGCAGTGGTCAGCAAGGCGTCTCCGGCCCAAGACGCCTGGCCAAAGACCTTATGGTTGGTGGGTTTTACCCCGACGGAAATCATCGTCATCCATACAGGGCAGGTCATCATGAATCAGGGAATGTATGCACCATCTCAACCCGCAGGCAAAAGGGCAATGCATCTTCGGCTGTTCCGCCGAAGAGCTTTGCAAATTTCCAGCACCAAAAACCGGCCGAATCCGTTTTCCCCCAGACAATAAGCTGTAAGACATGGCGTCCTTCAGAACGCCGTAGGCCGGCCACTTTGCCGCATAGGTGCGCAGAGCGTCCTCAATTTGCACCTGATCCACTTGAAGTTGCGTTGTGATCTCCATATGATTTACTCCTCTGGCACAAAGGGAACCTCCGATAGTTCCCCATTCTCATCGGTGCGCAGCTTTCTCACTTTTTGTTCCGCTCTATCCAGCATGCTCACACATTGCTTCATCCGCTTTTACGCCCCTCATACAGGAGAGGGCATCCTCCAATGTGTGCTCACCGTTCTCCAACTGTGATACAATTTCCTCCAAACGAGTCATTGCCTGTTCAAGGTCATCTTTTTTTCTGCCATCGGTGTTTTCTCCTTTCCCGTTGCAGTACAGAAAACCGTGCCATCCGAAACCCGGATGGAGAGGGCGTCTCCAGGGGTCACCTGATCCACCGCAGAGACCACTGTGCCGTCCTGCCCTTGTGCGATGGAATATCCACGATTGAGCACCTGAAAGGGGCTCAATGCGTCCAGAGAGGCCGCCAGACGCCCCTATGTTCTGTCTGGCCTGCTGTACCTGCCGTTCCATCCCATGGGCCAAACGCTGCTGATGATAGTCCAACAGCAGCCGTTTTTTCCTGAATAGAACGCAGAGGGGAGTGTAAAATGGACTGCCCTGGACCTGGTGGAGCTGGTCCCGCCGTTGTTGGATTGCCCGGTCCATGGCGCTCTGGAGCCGCGCCTCCAAAATGGTCCAAAGTTTCCCGCAGGTCTTTGATCTGGAACCGCCAGTTCTGCGCCGTTGGGGGTCGCGGCCCGCAGGTCTGCCACAAAGTCCGCGATGGTCACATCCGGTTCGTGTCCCACGGCGGAAATCACCGGAATTTCTGACCGGTAGATGGCCCGTGCCACGGCTTCCTCATTGAAAGCCCATAGGTCCTCCATTGTGCCGCCGCCCCGGCCTGTAAATCAGGTCCGCCATGTGACAGAGGTTGATTAGTTCCAGCGCCTGACAAATTTCCATCGGCGCCTCTTCCCCTTGGACTCGTACCGGTACCACCAACACCTCGGCCAGTGGCCAGCGGGTCCCCTAAAACCGAATCATATCCCGCACTGCGGCGCCAGCTGGTGAAGTCACCAGAGCAATGGTATGGGGGAAGGAGGGGATGGGCTGCTTATGGGCAGAATCAAATAAACCTTCCCGGTACAGCCGATTTTTTCAGCTGCTCGAAGGCGAACGCCAGTTCCCCTACTCCATCCGGTACCATCCGGCTGCAATAGAGTTGGTAAACTCCGTCCTGAGGAAAGAGGGACACCCGGCCTGTCACCACCACTTTCATTCCGTTTTCCGGGCGAAATCGCAGGGGGTTCCGGCTTCCCGCCGGAACATTACACAGCGGATACTGCGCTCGGCATCCTTCAGAGAAAAAAATGATGGTTGGCGGAGGGGTACAGTTTATAATTTGAAATTTCACTGCGGACCAATACCTGGGACAGCAGTCGATCCCGGTCCAGCAGTCCCTTGATATATTGGTTGAGGGCAGTGACGGAGATAGGTTCGGTCATAATCCTTCCTTACTGTGTATGCGCCAAGTGAGGATGGCTACCCCCCATGGCATTGTCTGTGGAAAACCGCGGTTCCGCAAACACCGCTCCGCATGCTTTTGTCATTCTCTGCCGCAACAGCTGATTGGAAGCTACCCCTCCTGCGCAGAGGACGGGAAGCCCCGGATAGCGCACCAGCGCTTGCTGTGTGGCGGTTTCCACCCCTTGAATGATGGAGGACAACACATACCAGCAGACCTCTGCCGGCGGCGTACCGCCCTCCGCCAATGCGTTCATTTTGTTCTCGATTCCGGAGAAAGAAAAGGTGCAGTCGAAACTTTTTACACGGAAGTGCGTCTTGTCCCGGGCCTGAAGAGACAGCTCGTCCACCGCTTTCCCGCGGGAAATGGAAGTCCCAACTTCTTTCCGGTTCGGTCGATCAGCTGACCGGCGGAAATATCCGAGGTCCCGCCGATGCAGGTCGCCTGCACCATGGCGCCATCTGGCACCACGTACAGTAACTCTGTCGTGCCGCCGGAGAGATGCCAGACCAAATGCGGCTGATCCAGTAAATCCATTCTCCCCGCGGACCACGCCGCGGCGGCAATATGTCCCTGCTGATGGGAGCAGGCGTAAAAAGGGACTTCCAGAACGGATGCCATGGCCTTTCTCTGGGACTCTCCGCCAAAAAGCAGGGCATATAGGACCCTTCTACCTCCCGGGGCCGGGTACTTGCCCCGATGGCCGTAAGGACGCGAGGCAAATCTGCCGCTTTCAGATCTTCCAAAATGGCGGGCAGACGTTTCACATGCTGGAACAGCGCCTCACTTTGCCGAAGGCCAAGGGCCCCCTGGGGTACTTCCAACAGCTTTCCGGTGTTGTCCCCCCCGGTTCCATCAAACCAAGCAGCGGATGTGGTATAGTTGCTGGTATCCAATCCCAGTACACCGGCCATATTCAGGCCTCCTTTGGATCAGAAGTGGCCTTGGGCCGACCCTGTTCAGGAATTCCGCCCGTACAAAAGCCCCCAAGATCCCGTTGATGAATGAGACTACTTTTTCGTCCTCATATTTTTTGGCGATCTCCACCGCGTCGTTGATGGCGGCGGCGGCGGAATCTCTGGCATATAGAAATTTCGTACATTGCCACCCGCATAATGGCGGCAGCGGTCAGGGGAATCCGGGCCAAGTTCCAATTTTTTTGAATACTGTGCAATATATTGGTCCAATTCAGGCCCGTGCTCGGCCACCCCTCGGACCACTTCCGGATGTATTGCATCTGTTTATCATTGGGATAATCCTGATACAAAGGGGACTCCTCTCCCCAACGTTGAAAATGAACCCGGTCCATCCGTTCTTCCAAAAATTCCTCTGGAGATTGGTTAGAAAATCCCAAGGAATAAGAGCAGTGAATGGCAATTTCACGTGCGGCTGATCTGGTCATGTTTCGTTCCTCCATGGTGGGCAGTTCCCACCGGTTTTAATACCTCGGTCTCTGTTTCTCATTATATCCATGAATATGCAAAAAGGAAAGCCCTCTGGTTCCGATTTTGTGAAAACTTTTATCCCATCGGCTACAAAGAGACCCACGGCAGAATCTGCCGTGGGTCTCGAAGGGGACGGAATCATCAAGCTTCCGGTTTTTCGAAGGTCACGCCGCCCACACGGACATTGACAGCAGCCACCTTGAGCCCGCTGGTGTCTTCCACGCTGGTGACAATGGCCTCCTGTACCTTTCTGGCCACCTCCGGAATGGTTCCACCATAGCGGATTTGAATGGATACATTGATGGTAATATTATCAGACTCCCAAAGAATCGTAATTCCTTTGGAGAGCTTTTTCCGGCAAGGAGCTGTTCACTCATCGTCCCGCCGGCAAGACCTGTCACCCCTTCCACCTCAGGGCGGCGGCGCCAGCAATCATTTCCAGGACCTCTTCGGAGATATAGACGTCCCCGTACGGCTCACTGCGGGAGTAGTATTCTCTGCTTTCACTCATTATTGTTCTCCTCCGTTGTGGAAAAGGATTGGATCGGAAGACCCCTATTTTTGCGGTGCCAAGAATGGCAGGATAGCATCTACTGTAAGGTACAGTATATCATATCCCTGGACGGGGAGCAAGTCCCTCTTTCCGATCCATGGAAAAATCAGGCCTGATGCTTCTGGGCGGCCAGCAGGGTATTTTTTTTTTCATCAGCATCGCCCGGGTCATGGGGCCCACGCCGCCGGGGACAGGGGTAATGGCGGACACAATTTCTTTCACGGCAGGATAGTCCACATCCCCGCAGAGTTTTCCTGCCTGGTTGCGGTTCATTGCCACATCAATGACCACTGCGCCGGGCTTAACCATATCCGCAGTGACCACGTTGACCTTGCCCACTGCAGCCACCAGAATATCAGCGGTGCGGCAGATCTCCGCCAGATTCTGGGTACGGGAGTGGCAAATGGTCACTGTGCCATGTTTTTGCAGCAGCAGCAGTGCCATGGGTTTTCCTACAATGTTGGACCGGCCGATGACCACACACTGTTTCCCCTTTTGGATCAATATGGTATGCCTTTAGAATCTCCATAATGCCATAGGGGGGTACAGGGCAAAAATCCTTCCTTCCCCACCAGCAAAGCACCCATATTCATCGGATGAAAGCCATCCACGTCTTTCTCTGGAGAGATGGCCATGAGAACTGCCTCTTCGTCAATTCCCTGGGGCAGCGGAAGCTGGCAGAGGATACCGTCGATTTCCTGCCGCTGGTTCAGCTGCTCAATGAGTGCAATGCGCTCCCCTTGCGTTGTCTCCTCAGGCAGTGCGTATTCCTCGCTGAAAAAGCCGCATTCCTCGCAGTCTTTTCGTTTGCTGTTTACATATACACGGCTGGCGGGGGTTGTTGCCCACAATAATCACCGCCAGGCCAGGTCTTCTGGCCAGGGTTTCCGCTGCTTTTTGACTTCCTGCTTGCACTGCCCGCCAGTGCCTTTCCATCCAGAATCGTTGCCATTCGTCAGTTCTCCTCTCCAGTGTGTTCCATACGTTTTTTTCGGTTGACATAAAAGTGCTTCCGGACTTGGGTGGGTCCGCATTTTACAGAGCAGCAGGACAACAGCAACCACACAGCTCAAGAGGGCCACCATTTGAGAGGTTCGTATTCCGGTTGAGAAAAATACAAACTGTCGGTACGAAGCCCCTCAATCCATCCGCGTCCCAGGCCGTACCAGGCTACATAGAGCAAAAAAGTACATGCCGTCGAAGGTCCGAATCCCTTTCCCGCAGCAGCCAAACCAACAGGCAGAAGCCCACCAGGTTCCACAGGGACTCATATAGAAATGTGGGATGGACCTCCATATATTCTCCTCCCACCTCAATTCCCATGCGCCAAAGGCAGGTCCGTTGGGCCGCCATAAGCCTCTACGTTCATAAAAGTTTCCCCAGCGTCCGGCAATTTGCCCGATCAAAAGGCCAAAGGCACAGACGTCTGCCAAGGCCGGAAAGGGAATCTTTTTTATACCGTGCCACCAACCAGGCAATGAAGACCCCGGCAATAATCCCCCCATAGATCGCCAAACCACCGTTACGGGTGGACAGACAAGCCGCAAGGCTCCAACTGCCATCGGGGTTGCGATAGAGGTCCGGATTGAAAAGATGTAATAGAGCCGCGCCCCGATGATTCCACCGGGAGCGGCAAAGATAATCATGTCCAGAATGTCATCGGGTTTAAGACCAAACTTTTTAGCCTGGGCACAGCAAAAAGGCGACCCCGAAGAAAAAAACCCAGCGCAATGATAATGCCGTACCAATAGACGTGAAAGGTTCAATGGAGAAGGCGACCCGGTTGAGATGAAGGGTTAAACCCAGTCCCGGAAAGGTCACGGTACTCATTTTCCTGCCTCCTCAGGCCAGATAACAATCAGGGACGTTTGCTCTGGTTTGATCCAAAACCCGGAGAAATTCCTCTACATCCTGGCGTGTCAAAGCATCATAGATCTCTGGAAATGTCCAGGGGTTCTGTTCAGCAAAATACCCCTGCGCCTGCTCTACGCAGAGCGTTTCAAAGGAATTCAGCCCCCGGACGGGGCGCCATAGGCAGCCTTTTTCAGCCGTTGGAAAAGGCCTCTTCCATCCCCCTCCTCTGCGATCCGCTTTTCCTTCCTGCAGGATGGCATCCCGTACGCCTTCCGGGTCTTTGGTCTCACCTCCCGCCACCAAAAAAAGGCACAGCCTGATAGTCCATATAGCCCAAGTAAAACTGCTGTTGATAAGGCCTTTTTTTTCATACAGTCGGTTGTACAAGGGACTGGAATTTCCCGCCAATGCTTCACAGGCCAGTTCTCCCCAAGAGCGCTGCCGAGTTGGGCCGCACCTCCTTCCGCAGGCTGCCCTTTGATTCCCAGCTGAGCAAGGGAGCGGACACCGCCATGGTCCGGCTGTTCTCACGGGCAAACCTGACGGGGTTCCTCCCCACAGTCTCTGGGAATGGGAGGCTTGGCCTGGCTGGGTAAGATCTCTCGGGCCATGTCACAGACTTTTTGCGGCTCTACATTCCCTGCCACACAAAGGACCATGTTGGGGGGTATAAAATGCCTCATGGCACTGGATATAAGGTCTCTGCGGTAATCTCAGCGATGGATTCCACGGAACCAGCCACAGAATTTCGCACCGGTGATACTTGGTACAGAGCTTCCAGCAGCAAATGATAGGCCTGCCACCCCAGGCTGATCCTCAATCATGCGGGATTTCCTGCCCAATGATCCCTTGCTCTTTGTCCACACTTTCCTTGGTAAAATAGGGAACCGAAACAAACTCCAACAAGGTCCGCAGATTGTCCCAAAACTGATCCGCGCACTCAAAGTGATATCCGGTGATCGCCGTACTGGTAAAAGCATTGGGAGAGGCTCCGTGGAGGGAGAGTGCGTTTTGCAGTGCGTTCCTCCATCCGGCGTGTGTCAAACATCTTGTGCTCCAGATAATGTGCAATTCCCATTGGCGTGTCCAGCCATTGCCCATTTTTCTGAAACCTGGTATCCATCCTGCCGTACCGGTGGCAAAAAGAACGCATAGTACTTTCCAAACCCGGCTTAGGAAACACAAAAACCCGCAGCCCATTTTCCAGCGTCTCCTCGAAAACGGTCTCTCCGATTCGCGCATAGTCTCGTTTGACCATCACAATCAGCCCTCCTTTCCCCGCAGGGTATAGACGCTGTCCAACTGGACGCGCTGTGCCACCTGCACCACGTCTTCCCGTGAAACGGCCTTGACTGCCTCTGCCAGCTCTTGGCGCGAACCGCGTGCCGGAGACCGCGCCGGCCAATATTCCTCCAAGCGCCCGGGCATCCAAGGTAGTGCGCAGACTTCCCACCACAGACCGGCGGGCGGCCTCCAGCTCATCCGGGAGAGATTTCTCCCTTCTGGCATGCTGACAGCTGCGCTAAAAATTTCCTCCGCCGCTTTTTGAAATTGGAAAAATTCCACCCCCAGAATATACCTGGAGCAGTCCCGCTTGTTCTGTGCCAAGGAACTATTGGCAAAAATAACACAGGGAGAGCTTCTCACGGACATGGAGGAAAAGCTTGGAGTTCGTCGTCCCCGAAAATGGCGTTGAACAGCAACTTTGGCAACTGTGGAGACGTCCTGAAACCCTCCGCCTGTCCGAAATCCCAGGATCAGCTTTCCTTGGTTGACATCCAGGTTATCGTGGAAGCGGCGGACGGGGCCCTCCGGTTCCATTTGGACTTTTGTCTTGGGGACAGCATGACGCTGTGTGTTGGGAAGGCCGGCAAACGCCTTCCGAAAGGCCCGTTCCACACGGTCAGCGTCTGCCGAACCGCAGTAATAGAAACAAACGGGAGCGGTTTCCAGTATCTCACGATACCGGTCATAGAGGGCTTCCCCTGTAATGGCCTGGACTTGTGCCTCTGTTCCCAGCTTGTCTAAACCATACGCTTCCCCTTGGCAATTTGCGTGCGCAGGCGCGAGAGCGCATATTGAAGTTTATCATTGACCTGGCTGCGGATCTTTTGGAGCAAATTCTTCCTCACTCTCCACATAAGCCGGCAGGAATCCTCCTTCCCTCCGGCGGGCGCCAAAACCAGTTCTCCAAGCAGCGCGGTGGCCTCCTCCAAGATGTGGGTCTTTGAGGGACAAAGGCATCGTCTAAAAACTCCCCCAAAAGCCGATGCACTGCACTTCTCCCTTTTTGCGGAGAATGAACCGATTCCCCCGCCGTAGAGATCATCGGGGCAGCGGACAGCGATTCCATGTCCGGGTGACGCTGGGTTCCCCGGCGCAGGACTTTCGGTAGCAGGGCATTGAGGGAGGCGTGGTCTGCAGTCAATGGTTCCAGAAAGGTAACCGACAGCATAGATGTTTTGAACTTTTTAGTCTGCACCGCCCGGAGAATCACCCCAGGGGCCAAGACAGATTCCGTCATTGGGAGCATCATCTTGCCCTCCTTTGTGCTGGTAGTTAAAGATATTCTACCATAATTTATGAGAAAGTAAAGGACTGCCAAAGCTTCTAAGAAAATCCTGTCCAGATAAACCGGATTTCATACAAATTTCTCTTGACAAAACCTGTCATCTGCGGTAGGATAATTCCTGTTGTAAAGGAAATCAGTTTTTACATGTTCTGGAAGGGGGAGCCCCATGAAAAATCAAGCCTATCGGATGGCCATGCTCTATGACTTTTTATGGGGATCTTCTCACGCCGCGGCAAAGAGTTCCTATGATCTGTACTATAACGATGATCTTTCCCTGGCGGAAATCGCGGAGAACTATGACATCACCCGGCAAGGGGTGCGGGATATTATTGTTCGGGCGGAGAAAAACCCCTGGAAGACATCGAGGAAAAAACCGGCCTGATCCAGCGTTACCACCGGACACGGGCCACCACTGCCGCGCTCCGCAGCCTGTGCAGTCAGCTTCCAAGCCCCTGAATCAGGCCAGATTTATGGACCGGGAGCTGGATGACTTGGGCAGACAGCTCAGCGACGCCATTGACGATTTGGAGAGGGAGTGAGGTTCCATGGCATTTGAAGGTTTGACTGAAAAACTCTCCTCCGCATTTAAAAAACTGTGGAACAAAAGGCCGTCTGACAGAATCAGACGTCAAGGAAGCCATGGGGAAATCCGTCTGGCTCTGTTAGAAGCCGATGTAAGCTACAAGGTTGTCAAAGATTTTATCAAAGCAGTGACGGAAAAGCGGTGGGCACAGAGGTGCTGGAAAGCCTAACCCCCTGCGCAAGCCATTGTGAAAATTGTCAATCAGGAGTTGGTTTCCCTTATGGGAGGCGGCAGTGCAAAATTACCATTGCCTCCCAGCCACCAACTGTGGTGATGATGGTGGGTCTGCAGGGCGCTGGTAAGACCACCAACGCCGCAAAGCTGGCCGGCCTGATGCGGAAGCAGAATGGAAACGCCCTCTTTTAGCTGCCTGTGATATCTATCGTCCCGCCGCGATCCAGCAGCTGGAGGTGGTAGGAAAGCAACTGGACATTCCAGTATTTCAAATGGGGCAGGAAAAATCCCGTTACCATTGCGGGAGGCTGCCATTGCCCATGCGAAAAAGCACGGAAACGATATGGTGTTTCTGGATACGGCCGGCCGCCTGCATGTGGACGAGGCGCTGATGGAGGAAACTGCAAAGCGATCAAGCAGGCCGTGCAGCCCAGTGAGATCTGCTGGTGGTTGACGCGATGATCGGTCAGGGGATGCCGTCAATGCGGCTAAGGCCTTTGACGACGCATTGGACATTGATGGTGGTTCTCACTCAAATTAGACGGGCGATGCCCGTGGCGGCGCCGCCCCTGTCCATTAAGGCGGTGACCGGCAAGCCCATTAAGTTTGTGGGCATGGGGGAAAAAGCTGGATAATATCGAGGTGTTCCACCCAGACCGGATTAACTCGAATCCTGGGGATGGGCGATGCTGACGCTGATTGAAAAACAGAGCAGCAGTTTGACATGCAGAAGGCTCCAGGAATGGCAGAGAAGCTGAAGAAAAAACCGCTTTACCCCTGCAGGACTATTACGATCAGTTGGTCCAGGTTAAGGGAATGGGTTCGATGGATGAACTGCTGGGCATGATGCCTGGCCTCAATGCCAAGGAAACTCTGGAGGGAGCCACCATCAACGAAAAGGCGCTTTCCCGGACAGAGGCTATTATTCTCTATGACACCACAGAGCGGGAAAAATCCCCCCGCCATTTTTGAACAGCAGCCGGAAAGCGGATTGCCGCAGGCTGCGGCTTGCAGGTGGTGGATGTGAACCGGCTGCTGAAAGAATTTGGCATGATGCAGCAGATGACCAAACAAATGACCAAGCTCTCCGGCAAGCGCCGGAAAGGAAAAATTTGGGAAATTTCCTGGCGGGCTTCCGGTCTCCCCTTTAGGTAACGGTTGGTATCCGCATACGCGGTTCCATAGATAAGAACGCAATTTATTTGGAGGTGAAAGAATATGGTTAAGATTAGACTTCGCAGAATGGGCTCCAAGAAGAACCCCTTCTATCGTATTGTGGTGGCAGATTCCCGGTATCCCCGCAACGGCCGCTTTATCGAGGAGATTGGCACCTACGATCCTCTGCAGGAGCCCCTCTGCCGTTAAGGTGGATGCCGAGCGTGCGCAGGCTTGATCAAAAACCGGCGCTCAGCCCACTGAGACCGGTGAAGGCGCTGCTGAAAAAGGCCAACGCCATCTGATTTGGAGGGCACATGAAGGACTTGCTCACTTATATCGCCCAAAATCTGGTGGAACACCCCCAGGCCGTGGACGTACAGGAGACGGAAACGGATCGGTAATGTTGTGCTTGAGCTCGGGTCGATCCCAGCGACATGGGAAAGGTAATTGGCCGGCAGGGCCGGATTGCCAAGGAAATCCGCACGCTGATGCGCTCTGTGGCCCAGCGCCAGGGGCAAAAAGGTTTCCGTCGAAATTATGGACTAAAGAATGGCGGCGCTTTTGCGTCCGCCATTTTTTTTTCATGGAAAAGCGAGGGCGTTGCCTTGAAACACCGATATTTGGAAGCCGGTAAAATTGTCAATACCCATGGGATTGCAGGTGAAGTAAAAATTCTGCCCTGGGCAGATGACCCCTGCGTTCCTGTTGGATTTCGATACCCTTTACATTGACGCCAGCCTGTGTCTCTGCTGGGGGCCAGGGTCCATAAAAACTGTGTTGCTGGCCAGCTGGCTGGGATCCATGACATCAATGAAGCCATGAAACTGAAGAATAAGGTGCTTTTCATCGACCGTGAGGATGCAGAATTGGAAGAGGGCGCGTTTTTCTGGCCGACCTAATGGGGCTGGAGGTCAGAGATGCCGACAGCGGAGAGGTGTTGGGGCAGATTGCGGATATCCTCACCCCTCCTGCCAGCAATGTCTATGTGGTAACAGGGGGGAAGCAGGATCACATGATTCCCGCTGTCCCGGAGTTTATTGTCGAGACCAATATTGACGAGGGATATCTCAGGGTTCGCCTCATTGAAGGGATGTGAACGGGATGGATTTTCTCTATCACATTCATATTATGACGTTATTCCCCGATGTGGTTGGTGACATGCTCTGTGAATCCATCCTGGGGCGTGCCCAAGAGGGGCATCATTCGTGTCGATTGCCACCAAATTCGGGACTATACCCTCAACAAGCAAAAGCAAGTGGACAACTATCCCACGGCGGCGGCCATGGGGGCAGTGATGCAGGCCGATCCTCTCTACCAGTGTTGGAATCATATCTGTCAGGAGGCAGGAGAACGGCTTCACACCATCTACCCTCCCCTGCCGGCACGGTGTTTCAACAGGCGGATGCCAAGCGCCTTCAGCGGGATTACCAAAGCCTGATTCTCGTCTGCGGCCACTACGAAGGCATTGACGAACGGTTTATTGAGGAATGTGTGGACGAAGAAATTTCTTTTTGGGTGATTTTGTTTTGACCGGCGGCGAAATCCCCCGCCATGGCTGTGGCTGATGCGGTCTGCCGTCTGGTGCCTGGGGTTTTATCGGATGCCGCGTGCTTTACCGATGAGAGTCATTGGGACGCCTATTGGAATATCCTCAGTATTCCCGCCCAGAGGTCTGGCATGACAGACGAGTTCCGCCCATCCTTCTCTCCGGTCACCATGCCAACATTGCTAAATGGCGTCGAAAACAGGCCCTGATCCGAACCCGAGACCGTCGTCCGGATCTCTATCAAAAACTGGACCTCACTTCCAAGGCAGATCAAAAGCTGCTGAAGGAAATTGCGTTGGAAGAACAAAACAGTTAAAAAATCACGGCTGCGTTTGATCGCAGCCGTGATTTTTTCGTGTCTGAAACGCCTCAGATCTTATTTATTTACAACGAAGGTTTCCTCTGTCAACTCATTGTACTTGCCGCGCTTGACATAGTGCGTGTGCAGATACTCATGAGAGGCATGACATCCGGGCTCACCCCCACTCTTTATAGAAGTCCATCAAGGACTTGTTCTCGTGGGACTTACGAACAACTTTGCGCTCATCCTCGCCATAAATCGCTTCCATTCTCTTCTGGCGGACAATGTTGATGTCCTCCTGGGGCCTGGGCTGCCCGCCGCCGGTGATACAGCCGCCGGGACATCCCATTACCTCAATGAAGTGGTATGGAGAGGTCCCCTCCTTGATCTGTTCCATCAGCTTGCGAGCTCCGGCAAAAACCACTGGTAACAGCAATTTTTACCTCAAATCCCTCTGCGGCACGCCATTCTGGCTTCACATTTTCCAGCTTGATGGTCGCCTCCCGAATCTCCTCCAAGCCCACAATGGGAGACATGGAGGTTGGGGAACGGAAGCTCCCGTCCCGTGATAATCTCATACACGGTACGCAGAGCCGCCTCCATCACACCGCCGGTGACACCGAAGATGTCGGCCGCGCCAGTGGAGAACCCGAGGATCATCGAACTTTTTCTTCTGGCAGCCCCAGGAAGTTGATGCCCATGGCCTTAATCATGTCTCCCAGTTCTCGGGTGGTGAGCACCGCATCCACGTTGGGGACACCGTCATTCTGCATTTCAGGACGGGCACACTCCGTCTTCTTGGCCGTGCAGGGGCATAATGGAACCACATACATATCCTCCGGTTTTTTGCCCAGCTTCTTGGCGTAGTAGCTTTTCACCACTGCCCCAAACATCTGGTGAGGAGACTTGCAGGTGGAGAGGTTCTCCAAAATGTTCCGGATAGTTGTGCTCAATAAACTGAATCCAGCCGGGGGAACAAGAGGTCATCATGGGCAGCGTAGCCACACCGCCGGAGAGAACCGCCCGGAACCGCTCCAGGAATTCGGTCCCCTCCTCCAGAATGGTCAGGTCTGCTCCCCCAGTTGGTGTCAAAGACATCGTCAAATCCCCATCCGATGGAGTGCCGCAGCCAGTTTCCCGGTCTCACAGGTTCCAGCGGGGAGACCAAAACATTCCCCAATGCCCACACGCACCGCAGGCGCAGGCTGTACCACCACGTGCTTATTGGGGTCATTGATCGCCCGAAGGACACGATCCTTATGGCTGGTCTCCTTCAGAGCGCCTACCGGGCAAACCACGACGCACTGACCGCAATAGGTACAGGCTGTGTTGCCAATGGGAAGCCCAAAAGGCAGGCGTAATCACCGTCTGGAAACCGCGGTTTTCCGCAGTCAGGATGGAGGTGGTTTGAATCTTGTTGCAGACACTGACGCAGCGGCGGCACAAGATACACTTATTGGGGTCCCGGGTGAGGGATTCACTGACATCAATGGGACGCAGATCGCGCCCCTCATAGGGAGACTCCTCTACCCCCAGTTCCCGGCCCAGCGCCTGAAATTCACAGTCCTGGTTTCTGGCACAGGTCAAGCACTTTTTGTCGTGATTGGAGAGGAGCAGCTCATACATGGTTTTCGGGCTTCCTGTACCTTGGCGTTGTTGGTCTCAATAACCATACCGTTCCGGGCCTCCACCATGCAGGAGGCCTGCAAATTCGTTTTTGCAGGAGGGTTGATCTGTTCCACACACAGATCCGGCAGGCGCCATATTGGTGGATGCCCTCCAGATAAACAGTTTCGGGATATGAATGCCGTTGCGCTCCGCCGCCTGCAGGATGGTGCTGCCGGCGGGTGCGGTACATTCTTTCCCGTTGATCGTGAAGTTTAATCTCTGCCATGACTCTTACCTCCTGTCGCAACGCAGGCAGCGGCTGGCTTCGGCACGGGCATCCAGCTCATGCATGCCAAGGTTTCGTTCACAGAAGCTGCCAACTGCTTTTTTCCGCCTCGATCTGTCTTGTCAGGGAAGCGGTTATGGGGGAACAATATCACCTTCAATGTGATAATCTGTAATCTCTTGATCAAAGCCCTTTGCCAGGACACCTGTCCCGCCCAAATACTTTGTCAATTCCGGAGGCCGCCACTTTTGCCTCGTGGACCGCATTGACAATATCCTTGGGACCGCGGTGGGCGTCTCCGCCGACAAAAACACCGGGCATTGAGGTTGCCTGGGTATAGCGGTCCGCCACGCCCGGTCTCCATTGAGCTGAATGGTCCTTTGATGAACTTGGTGTCAGGGGTCTGGGAGATGGCGGAATGGCAATATCGAATTCCTCATAGGAAGTCTTCTCCGCTGGGGACCGCTTTACGGCGGCGGAGCTGTCAAACTGCCCCAGCTTCTGCTTCATAATGCAAATGCTGTTGAGTTTGCCGCCGATTCCCACAAAGTCAGTGGGGTTGACCAGAGTGCGAATTTTTACGCCCTCTTCCAGTGCGTCTTTAATCTCCACTTTGTCTGCGGGCATATCTTCTCTGTCCGACGATAGAGCATCACCACTTCTCTGGCCCCAGGCGAACCGCTGTTCGGGCGGAGTCGATGGCGGTGTTGCCGCCGCCGATGACTGCAACCTTCTTTCCCGTGAAGTCCAGGTCCCGCTGGAGGATAACCCGTTTCAGGAAGTCCAACCCGTGATAGACCCCTTCCAGATCCTCTCCGGGGATTCCCAGCTGCAGTGTTTTCTGTGCGCCGATGGCAATGAAAATCGCATCATAGTTCTTTTGCAGGGAACGGAACGACACATCTACGCCAATCTTGGTGTTCAAAATGATGTTGACGCCTGTCTTCTTGATATTTTCAATCTCCCGCTCAATGATATTCAGGGGCAGGCGGTAATCCGGAATGCCATAGGTCATAATACCGCCGGCCGGTTTCTGCCTCATACACGTCCACATGGTAGCCCAGCCGTGCCAAATAATATGCACAGGTCAAACCAGACGGTCCGGCACCAATGATTGCCACATTCTTGTTCAGCTGTGCCACAGGCTTAAACTCCTCATCGGAGGGGGGAAGCCCTGGGCATAGGCCCAGTCGGTGGCAAACCGTTTCAGCTCACAGATGTTCATGGCTTCATCCACACTGCCCGCGGCGGCAGCGGCTCTCGCAGGGATGGGTGCAGACACGGCCGCAGATGCCGGAGAACGGTTATCCCGAAAGCATAATCCGGCGGCTCCCATGTATCTCCCGGTGGCAATTAGCTCATATAACCGGGGATGTTGATGCCCGCAGGGCAGGTTTTTCACAGGGGCTGAGACAAGCTTATAAAACCGCAGACCCCTGCGGAACATCGCTTCTCCACAATGTGCTCCTCGTACTCCTTTCGGAAATACTTCGATGGTGGACAGGACCGGATTGGGTGCGGTCTGACCTAAGCCGCACATGGCGGTGTCTTTTTGATGATAGCCCCCAAATGTTCAAGGTTTCGATGTCCCCCGGCTTTCCTTCTCCAGCAGTAATCCGGTTGAGGATCTCCAGCATCCGTTTGGTGCCAATTCGGCAGGCGGTGCATTTTCCAGGATTCCTCCCGAATAAAAGTCCAGATAGAACCGGGCGGTATCCACCATGCAGGTGTCCTCGTCCATGACAAACCGCCGGACCCCACAATCGAACAGCGCGGCCAAGGATTCATAGTCCAGAGGCGTATTGAAGCAATACGTAACTGAACGAAGTACCGAAG
>VOFK01002622.1_pt1 | contig 17792 bp, 27 predicted proteins | sample 5384121 | NCBI WGS metagenome assembly VOFK01 (sample SAMN12384730, study PRJNA508395) | human gut metagenome | isolation source: healthy gut J | host: Homo sapiens
TAAAGTTACGCATTGCTAAAACCTTGGGCAAAGTTAAGTTTGATGAGACTTAAGTGCAGCGCTTTTTAAAACTGGTTCAGGAAAAAGCGGGACAAAAAGAGATTCACGGAAAGAAAAAGTTATACTATATTTCAGCTGAATTTTTAATTGGAAAACTTTTGAGCAACAATCTGATCAATCTGGGGATTTATGACCAGATTGACCAGGAACTAAAAGCGGCAGGCAAAAGTCTGGCCCAGTTGGAGGAAAGGGAACCTGAACCTTCTCTGGGAAACGGCGGCCTGGGCAGACTGGCAGCATGCTTTCTGGATTCCATTGCCAGCTTGGTCCATAACATATCATCGGCAAAGTCTACCGTTTTTCTACGCCATTTTGCCAATCCGCGGACTAACTTAGTCTTTGTTTTATTAAGTGCGTATTTGTCGGTAATCCATTCTTCCGCTTTGTACTTTCTGTATCACGGTATGTGAAACGGATTTTTTCCAGTTCCACCAGACAAGTTGCCGGGTTTGCAGGTAACGGTGATCTGGTAGTTGATTAGCGTACGGTCTAATGAAAGAGCGCTGGAACTGAATACGATCCACTCTTCTCCGATACCGGCAATGGTTCCTTTGTCTTCGTCGGCATAGACAACGCGGCTATCAACATTTTGGTTTTCTTTCAGACGTTCGGTCATCACTTCATGACCGTGTCATAGATTTGTGCCTGACTCATTCCGGGAATCTGAAATTCCTTAGAGAATATAACTTTGCCGTCTACTTCGGGGACTTAGCTCCACTTTGAGATACCTGCTGTCGTCTTTTTTTTCTTTTGCTGAATCTGCCTTCATTGCTATCGGCAATGCGAGGAACAGGGTAAGAAACAGGATTGTAAATTTATTCATAATTATTATGTGTTTATTTGGTAATTTCAAAACTTTCGCCCCGATGGGTGATGCTGATAAACCGGCATCCTGCATTTTCGGCGAAATTACGAAGCGCATTACCGCCTTCATAATCTTCACTAAAGTGCATGGGCACAAATATAGTAGTTTTTATTTGTTCGATGAACTGTTTTGCCCCTTTCATATAATCTTTTCCCATTCTCCGGTCCACCGGAAACAGCACTAAATCAATGTCCGGCGCTTTTTCTTTTAAATATTTAACTTCTGCAAGGAAATCTCCGTTTGCTTTTCGTATCTCTTCTTCGGTAGATTCTTCGCTCCAGTGCCAGTTGTTTAAATCTCCTGCATGGAAAACACTCCAATCTTGCAGGTGAATCAAGAATGAACTGCCCACATCCGTCGAACCGAAAGCATCGATGCGGAGCGTCTCGTCCTCATATGTTTTCTCCTTTTTTATATAGATGGCATCTTCGGCCTGGGCACGGTGAGATTTCAGAATGTCTTTAGAGAAAATATAATGGATGTCAGGCCGTTGTTCTTTCCAGGTCAATCTTTCGCGGTTGAAATGGTCGGGGTGGAAGTGAGTGGCTAATACATAGAGCTTACCCGGCTTTTGCAAGAGGTAATCATGCACGATTCCCCGGCTATGTTCGGCTTCCGAGGAGTCTTTGTAATAGTCGATAATAACGGTGACGCCTTCTGCTTCGAGGGCGAAACCGCTATGATAAATGTAATCCAGTATCATGCTCGAATATTTTTGTAGTTGCAATATTACGTATTCTAGTTGAGTTGCCAAGAAAAATCGACGAAATCAAGGGGCAAGGCGACTGATTTGCCATTCTCCATTCTCTTTCAGGATATACAGAAAACGGTCGTGCAGCCGGTTCGGTCTTCCTTGCCAAAACTCAATCCGGTTGGGGTGACGGCATATCCGCCCCAGTTGCCGGGCCTTTCCACTTCTTTCCTATCCAATGGGCGGCTTCTTTCACGAAAGCGCGTATCAGCTGCATCCGGCTCTTGATAGGCCGGCTCTGTGGAGAAATGCGTGCACCAATCCGGCTTTTATAGGGGCGTTTACGGAAATATTCATCTGATTCCTCCGGCGGGACTTTCGTTGCAATTCCTTCTATGTGTACCTGTCTTTCGAGAGCGTGCCAGACAAAAGAGAGCGAGATATGTGGATTCTGTTCCAACTGTTTTCCCTTACGGCTTTCATAATTAGTGTAGAAGATAAACTTCCCGTCATGAAGACCTTTTAACAGTACGGTACGCGTAGAAGGTTTCCCTTCGGGAGACACCGTACCTACAATGACGGCGGTAGGCTCGTCTATTTCCGCGTCAATCGCCTCTTGTAGCCACCGGTTGAAAAGCGAAAGCGGGTCGCCGGGAAGTTCATTTTCCCTCAACCCGCCTTTCGTGTATTCTTGCCGGATATCTGCAATGTTTATTTTTACCATAAGATTATCTGGCATTTAAATTGTTCGTTCATTACATAGGAACTTCGATCAACAGAATATGTGCATCTTTTAATGTCTCCAGTTCGAAGTTGTTAGTATCATAAATCCCCCATTCCGTCACGGCGTTTCATGACTTCACCGTCTACAATGATTTCTCCTTCAATCAGAAAGATGTAGACGCCCGCATGACTTTGGTGTGTATGGTATCCAAGTTTCTTTCCGGCTTCTACTTTGCCGATAGAGAACCAGGCATCTTGCAGAAGGGAAGCGGGAGTGCTTCCGTCGGGCGAAACGATAACTGCCAATTCGTTCGGGCGTTCCAGTTCACTGATATTGAAGTCCTGATAGACAGGGCGTGTGTTCCGTTCTCTCGGCATAATCCAGATCTGGAGAAATTCTACCGGTTCTACAGGACTTGCATTCATTTCGCTGTGGAAGATACCTGTTCCGGCACTCATTGTCTGGATTTCTCCCACGGTGATGATGCGGCTGTTCTTTTTACTGTCACCATGTTGTAGATGTCCTTTCAGTGGAATGGAGACAATTTCCATATTCTTGTGCGGATGCGTCTGGAATCCTTCTCCGGGTGCCACTTTGTCGTCATTCAATACACGAAGTGCACCGAAATTGATACGGTTGGAATCGAAATATTCATCGAAACTGAAAGTGTGGTAACTATCCAGCCACTCATATTTAGAATGTCCTCTTGTATCTGCTTTATGTATAACTTTCTTCATAATGTTCTCCTTTTTTCTTGTTGTTTATATGTCTTATGAACAAAGAGGGGGGGAAAGGTTTTATTTCTTCACTTCATTTAGCAAAGGCTTATGGTTGATAAAATCTCTGATATTTTGTAATGTCGTCATTGCGATATTCTCCAGTGCTTCGTGTGTGAAGAAGGCTTGGTGGGAGGTCACAATGACATTGTTGAATGAGAGCAGACGTGCAAGTACATCGTCGTCGATGATGCGGTCGGACTGGTCTTCATAGAAGTATTCGCTTTCTTCTTCGTACACATCCAGTCCGGCAGAACCGATTTTCTTGTTTTTTAAGCCTTCAATCAAGGCGTTGGTGTGAATCAACTGTCCGCGACCGGTATTGATAATCATCACTCCGTCTTTTCATTTTGCTGATAGAGTAGTCATTAATCAGGTATTTGGTAGCTTCGGTAAGCGGACAATGGAGGGAGATGATGTCGGAACTATGGTATAATTCGTCTAATGAAGTATATACGATTTTTTTCTTCGCGGGCGAAGTTATAGTCCGGATAAAGGTCGTAGGCCAATATGTTCATGCCGAACCCTTTCAGGATATGGATCAGGATTTTTTGCAATCTTTCCCGTGCCGATGATGCCTGCTGTTTTTCCGTGCATATCGAACCCCATGAGTCCGTGAAGGGAAAAGTTACCGTCCTTGGTACGCCAGGAGGCACGGGGAATTTTCCGGTTGAGGGATAGCATGAGAGCTACGGTATATTCGGCAACCGCATAGGGTGAATAGGCGGGGACACGTACCACCGTGATTCCGGCACTGCGGCAGCGTTTAAATCTACATTATTAAATCCTGCACACCGCAATGCCAGTAGCTTTACCTCCGTTGGAAGCCATGATGCGGAGTACTTCCGCATCGGCAATATCATTGACAGAAAATACAAACTGCATCTACCCCTTGTGTCAGTAATACATTGTTTTTATTCAGGTGTCCTTTGTAGTAGCGTATCTCAAATCCGAACTCTTTGTTTTTATCAGTGAAAGAAGATTCGTCATAAGGCTTTGTGCCGAAAAATGCAATTGTATAGGCCATAATATTTTCTGTTTTTATTCTTACATAATAAACACTGAAATAGGGTGAATTGTTTTTATCCTTTCCTATGTCTTGAATATAAATCGTTTCATTAGAAACTGTTTGTTTTTTTCAATTAAAATGGGGGATTAATGAAAATAAATGCACAATCATACCTTCTATGTGCAATTATATCGTATCTTTGCGCCCGAAATAATTTAAAAAGATTTAGATGAGAAAAATTTCCTTGATTGGATTTGTGATGTTAATCGTTTCAATTCCAACTTTTGCCGGAGGTCTTCTGACAAATACTAATCAACATGTGGCTTTCCTTAGAATGTTAGCACGTGGTGCTTCCATTGATATTGACGGTGTTTATTCCAATCCTGCCGGTCTGGCTTTCTTGCCGGGCGACGGTCTTTATCTTTCTTTGAACGGACAAAGTGCTTATCAAACGCGTAATATAGATATGACGTTTCCACTGTTCCCGGAAGACGGCACAGACGTTATTATAAGGGTACAGCTCTGCTCCTTTTATACCTAGTTTCCAAGGTGCATATAAAAAAGGTGACTGGACTATTTCCGGTAGCTTCGCCGTTGGCGGTGGAGGAGGAAAGGCTTCTTTTCGATGACGGTTTGGGAATGTTCGATTCAATGGTAATGGGACAGATTTATCAAGCTGCAAGTGGCAAAGTTACTCCTAATATGTACACAATCAATAGTGCAATGGACGGAAGCCAGTTCATTTATGGCGTTCAATTAGGCTTGTCATATAAGGTTAACGATTGGCTGGGTGTTTTTGCCGATGGACGTATGAACTATTTCAGTGGTGGTTATGAAGGCTTTCTGACTGCGAAAGTGAAAGCAGATTTGCCGGGTGTATGCCGGCAGGTACGGAATTAGCAGGTATCGAATTGATTGTGACCAGACAGGTTGGAGAATTACGCCTATTCTTGGAGCCGATGTGAAACTGGGTAAATGGAATATCGGTTTGAAATATGAGTTCATGACAAGCTTGAATCTTGAGAATAAGACCAAGAAAGCGGAAGTTCGTCAGATGGGGAATGTAATGGAGGATGAAGGAAATCCGTTGGCTGATTATAAGGACGGTGTAAATACGCCGAGTGATATTCCTGCTTTATTGACTGCCGCCGTTGGTTATGAAATCCTTCCTACTCTTCGTGCATCTGTTGAATATCACCATTTCTTTGATAAGGCTGCTGGTATGGCCAATGACAAGCAAAAGCTTTGAAACATGGTACACACGAAATTTACTTGGTGCAGAGTGGGATGTGACTAAACAACTGACGATTAGCGGTGGTTATCAAAATACAGATTATGGCTTGGCTGATGATTTCCAAAGTGATATTAGCTTCTCGTGTGATTCTTATTCACTTGGTTTCGGTGCCGCAATCAAGATGACAAAGCATTTGACGATGAATGTTGCTTATTTCTGGACAAACTACAAGGACTATAATAAAATGACAGAAACAGCTCTTGGAGCTTCATCAACTACATACAGCCGTACTAATAAGGTGTTCGGTCTTGGTGTAGACTACAAGTTCTAAGATTTCATAATCCGACCTTTATATATAAAGAAGCCGTCTCGGACATTGTCTTGAGGCGGCTTTCTTTATTTTTTTGTCTTAGAAAGAATACTGCACCAGCATATTCAACCGGTTTGCATGGCTCGTTGAAGAACTGAAATCACTGCGCCAGCCTCTCAAGTATTCGACACCGACTTGAAGATTACCGCTTACATTCCAAAAAGCATTGGCTACAAGATATTGCCCTTTGCGATACGAATCGGGGTTTGCACTAGGATAGCCGTTTTCAGAGTAAAGTCTGGATAAACTGTACGTTCCGGAGACAAATACATTCGGCGTAATGTTGTACTGCAATCCTGCATACCAACCCAACATTGGAAGAACCTGCATCTTGCCTTCATTGTCAGGGTCGGGAACAAGGTCAACATTCAGATTGCTTAAATCATTCAGATAAGAACCGATCCCTTTACCATAATTGAATTGTCCGTATGCCTGCAATTTCTTTGTGATATTAAACGTTGTAGAGGCTTGCAGGCCGAATCCGGTCTTTTGAGTAAGCCTTATCGTGCACATTGCTCGAATAAGTCATATTGCGGACAATCGCACCTAATTTAATATGGCTGCTGCTGTTCCAGTTGAACTGTGCGGAAGCGGCGAAGTCCGGCATTCGTTGAGTATTGATTGCTACGTCATTGTTGGTCGTACCGTCTACCGAAGGCATTTCCATAGAAACTCCGAATTTCCAGTTTTTCAGTTTATCGCACATATAACTTAGTTGCGTGGTACGATAGAAAGGCGGAACCATTGGGGCCGGCGAAGTCGATAGTAGCCGGCAGAGCCGAAAGGTCCATAAACGAGCCGTAGCTGTATCCGATGGTGAAACCGAGGAACTGTGCATACGCATTCTGTAGTTCGAAGGTCTTTCCGTCGCCACGGAAGTTACCGGCGGTATAAACTACGAAATCACCAAGATGTTTGGTGCGTCCTACCAGTTTGAGAAACAGGGTAGAAGTAGTGATATCCATTTGGAACTGGTTTTTGGCAAAATTACCCTTTCCCGGTCGGCCGATCAATGCCGGATAGAAATCCACATCGTCAACGATTCCATTAAAGTCATACTCTCCCGTAGCACGAACGTAGCCACCGATACCGAGGGCGAATTTTCCCTTTTGGTCGGTAAGCAGGAAGCGAGGCGCGTTCGGGTCATGGAAACGCATCTGCGAACGGTCGTTCATGATACGGATGATTTCATCGCCCGCTTTATCCCGTGAGACAAACATGATCGAATTGGGTTCCTCATCTTCGATGACTACTTTCTTTTGTGCATGGGCACAAACGGGGAAAATTCCAATCCCCAGTAGCATAGCTACCATTTTAAAGCTTGTTTTCATTATAAGTTAAGTTTTAGGTGAATGCCCAATGAACAACTAAAAAAAGAAATGGTTGAAAGGCCAAAGGAAAAATTGCCAAACTAATCGGAAGAATTGCTATTTATAATGATTCTAAAAAGGCGGATCTTTGTACCGTACCAATTAGATAAAAGAAATACGACGATGGAAAAAGTAGAATTTACTCAAGGAATACTGGCGATGGAATCTGATCTGCATCGCTTTGCATATAAATTAACGTCGGACCGTGACTCTGCCAACGATTTAGTTCAGGATTGCGTATTGCAGGCTTTGGATAACCACGAGAAATTTGCGCATGCCAAGAATCTGAAAGGATGGATGTTTACCATCATGCGCAATATTTTCGTCAACAACTATCGCCGTACCGTCCGCGAGATGAATATTATAGATGATACATATTCTATCAATCAGCAAAGTCTGATAGAAGATGAAGACAGCGACAGATTTGAATTTGCTTATGACATGAAGCAACTGTATCGCGTGATACATTCGATCCCCGAAGATATGAAAGTTCCTTTTCAGATGTTCGTTGCCGGATTTAAGTATAGAGAAATTGCCGAAAAATTAGGATTGCCGATGGGGACAGTGAAAAGCCGTTTGTTCTTTATCCGCAAGCGGTTGAAGGAAGAACTGAAGGACTTCTCCTGATACAGTTCTTTTTAATTGAGTGATGTGTTTTAAGGTCAAAGTGAATGAGCCTTCCTGTCTGAATGCGAAACTGATGGGGAGGCTTGTTTTTTATTTCCGTGTTTCCCCGGCGTATAGAATCTGATAAGAAGAAAGCGATACTTTCAGTTTTATTTTCTATCTTTGCACCCCGAAAGAATATAAAAAGAGACGTATGATGCCGTGAATAACGGTCGTGTATTCTAGAACACCACGTAAAAAACAGGAATTATGAAAGAGAAAGTATCTGTACCCTTTATGCTGCTGGGCATTCTTTTTAATGTGTGCCTCATTGCAGCCAATCTTCTCGAGACGAAAGTCATCCAGATCGGTAGTTTGACCGTGACAGCCGGATTATTGGTTTTTCCTATTTCTTATATTATCAATGATTGCATCGCCGAAGTTTGGGGATTCAAGAAAGCGCGCCTTATCATTTGGAGCGGCTTCGCTATGAATTTCTTTGTTGTTGCTCTTGGGCTGATAGCCGTTGCGATACCTGCCGCTCCTTTTTGGGAAGGTGAAGAGCATTTCGATTTTGTATTCGGCATGGCACCCCGTATTGTGGCTGCCAGTTTGATGGCATTCTTGGTTGGTTCATTCCTCAATGCGTATGTGATGAGTAAGATGAAAGTGGCCAGCCGGGGACGGCATTTCTCGGCACGTGCCATTCTGTCGACTCTTGCAGGTGAGACGGCAGACTCGTTGATTTTCTTCCCGGTTGCTTTCGGAGGTATCATTGCGTGGCGGGAATTGCTTATCATGATGTGTATTCAGATCATACTGAAATCCATGTATGAGGTTATTATCCTTCCGGTGACTATCCGTGTAGTGAAAGCCATTAAGAAGATAGACGGTAGCGATGTCTACGACACCGATATTTCTTACAACGTGCTGAAAGTGAAAGATATATAATTGAAATAGAGAACATAACCTTACCCTTTTTATAACTTTATGAATATGAATAAAGAAAGCGCATTGGTGGTATTCAGCGGTGGGCAGGACTCGACTACTTGTCTGTTTTGGGCAAAACGTAACTTCAAGAAAGTATATGCTTTGAGTTTTCTGTATGGGCAGAAACATGAGAAGGAAGTAGAGGCTGGCGCGAGATTGCCCGGAAAGCTGAAGTGGAATTTGATGTGATGGATGTTTCCTTCATCGGAAGCCTGGGACATAACTCATTGACGGATACGAGCATGGTAATGGATCAGGAAAAACCTGCGGATAGTTTTCCGAATACATTCGTGCCGGGACGCAACCTGTTTTTCCTGAGCATAGCGGCTGTCTATGCCCGTGAGCGTGGCATCAATCATCTGATAACGGGAGTTTCCCAAACAGATTTCAGTGGCTATCCCGATTGTCGCGATGCGTTTATCAAGTCTCTCAATGTGACGTTGAACTTGGCTATGGACGAGCAATTTGTAATTCACACTCCGTTGATGTGGATTGATAAGGCCGAGACATGGGCTTTGGCGGATGAACTGGGAGTGCTGGATGTGATACGTCATGAGACATTGACATGTTATAATGGTATCCCGGGGGATGGTTGCGGACATTGTCCGGCTTGCACGTTGCGCCGGGAAGGATTGGAGAAGTATTTAAAAAGTAAGAATCAATAATATCTCTACATAGAGATTAAAATGCATTTTTTGCTGTCACATCCTGCTGTCACAAGAAAGTTCTCATTTATAAAACAGCCGTAAGTTTCGTTTGGAACACGCTGGGTTAAATTAGTTTCAGCAGCTTGAAACAATAGTTTCATCAGTGAGAAACTACAGTTTCACCGCCTTGAAACTGTAGTTCCAAAGGCTTGAAACTAAAAGTTTCCTATAAGGAAACACTTTGTTTCAAGCCAAGAAACATTCTGAAACCCGTGGGGAACGGATACAGTAGCCGTTGGTTAAGAGTTGAAGGTGATAGGTGATAGATACGGTGATAGGTTGAAAAAATGAATCTATCACCACTTAAATGCTTGTTAATAAGATGTTTGAGCCTGTCCGGTGATAGGTGAAAGAGGAAATGCATTTTTTTTTATCTGGGTAGAGGTTGTAGTTTAACAAGAGTAATGACTGAATTAAAAGACCAACTTTCCTTATTGGGAAGAAAGACCGAGTATAAGCAAGATTATGCTCCTGAAGTACTGGAAGAACTTTTGATAATAAGCATCTGGAAAATGACTATTGGGTACGTTTCAACTGCCCGGAGTTCACAAGTCTGTGTCCCATTACCCGGACAACCGGACTTTGCCGAAATACGTATCAGCTACATTCCGGAAGTAAAAATGGTAGAAAGCAAAAAGTTTGAAACTCTACCTTTTCAGCTTCCGCAATCATGGAGCTTTTTCATGAAGATTGTGTAAATATCATCATGAAAGACCTTATTAAACTGATGAACCCCAAATATATCGAAGTCACGGGAATCTTTACTCCGCGTGGAGGCATCTCTATCTATCCGTATGCCAATTACGGTCGTCCGGGAACGAAGTTCGAACAAATGGCGGAACATCGGCTGATGAATCGGGAATAATAAAAAAAGGCTTGTCAAACATCGGCATTGCTTATGCGGCACTTCTTGAGGAAATGGATAAAAGGCTGGATGATTTAATGAATGGTTTAATATTGTAGAAGATATTTCGGAAAAATAATCTTGTAGAAGAATACCTGATGTAGTAAAGAAGTTATCTGAAGAATTAGGTGTATATTTACGGAAAAATTATGCTCAACGTCTTTCTTTTAAAGAGACGGGGGAAAATCGTTCCTTGGCCGGATGAAGTTCTATAATAAATTATTTAATCCATTAAATTTATGAAACATATTTTTATGCTATGGAAAGTACTAATGGTTTGCCTGTTGTTAGCAAAATCCGTTAGCGTCTTATGCTGATTTTCAACCTTCTTATTCAACGGCAGGTTTTTATTCGCTGCCCAATACCGGTCGCACGGTGTATGATATGAATCCCGCCTGGCGTTTCTACAAAGGGAAGATAGAAGGTGCCGAACAGAAAAAACTTCGATGATAAGAAATGGGATATCGTATCCTTACCTAATGGGATAGAATATCTTCCGGTTGAGGCTAGCGGGTGTATTAATTACCAAGGCGAAATATGGTACCGGAAACATTTCACACCTGATGAAGCCTGGAAGAACAAACAATTGTTTCTTCATTTTGAAGCTATAATGGGGAAATCAAAAATATGGGTTAACGGTAAACTGCTGAAAGAGCATTTCGGAGGCTTTCTGCCTGTTATTGTTGATGTATCTTCTGCCCTGAACTTTGGTGAAGATAATGTGGTCACGGTGTGGGCTGATAATAGTGACGATCCTTCCTATCCTCCCGGTAAGACGCAGGAAACACTGGATTTTGCTTACTTTGGCGGGGATCTATCGTGACTGTTGGATGATAGCTCACAACCGCGTATTTATTACCGACCCCAATTATGAAGATGAAGTAGCAGGCGGCGGGCTGTTTGTTTCTTATGATAAAGTGTCGCGGCAATCGGCTTTGGTAAATCTGGATGTGCATATACGTAATACTTCGGGAAAGTTCTTCAGTGGAAAAGTCAGCTATGAACTGTATGACCGTGATAACCGTCTTGTGCTTTCAACAGAGAAACGATTGTCCGTGGGCAATGAGCATGCGGCAAAAGTGGCCTCTCGTATGAAGGTTGACAGTCCTCATCTTTGGTCGCCCGACAGTCCTTATCTCTATCAGTTGCACGTCTATGTGAAGGATAAAGCCGGCAGCATTGTTGACGGATATCGTCGTCGCATTGGTATCCGGAGTGTGGAGTTTAAAGGAAAAGACGGTTTTTGGCTGAACGGTGAACCGTATCCCTATCCGTTGATTGGGGCTAATAGACATCAGGATTATGCTGTGATAGGCAATGCCTTGTCTAATAACCTGCACTGGCGCGATGCAAAGAAATTACGCGATGCAGGGTTGCGTGTTATCCGTAACGCACATTATCCGCAAGATCCTGCTTTTATGGATGCGTGTGATGAGTTGGGACTCTTTGTTATTGTCAATACTCCGGGATGGCAATTCTGGAATGATGAACCTATTTTTGCCCAAAGAGTATATAGTGATATCCGTAATATGGTTCGCCGAGACCGGAATCATCCGTGTGTATGGATGTGGGAGCCGATTTTAAATGAAACCTGGTATCCGGCAGAGTTTGCTAAAAAATGTGGTAGATGTACTGAATGAGGAATATCCTTATCCATATTGTTATGCCGGCTGTGATGTTACGGCACGTGGACACGAACATTTTCCGATCCATTTCACTCATCCGGTAATGGGGGGGAGGAGGGGCCTTTAATACGGAGACTTTGAATCCCGATGTTTGTTACTTTACCCGGGAATGGGGAGATAATGTAGACGACTGGAATTCTCATAACTCACCCAGTCGGGCCAACCGTGGCTGGGGAGAAGTACCCATGTTGATACAAGCGCAGGGATATGCAAACCCCGATTATAAATATACGTGCTATGATGTACTGTATAGAACTTCCAGACAGCACATGGGAGGTTGTTTGTGGCATTCCTTCGATCATCAGAGGGGATATCATCCCGATCCGTTTTATGGAGGAATTATGGATGCGTTCCGGCAACCGAAGTTCTCTTATTATATGTTTTGTTCGCAACGTCCTGCGGAGGAAAACAAGGAACTGATTGCAGATAGCGGTCCTATGGTGTATATTGCGAATGAGATGACTCCTTTTTCTCCGAAAGATGTTACGGTGTATAGTAACTGTGAAGAAGTTCGTCTGACTTTCTGCAAGAATGGCAAACAGCATATTTATCATAAACCAATCGATAAGGCCGGAATGCCATCGCCTGTTATAACCTTTAGCGATGTTTTTGATTTTATGTATGATAAGCAATTGTCGCGAGGAAGGAAACAGGCCGATTCGTATCTTCTGGCAGAAGGTCTGATAGCCGGAAAGGTGGTTGCAACACATAAGGTGATGCCGGCCCGCCGCCCCTCTAAAATACTACTTTGGGCGGATGACGAGAAGGTGAGTATGAAAGCGGACGGTTCGGATATCATGACTGTAATAGCTGCTATTGCAGATGATAATGGGAACATCAAACGATTGAATAATTATGAAATAACCTTTGAAATAGAAGGTCCCGGACAACTGATTGCTGACAGTAAGACGTTTACAAATCCGGCTCCGGTTCGTTGGGGAACTGCGCCTGTATTGGTAAGATCTTCTACTGTTCCGGGAGAAATCAAGGTGCGTGCATCCGTGGTATGGCAAGGCAAACATACTCCGGTTTCGGCAGAGTTGATTATTCCGACTTATCAGGCAGAGCATATTTTGCTGGCAGATAAAAAGGAACTGGAACAATTGAATTCTGTTTCCGGACAGAAAGCAATGAGCACTGATTTTAAGGGACAGAACGGAAACAACTTGAAGCGACAGCAGAAAGTCAGCCGCTCGAAGTTAAAAAGAGGTGGAAAAACAACAAAGTGATTTTGAATGATAATGTAAAAGAATCAATATATAAAGAATAATCTATGAATTTCCCCAATCATACATTTGGATATTGTAAGATTGGGGAACTCATTTAATTGATTTCACTTCTTTTTCTCTCTCCATTCGCCTGTACTGCATATATCTTCATGCTATCATTCCAAGGAATGGATGCCGGAATATCAAATGAGAAGAAATTAGAGAAATACATTATCTCACTACCTTTTTTACTTCAAATGCGACAGCTTCATCACCCGAACTTATTGTAATATGTTGCCCGGAACGGGTATATGTTACATTCTTTGTAATCTTCTGGTCATTCTTGAACTGTGTATAATAGCCTACATCACCTACCTGATATTGTTCAATACCCACATCATTATTCTTTCTGTCTTCAAGATAATAAAATGCATGTTTAGGTGCAGGAAACTGGTTCATGTAGCTCACTGCTTCGGCAATCATGGTTGGTGTCACATTGTAGTTCCATTTACCATACTGTTCAATCTCCACGTTATTTACCGGTTCGAGGAATCCCCACATCCTGAAGAATTCAGTCAGATTCTCATTGGCCGCCTTACTTGCCATCTTAGCAAAATGTAACTGACCTGCTCCCGGATTAGATTCAACAATACGATCTTCCCGCAAGAGTTTGAAGAGTTTCTGCCAGAAATCTGTTTTATAGCCACAACGATGATAATAATTCCAAAGTTGCCAGTTCATACGCATATGTATTTCCGTATCCTCATTCTGATGAGTGGCGCTACCCATATTCCACCAAGCTTGTTTATCAACAAAACGGGCTTTTTGCCAACGCGCTTAACTCCGATCCTCTCGAACAATATTTTCCCAGTTTAAACAGTATGTAATTTGAGAAAAGATTATTGGATGACTCTGTTGAACCGGGCCAGTTGATAGCACGCTGGTGAATATGTCCTATTTCGTGAGCCGGTCCCCAGGCATTGTCTTTAGCAGCCATCACGTTATCATAAAGCAAAATATTATTGAGATAAGTATATACGAATCCAATCCTATAATCTGATGCCCACATATAGCTACCTTCCGGAGAGATGGCAAACAAATGATTGTTGACCTGTGACGGGCGGACGTCATCAATACCCATCAGTTCCTGTTGCCAACTAATGATATCATCCCAAAGATTAATGGCAGACAGTATATCGTAGGGAACAGCCTGCATCATCTTATCTCGATGGAAGTAGAACATAATTCTTTCACCACGTATGCAGAAATACTTATAAGTAGCTTTATTTATGCTTTCTTTATATTTATCATTAGTCTTATCCGTTTTTACATCAAAGAATCCACTGACATATCCGCTACCTAAAGGAATATGTATCTTCACAGGTTTTGCATTGACATCCTGCAAGTTAGTGTTATACATAAGGAACAACATCCCTCGCTGTGTAAATCCAAGTTTATTGACTCCTTCTTCAAGGAAACGGGTTTCTCCGCTTGCTGCTGTTTGCACATAGTCGCCGGACTTTTCTTCACCGATGCATTGAATAGATAAACTCTGTCCATGGGTGTCACCTACCAACACAATGACTGAATCTCCGGCTTCCACATAAATACCCGTAGGATTGTCTAAGTTGCTGTATCGTTTGGTCATCAGTGTTTCTGCCCATTCCTCTACATTGCTGTAAGGGTGATAATCTTGTATACGGAAAGACTTTTTCCCATTCGTCATATGTGTTTTCTCTTTAATTGAATGGCTATATTGGCAAAATAGCCGGGAAGTGCATTTATCTGTGCATCGGTAGCTTCATCTCTCACCTCCGTACAAGTTATATCTGTAAAAACGCCTAGCAATTGTGCGTCAAGTTTCTTATCCGGATTCTTTTGATAGAACTCCATTTCATCACAACTTACAAAGTCTCCCAAGCCGGAGTGAACCTCAAATTTTATTTTAGTAGCTTTCTTCAAACTCTGAGCAAATACCACACGGCTTGAAGCATTCTGCATCTTAAAATCGAATGAACCGTACTTCGTATATTCGGGAGCATCTTCTGTTGCCGTGTAAATATCCAATTTGCCAAAATTACCATTTCCACTACGGGTGTGATAAATCAAGTAATCTATGTCTTTTTGTGCCATCAAAAAAATATTCGAGAGTAACAGGAAAATTAGCCTTTTGATTCCAAATTGAATGATAGGGGGGTCCACCAAACTTGCCATCAAAAAGAGTTCTCGATTCCTTGTCCCGGCTGGTGCTCACTATCTTTTTCCTCCATTGGGAGATATTTTCAAATCACCTTCTATCTCTACATCCGAAACGCCGGAATCTTTAGCATTTTGTGTAACTGAGCATAATGCTCTTATCTTGTCGTCTTTAGTATATATGTAAGTGAATGTGACAGTACGTGTTTCATAATATGGGTTGGCATCTACCGTATATTGGTATTCTTTATCTGTCAGCGCACGGGTGGCAGGAACAGTTTTTGATCCAGTCACTGTTTTCCGATTGCTCTATTGTGTATTCTATATTCGAAGTGACAATAATGGAAAGAGGACCGCCGGCCGCATCGATTATCGGATTGGGATTCTTGACAAGGATAGCAGGACCGTACCCTAATTGACGTACTTGAATAGTATAGTTTTGCACAGAACTCTTTAATGTGATTTCAGCAGAGCGTACGTCCGGTTCTTCATTGGCATGTACCAATACTTTTACCGCGGGCGAAGAACCCGACATGTCTTTTGCTGCGACACACCAGTCCTGATTTGATGAGACTACCCATGCGTCTGCGGCCAGATTAGTTTCCACAGGTATTACAAGCGATGATTGTTTTTGATCGAAATACTGTTGTAAATACTCCTCTTTTTTATTGTGAATACAGGAGTTTTATCACCTGGTTCATCATCGCTGCAAGCCAGGAACAAAGAAGAAAAGATGAGAGAAGTAATCCCCCATAGTAAGAACAGATATTGCTTCATAAAGTATTGTATCATCAAAAGATTATTCAAAGTTAACCATAAAAGTTAATGAGAGAGAAAACATTCTCTCTCATTAAAATATTACTTAGGAGAAAAATCAGTCTGTGCTCATCCAGAACTCTGCAAATGCAAAACTGTTTCCTACTGACGTTTTATCTACTTGTACCCGCAAATATTTAAATGGTTTGCCGACGAATACCGGCGATGTATATTTTGCTTTTGTTGCCGTTGGTAGATTTTCTGTAACCGTAGTGATTTTACTGAAGTCAGTACCGTTCAGACTGCCGAGAAGAGTATACTGCAGAGGAGCGCCATTATTGTTGTTATGACGTACTTGATATCCTATTGATACTGCTGTGGATTCTTTCGGCAGAGTAATTTGAATCCAGTGAGGCATTGGTGCTACTCCGCTCCAGTTACTATGGTAATACGTATCTTCTTTTCCGTCGAGCATTTCAGCAATAGAACCTTCATTTGTCGGATCCGGGAAAATACCAATCATATTTTCTTTCAGGTTGACTTTGGTTAGTTTGCTTGCATCAGGTACATAAGAGATAGCATATAACGATGTATTTCTTTCTGTGTCGATAACAAATTGTGGTTTAGTGCATGAAGACAAACAAATCGGAAGCACATAATTACCATAACTCAAACCGGTACGGTCTACTTCAATATTTGCCTCTTTTACACTTTCCATATCGTTGGTAAAGTTGACAGTTTTCTCCAGCGTGTAAGCAGTAGAAGGTAACATTGCATAATCACATTCGTTTGCTGCATTATATTCGTCTAACAATTTCGAATCGATCGTTAATTCACAAGAGAAGTCCCATTTGCTTGGAATAGGAATTTCCAATGGCAAAGTGAAATTCATTTTAATAGGGCCGTTGTCCGAGAAAAGTTTTGAGTATAGCCGCTTTTTTTGAAAAGAAACTGTCGGAGTTTGTACATTTGGCTTAATAAAAACCTTTCCCTAATTTTGAATTGATAGAGTCCTGTGAATTTTCCAGTTGCAATGGTAGCACATACTCTTCACCGGTATTCAAGGCGGGAAGCCCGTCAATCAGTTCCGTTTTCAGAGTGATATCCATAGTTTTATACAGTTCATTTGCAGCAAAAAGTAAATTTTCTATCGCCATTCAATTCATAGCAAGTGGTGGGAATGGCTTTGTATTTTACTCCCTGTTCTGCATTATATATAGCCAATGCAGCATCATCCATCGTTCCTATACTTACTTCCGTCACTGCGTTGAGTTCTGAGCCTCCCTTGTTTATCACAACCTGGTAGTTGGCATCTTCCCCTGTGTTATATACACTTTTACAGGTATTTCGCCACTATTTCTGAAATAAAGTATAGTACTGAAATCATCCAGAAATTCATCCTTGCCATCTTCGCACGCAGTCTGCGTTAAAAGGAAGGCAGATACGAACGACACTAATAATATATTTTTTCTCATAAATATTTTCTTTTTATTAATAAAAAGTGGTTTTTATGTGTATTTCTCACTACCATCCATAGTTTCTGGTCAGTAATTTATTACGATCCAATTCACGCTGAGAGAACGGATAGAGATAGTGGTTGGATTTAAACACGCGTGTTTCAAACACGGTTCTTTTCCAAAT
>VOFK01002865.1_pt1 | contig 17783 bp, 24 predicted proteins | sample 5384121 | NCBI WGS metagenome assembly VOFK01 (sample SAMN12384730, study PRJNA508395) | human gut metagenome | isolation source: healthy gut J | host: Homo sapiens
GAGGGATATGCATGACGTTAAAAGAACTAAAAATAGGACAGAGTGCATTGATAAAGGCCGTTGGAGGAACGGGTGCATTAAGACAACACTTTCTAGATATGGGAGTCATACCTGGAGCTGAGGTTACAGTTGTAAAGTTTGCGCCTATGGGAGATCCAATGGAACTGCAAATTCATGGTTATGAATTGTCGCTTCGTTTAGATGAAGCTGAAAAAATATTGGTTGAATTAATTGATGAGAGAACTAGAAAGCATGAGAGTGCAGAAAATATAAATAACACCGTTCACCCTGGTTTAGGTGAAGATGGTAAATATCATGTAAAGGCAGATGCACATCCTTTGCCAGAAGGAACATGTTTGACATATGCCTTGGTAGGAAATCAAAACTGTGGAAAAACCACTTTGTTTAACCAACTCACGGGATCGAATCAGCATGTAGGAAATTTTCCGGGTGTAACCGTCGATCGAAAGGATGGTCCAATTAAAGGGTATCCAAATACGATGGTGACAGATTTACCGGGTATTTATTCGATGTCACCTTATACGAGTGAAGAAATTGTATCGCGTAATTTTGTGTTAAATGATAAGCCTAAGGCTATCATTAATATTGTAGATGCTACAAATATTGAGCGAAACCTGTATTTGACTATGCAACTATTAGAAATGAATATTCCGATGGTTGTTGCACTTAATATGATGGATGAAGTGGCCAACAATCAAGGCTCGATTGATATCAATGGTATGGAGGCTATGCTTGGTGTACCAGTTATACCTATTTCTGCAGCTAAAAACCAAGGTGTTGATGAATTGATTGAACATGCGATTCATATTGCGAAATATCAGGAAAGACCAGGCCGTTTAGATTTTTGTGGGGAAGATGATTTCGGTGGAGCCGTTCACCGTTGTATACATTCCATCTGTCATTTGATTGAAGATCATGCCAAAAAGACAGATATTCCTTTGCGTTTTGCGGCTAGTAAAATTATTGAAGGCGATAATTTGATTCTTGATCGTTTGGACTTAGATGAAAATGAAAAAAAATGATTGAACACATTGTGCTTCAAATGGAAAAGAGCGTGGACTCGATCATAGTGCGGCCATTGCCGATATGCGTTTTTCTTTTATTGAAAAGGTTTGTGAACAAACGGTTGTTAAGCCTAAAGAAAGTAAAGAGCGTGTTCGAAGTGAAAAAATTGACCGCATTTTAACGGGTAAATATACTGCAATTCCTATGTTTATTGGAATTATGTTACTTGTATTCTATCTAACATTTAATGTAGTTGGAGCATGGCTTCAAGGATTGTTAGAATTCGGTATAGATTGGATTACACAAGTAGTGGATGCATGGATGACAAGTGCTCACGTAAGCTATGCCGTACACAGTTTAGTGATTGATGGCATCTTTGCGGGTGTAGGTTCTGTTTTATCTTTCTTACCAATCATTGTGACACTATTCTTCTTTTTATCTATGATGGAAGATAGTGGATATATTTGCGCGAGTAGCCTTCTTTATGGATAAACTATTAAGAAAGATTGGGTTGTCAGGAAGAAGTATCGTTCCTTTATTGATTGGATTTGGATGTACAGTACCAGCCGTCATGTCAACACGTACTTTGCCTAGTGAAAGAGATCGTAAGATGACGATTTTATTGACGCCATTTATGTCTTGTACTGCAAAATTACCTATTTTGCTTTCTTTGTGAATGCATTCTTTCCAAAAACAAGGTGGTCTAGTAATGACAGGACTTTATGTTTTTGGGTATCGTCGTAGGTGTTTTAGTTGCGTTCTTATTTAAAAAACACTTTATTTAAAGGAGAAGCTGTTCCATTTGTGATGGAACTTCCAAACTATCGTTTGCCTGGATTAAAGAATGTGAGTCAATTGTTGTGGGAAAAGGCAAAGGATTTCTTACAAAAAGCCTTTACGGTTATTTTTGTGGCAACTGTACTTGTGTGGTTCCTACAAAGCTTTAATTTACAATTCGATATGGTCAAAGATTCGAGTCAAAGTATTTTGGCAATGATTGCCGGATGGATTGCTCCTGTATTTGCGCCATTAGGACTTCAAGATTGGCGTATTGTAACGTCCTTAATCAGTGGATTTATGGCTAAGGAAAGTGTTGTTTCTACACTACAAGTATTATTTGTAGGTGGTGTACATAGTGCATTAACTACACTATCAGCTGCATCGTTACTTGTATTCTGCTTGATTTATTCACCATGTGTTGCGGCTATCGCATCTATTAAACGAGAACTCGGTGCAAGATGGGCAATTGGTGTAGTTGCATGGCAATGTGTACTTGCATGGATTTTAGCCTTTATTGTTCATGTGATTGGTTCTGTATTATAAGTAGCTTTAATGCTACTTTTTTTTTGAAAGAAGATGTTTTATAATTTTTTCATATCTAAGGGAGGATGTTTACTTATGTATAAGTTAATTGCGTGTGATTTAGATGAAACTTTGATTAAACCCGATCGAACAATTGATTCTAGAGATATTGAGGCCATTAAGAAGTTGAAAGATTTAGGTGTTAAATTTGTACTGGCTACAGGAAGAGGTTATAACACAGTTCAGGGGTACATTAAAGGAATTGGACCTTTTCGATGAAGCAAACCAATATGTGATTTCATATAATGGGGGTGCTATTACTGAAAATAAGGACAATCGACTTTTACATTTTGAAGGTATTTCTTTTGAAAAAGCTGAAGAATTATATAAGCGTGGATTGAATTATGATGTAGTCATTCATGTATATACGCGTGATGCGGTATATGCATATAACTTAACGGAAGATGAAAAAAAATATGTGCAGAATCGTCAGGAAATGATTGAGGTATTTGATCAGAATCTTGATTTTTTAAAGGGGCAAGAAATTGTAAAAGTATTATATACAAATACAGATTTTGAGTATCTTCAAAGTATTGATCGTGATCTAAAGGATATTACGTATGATATGGATGTTTCTTATTCAAGTAATCGTTATATTTGAATTTAATCATAAGGGTGTAAATAAGGGGGCTGGACTAAAAAAACTAGCCGATCTATTACATGTTGATATTCAGGATACGATTGCGATTGGGGATAACTATAACGATTTATCTATGATCAAGGATGCTGGTTTAGGTGTGGGAGTACAAAATGCTGCACCTGGTATTAAACCGGATTGTGACTATATCACAACGGCTACTTGTGAAGAAGGTGCTGTTTGTGAAGTTATTGAAAAATTTGTATTAAAAAGGAGAGTAAAAATGAAGAAACTTATTCAATTATATGTTTCTTGGTTTTAAGATGGGTCTATTTACTTTTTGGTGGTGGATATGCCATGTTGCCAATGATTCAAAAGGAAGTGATTGAAAAGTATCATTGGGCTACAGAAGATGAAGTCATGGACTATTATGCGATTGGTCAATGTACACCTGGCGTTATTGCGGTCAATACATCGACATTTATTGGATATTATCAAGCTGGAGTTCCAGGTGCGATTGCAGACTACTCTAGGTGTAGTTACTCCATCTATTATCATTATTAGCATAATTGCAGGTTTGATCACAAACTTTTCAAGTTTAGCCATTGTTCAACATGCTCTAAATGGAATTCGTGTAGCTGTATGTATGTTGATGATTAATGCGGTATTGAAACTAGGTAAGGGGAATATTAAAAATAAGATTGGTTTCTTGATTTTTGCGGTGGCTCTTATTTTTGCGATGTTTACTAAAGTATCTACTGTACTACTTGTGATTGGTGCTGGTATTGCGGGTGTTGTTTTCTCTAGAATAGGATGGTTAAAGAAAAATGACTAAATTGTTACTCATGTTTTTAGAATTTTTCAAGACTGGACTATTTGCGGTAGGAGGAGGTCTTGCGACCATTCCTTTCTTAAGAGAGATTGGGGTTCGTTATGGCTGGTATACTATGAGTGATCTATCTACAATGATTGCGGTTAGTGAATCTACACCAGGTCCTATGGGTGTCAATATGGCTAGTTACGTAGGCTTTAGTCAATATGGTGTATTAGGTTCGATTGTGGTAACACTCGGTCTGGTTTTACCAAGTCTGATTATTATTTGTATCATTGCCAATTTCTTAGAGAAATTTAAAGAGGCGAAGCTTGTTCAACAAATCTTTGCCGGATTAAAACCTGCTGTAGTTGCCTTTATTGCCGTAGCTACTATTGATATTTTGGTGACAACTTTATTTGGTGATTATACTTTCTCAACATTTCATTGGAAACAATTTATTTGCTTATTCATATTGTTGGCGTTGAGTAAGTATAAACCTAAATTACATCCAATCTGGTTTATTGTAGCTAGTGCGGTTGTAGGAATTGTATTTGCGTTTTAAGTCATAGGGAAACTTATGGCTTTTTTCTTTTAGGTAAAATAAAAAGCAATGTCCGGGCTTGACATTGCTTTAGGGAGAGGAAAATTATTAAGATAAAAATGTATCTTGAGTTTATAGGGTTGAATAATTTTCCAAAGGGTTAATCATAAGATAAGGCATTTCTTATGATACTTAAAATATATATTTTTTTGGTACTTAACGCAATGAACACATATTTTGATTTGTACATTATTATGTGTGTAATCTTTTTGTAGTTTGTGTTAAGCTACTAAGTAGAAGGAGATGATTTTAATGTGTACCGCATTAAGCTTTAATCAGTTTTTTGGAAGGAATTTAGATTATGAATTTTCATATGGAGAACAAGTAGCTGTTACGCCACGCAATTATGATTTTCATTTTAGACATTTAGATCAACATGAAAGTCATTATGCTCTGATTGGAATGGCCCATGTATTTGAAGAGTATCCATTATATTATGATGCCATGAATGAGAAAGGCTTGGGAATGGCTGGATTAAACTTTGTTGGAAACGCAAAGTTTTATGAAGTAAAAGAAGGTAAAAATAATGTGGCTGCCTTTGAATTTATTCCTTGGATCTTATCACAATGTGCAAGTGTCAAAGAGGCAAGAGTCGTATTAGAAAATACAAATGTTTGTGCCACACCATTTAATGAACACTTTCCAGTAGCTGAATTACACTATATGATTAGTGATGAAAATGAAAGCATTGTCGTTGAGTGTATGGAAGATGGTATGCATGTATATGATAATCCTACGCATGTTTTGACAAACAATCCGCCATTTCCTATGCAGTTATTTCGTTTGAATGATTATATGTATTTATCAAATAAACAACCTAAAAATAATTTTGGCTTGGACTTAACTGCCTATTCACGTGGGTTTGGAGCTATGGGACTTCCTGGAGACTTATCGAGTGGATCTAGATTTGTGCGTGTTGCCTATACAAGAGCAAATGCGACAAGTGATAAGAATGATTTAAATCAATATTTCCACATTATTGGTAGTGTCGAGCAACAAAAAGGTCTTTGTGAAGTAGAACCAGGTAAGTATGAATATACAATTTATACGTCTTGTTGCGACTTAAGAAATGGAATTTACTATTATACGACATACAATAATCATCAGATTAGTGGTGTAAATATGTTTAATGAAAATTTGGATAGTGAAGTACTTATTTCGTATCCAATATTTGAAGAAGAAATGATTCATATGCAGAATTAATTTCTTGATGACATGAACTTTTATAGGTTATGTTTTGTTTAAAAGAGAAGAAAGAAAGCCTACTGGAAGTGGTTCCATGTAGGCTTTTCTAATAGTTCATAAGCTGTTTTTGCGTTTCTGATATTGGTGTTCGAGAATTTATCAAATAATTTATAATTGTTTAATCTGACCATTAATTTTTTATCCATTCTTGGAAAGTGTAAAGGAAATAATTTATCGAATCTTTCACTTTCACTGATTAGAATGGATGTTACTTCATTGTTTATGGATATATAGCTTAAAAAGATCTTGAATAGCTTGAGAGTCGAAATAAATCAAGGTTTCGACATGGGCTTGTTTATCTTTTGTGGAATATATCGCAAATCCTTTTGGCTGTTTATCTTCATTTGTGATTGTGACAATGGATTTTCCTAAATTTTGATGGTATTGAATAAGTTGATCGAATTCATCTTCACTTAATAGAATACTGCCATCAAAATACTGCATAAATTGGAAATATAATGGGTATAAATTCTCTGCTTTTTGTTTGATGTGGAATGGGTTTCCACTTCTGCATAGTGGAGCCCAATCCAATATTCTTTTGTGTTTGAAATGTGCTGAAAGCTTTTGGCTTCAAATAATTTTGGCATATTTGTATATGTGATGGTTAATAAATCGTTGTAGGTAGCTTGTGAAATGGCGGCATCTAATAAGTTAGAAAATTGTTTTCTTTGTCTATAATCAGGTAAAGTTGCAGCCATACCAATCACAGATACACGTATTTGTCGATCCAAAAACATCATCGTTCTTTTTGTGACTTGAAGACAAGAAGTAATCTTATCATCTTGCCAGAAGCAGAACATGTGTTGTGGATTATATTGATATTTCATCCAGACATCAACTTCATTTTCATTCATATTGAAGGCAGATTTAATCAACAAGTCTTTGATTTGTGCATCATAACCAACACTGTTGTGACAAATCATTGTTCATCTCCATCATCTTCATGTTCCGTATATTCAACATCAATAGCTCCATGTTTTGGTGCTGATTTTGGTTGTTCGTTTTGGTTTTGTGTACTATTGTAAGTGTGAACATGTACATGTCTTTCCTTTGTGTGAATAGGGAAATGATCCAGAAGACAATGATGATTGGTAAAATAATTGGAAGTAGCCAACTTGCTAACATCCAAAAAATAAAGATGACTACGAAAAATGCTATAAGGGTAAGAATACTATCCATAAATGTACCTCGCTTTTCTAAAGTATATCATATTCATTGTGCGTAAATTAAATTACGCATTCGGTTTCTATATCTTGTATATATTGAATTTGTATCTTTCCGTTTGTAAGTTCCATTAAATCTTTAGAAATATCTTCTTGAATAAGGAAATGATAGACTACATCTTCTTCATATTGTTGTTCAATGACTTCAATATTTTGTGTTCTAAAGTAATGATCAACCTTTCCAATCAAATCATAAGAAAAATGAATTTGATATTCTTGAAGGGTTGTAATAGTTGTTAGGGTTGCCGCTTTTAAAGCTTCAGAAACACTTGAACTATAGGCTCTTACAAGACCGCCAGTTCCAAGTTTGATTCCACCAAAATAGCGTACTACAACGGCTAGAATATCTTGCATATCATTATGCATTAAAACGTCTAACATGGGATGTCCAGCGGTTTGGCTTGGCTCACCATCGTCGTTAGATCGCATAATGTTTCCAATGATCATAGCTGTACAATGATGATTGGCATTGGGATGTTCTTTTTTTATAGCTTTTAAAAAATCCTTGGCCTCTTGTTCATCTTGCGTTCTATGAAGATAGGTTATAAATTTACTTTTTTTATTTCGATTGTATTTATACAGTCATTTTGAATTCTTGGCATAGTTGTATTGGTAACGAAAAAAAGTACTATTCTACAAGTTTAGTAACAAAGAAACCATTCTAGTGTTGGTGCCTAGAATGGTTCCTTTTTTTGTTTATTATTATTTTTTAGAGAGAGATATGAATATTGGTTTATTTCTATATTCATTGCCTTATCTTTAAGGCACTTATAGAATATCATTCTATGTTGTCATAATTTTCTTATAACTTTGGTAAATCTTGTGAAATCAGATTGAATTATGTGAAATTATCAAAATATGCATTTTTTCTCGAAAAACCTTCAAAAAAAACGTTTAAGAATATGGAGGTGATGAAATAAAATGAACAAAACCAAAGACAAAATTATGAAGGAGTTTTTAGAAAACAATGCCTATTTTGTCGACTTCTTTAATGCGTACTTCTTTGATGGAGAAAAAGTTCTTAAACCAGAGAATTGTGAAGAACTCGATTCAGAAATGAATGATTCGCATATGGATCTAGAAAAGCATGTGGATGTGATTCGTAAGTATAATGATGGAAATCTTTATAGTGCATTCATTATTGAGAATCAAAGTTATGTGGATGCTTCGATGGTTGTAAGAGCGGCAGCATATGAGTATGTAGCGTATGACAGAATGTTAAAGAAGTTAAAGAAGAATAAGGCTAAAGAAAAACTATCCATGGTGCATATTCTTGTGTTTTATACAGGAGAAAGGCCTTGGAGTGCAGCTAGTAAGCTTTCTGAACTTGTAGAGGTGGATGAAAGATTCAAAGCTTATTTCCATGACTACAAAATGAATCTGATTGAAATCACAGGAAATACTTCATATAATTTTAATGAAGAAGACGTGTATAATTTATTCTACATATGTCGAAGTATTTATGATCAATCTATTTATGAAGGAAAGAGTAATCATTTTGGACTTGTGAAAAGCAGTGTATTAAAAGTAGTCAAGACATTAACGGATGTAGAATGGTTGGATTTAGAAGAATTAGAGGAAATGGAGGTAATTGAAATGTGTGAAGCTGAAAAGAGATGGCTTGAGGTAAAATCAAAGGAATGGGAAGCTGAAGGAATAAAAAAAGGAATCGAACAAGGAATCGAACAAGGTATTGAACAAGGAATCGAACAAGGCAGCGAGAATAATCGTAAAGAAATGTATAGAACGATGGTAGACAAAGGTTTCAGTGTTTCAAGTATTGCATCCATCTTCTCAGTAAGTGAAGAATCAATTCGAAAACTATTGATGAAAGCATAAAGGTATGGACATGTAGGTGTCCATATTTTTTATAGTTGACAAAGTGAACAAATGAATATAAAGTATACAAAGTTAACTAAACGGAGGTGCTTTATGAATACATTCAAGAAAATATATTGTCGGATCTTTCAGAAATGTTTTAAACTCGTGATTCCGGTTTTGCCCTATCGAACTCCAGAGATATTAAAAGAGTACATCTTTAATTTCTCATGTTTGTATGGATAACCATATATCTAAAGTGATGGTAATTACTGATTTTACCGTGCATCAATTGGGAATATTAAATCGTATGTGTGAACACTTAGATCATCATTCTATTGAATATGTGATTTATGATAAGACGGTCGCAAATCCTACAAGTGATAATGTAGAAGAAGCAAAAAACTTATATTTATCTTCGAATTGTCAGGCTTTAATTGGTTTTGGTGGAGGATCTAGCATGGATTGTGCTAAGGCCGTTGGTGCTAGACTTGCTCGCCCTAAGAAACCACTATCAAAGATGGAGGGAATTTTAAAGATATGGAAGAAACTACCGTTACTTATTTGTGTTCCAACAACAGCTGGAACGGGTAGTGAGACAACGCTTGCAAGCTGTCATTGTAGATTCTAAAACCCGTCATAAATATGCGATCAATGATTTTTATTTGATTCCAGATTATGCCGTTTTAGATCCCAAACCCACTTTATCTTTGCCTCCATTTATTACGGCATGCACAGGGATGGATGCATTAACCCATGCGATTGAGGCTTATATTGGTAATTCGACCACAAAGAAGACGCGTGAATATGCGTTAAAGGCCACAAAACTTATTTTTGAAAATATATATAAAGCATTTGAAGATGGCAATGATTTAGAAGCTAGAAGTAATATGTTGGATCTTACTATGCAGGACATGCCTTTACTGTATCCTATGTAGGATATGTGCATGCGATTGCTCATTCATTAGGTGGTAAATATAATATTGCGCATGGACTAGCTAATGCGACATTACTTGATGTTGTGTTGAAACAATATGGAGATAGTGTGTATAAGAAACTCTATGAAATGGCTTTGTATTGTGGTATCTGTAATGCGAAGGATTCTTATAAGGTTGGTGCTGAGCGTTTTATAGAACAAATCACTTTAATGAAAAAGTATTTTGGCATCTCATCTACATTTAGTGAATTAAAGAAATCGGATATACACGAATTGGCAGTGTATGCAGATCATGAAGCCAATCCATTATATCCAGTTCCAGTTTTGTGGGATGTAAAAGAGTTAGAAAAAGTGTATGATTTAGTAGTGGAGGATTGAGTATGGATTCAATCGTTTTAAAACAAAGAGCGTTTTATAATCAACATAAAACACTCGATATTCATTTTAGAATAAATGCCTTAAAAACTTTAAAAAAGGCAATTTTAGCTTATGAAGACAGAATTAATGAAGCTATTAAAATGGATGTCGGAAAATCAAATTTTGAGTCTTATATGTGTGAAGTTGGGTTAGCTTTAAGCGAATTAACTTACATGGAAAAACATGTTCATAAATTTTCAAAAGAAAAAACAGTTTATACGCCATTATCTCAATTTTTATCACGTAGCTTTGAAAAGCCAAGTCCTTATGGTGTGGTGTTAGTCATTAGTCCTTGGAATTATCCTTTTTTACTTTCTATTGACCCATTAATTGATGCACTTGCAGCTGGAAATACGGTAGTATTAAAACCTAGTGAATTTAGTCCATACACATCGCAAGTAATCAAAGATATGATTGATGAATATTTTGATTCTGAATATGTAGCTTGTGTACTTGGAGATAGTGAAGTGAGTTCTAAATTACTAGATTCAAAGTTTGACTACATTTTCTATACAGGGTCAAAACGTGTAGGAAAAAATTGTGATGAATAAAGCTAGCCAATATTTAACACCTGTCACTCTAGAATTGGGAGGAAAAAGTCCTTGTATCGTTGATAAGGATGTTGATGTTAAATTGGCAGCACGAAGAATTGTGTTTGGAAAATATTTGAATTGCGGACAAACTTGTGTGGCACCAGACTACATGTTAGTACATGAATCGATAAAAGATAGATTTATCGAATGTGTGATATCCGAAATTAAGCGTCAATATGCGAACTTAGATGATTATGGTCATATTATTAATGAAAAGCACTATAAGAGGATTTTAGGATTGATTGATATGGATAAGGTTGTTTATGGTGGAAAACATCATAATCTACAAATTGAACCAACGGTAGTGGATCGTGTGGATTTTTCAGATCCAATTATGCAGGAAGAGATATTTGGCCCCGTTATGCCAATATTGACATATTCAAATTTAGATGTAGTTATAGATAAAATCAATTCCATGCCTTCTCCTTTAGCTTTATATATTTTCACAAATAATAAACATGTATCAAAGAAAGTAACGAGTGAAGTTTCATTTGGTGGAGGTTGCATCAATGATGTGGTGATTCATTTAGCTACAAGCAATATGGGCTTTGGTGGTGTCGGTGAAAGTGGTATGGGTTCATACCATGGAAAGCGTGGTTTTGATACGTTTAGTCATACAAAGAGTATTGTGGATAAAAAAAGAATCATTGATTTACCTATGCGTTATCAGCCTTATACAAAATTGAATGAGAAATTGATTCGCTTTTTCTTAAGATAATCTTTATAATGAATGTATGGAAAAAAAAGAAAAAATTTGAGTATGACATCGATTTAGGTGCCATCATGGACTATGTAGAAAATCGTTTTATGTTAGTAATAAAAGATGAGGATTGGACACAGGAGGAAATTGAAATGTTGAATAGTGGTATTGATCTTCATTTTTGTTACACAAATGATATTGCGATATTTGTGCTTGAGGGTGGGGATATTGACAATAGTGATTTTTATTTCAATATTCAAGAATGTGATTGGAAAGATCATTTGTTTGCGAGTGACTGCTTAGATGTCGATATTATTTTACTAAATAAGGCAAATGAGATTTGTTTTAAAAAGTCAAAAACTTTGACAAAAGAACAAAGTCAAATTATTAAGGATTGTCTAAAACAACCAAATGAGGTATCCTTTATGCCAAGTGAATATGATGTGAATGTGCAAGGAATCCAGAGTGCATATGAACCATATGAGCTAGTGCGTTTTGAAAAAATGTGCAATAAAACTATAAGGAGAATGATGATGAAGGCTGTTATTAGTGTAATTGGAAAAGACAAAGTAGGAATTTTGGCTATGATTGCTAATGAATGTGCAAACTACAATTTAAATGTATTGGATGTAACACAAACAATTGTAGATTCAATGTTTACCATGACTATGATGGTGGCAATTGATGAAATGAGTATTCCATTAAATGAATTTGCAGAAAGAATGGAGAACTTGGGAAAAGAAAAAAGAACTTAGTCATTCGTTGTATGCATCAGGATATTTTCAATTCTATGCACAAAAATTTAATGAGGTGTTCCTATGCAGACAAATGAAATTTTAGAAACAATAAAGATGATTGACGAAGAATATTTGGATATTCGTACAATCACAATGGGTATTAGTTTATTGGATTGTATGGATCCAGACATTCATGTTTCATGTCAAAAGGTTGAAGAAAAGATTTGCCGCTTAGCTAAAGACTTAGTTAAAGTAGGAAATGATTTCAGTAAGACTTATGGTATTCCAGTTGTTAATAAGAGAATTAGTGTAACACCAATTGCGATGTTAGTGGCTTGTTCTGGTGGAAATCCAGTTGAATATGCATTAACTTTAGAGCGTTGTGCTCAAAAATTAGGCGTAGATTTTATTGGTGGATATTCTGCACTCGTACAAAAAGGATATGCGGCAGGAGACAATGCGTTGATTGAATCAATTCCTGAAGCCTTGGCGAAAACACAACATGTTTGTGCAAGTGTTAATGTAGGTAGTACAAAAGCTGGAATCAATATGGATGCCGTTGCACAAATGGGGCGTATTGTGAAGTGTTGCGCGGAATATACAAAGGATGATAATTGCTTGGGTGCTGCAAAATTAGTTGTATTCTGTAATGCACCTGAAGATAATCCATTTATGGCAGGAGCTTTCCATGGTGTAGGAGAAGCTGATTGTGTAATTAACGTTGGTGTATCCGGACCTGGTGTTGTGCGTGCTGTATTAAGTAAAGCCGATAAATCATTGCGTATGGATCAGATTGCAGATCTAATCAAGCGTACAGCTTTTAAAATTACGCGTATGGGACAATTAGTTGGAACTGTTGCGAGTGAAAAATTGGGTGTTCCATTTGGAATTGTGGACTTGTCTTTGGCACCAACACCAGCAATTGGTGATAGTGTTGCCTACATTTTAGAAGAAATGGGATTGGAAACATGTGGTGCTTATGGAACAACTGCATGTCTTGCGATGTTGAATGATGCTGTTAAAAAAGGTGGCGTTATGGCAACAAGTAATGTTGGTGGATTATCTGGTGCTTTTATTCCTGTAAGTGAAGATGCAGGTATGATTCATGCGGCAAGAACAGGTGCATTAAAATTAGAAAAATTAGAAGCAATGACCGCTGTATGTAGTGTTGGATTGGATATGATCGTAATTCCAGGAGAAACAAGTGCAAGTGTTATTTCAGGAATTATTGCGGATGAAGCGGCAATCGGTATGGTTAACACAAAAACAACAGCTGTTCGTGTGATTCCAGCTATTGGAAAAGATGTTGGAGAAGAATTAGATTTTGGTGGTTTATTAGGTGCAGGTCCTGTTATGCCAATTTCTCAAATTTCAAATGACGTTATGATCAATCGTGGCGGAAGAATTCCAGCTCCTTTACAAGCGTTAAAGAACTAACGAGGAAGTGTTTCACTTCCTTTTTATATTGCTTTTTCTTTGGTTAGATTATAGAATATATGTGTTTTAAAAAAGCTTTAATTAAAAATGTTAATTTAATATTCAGTTATATTATAGAGAGGAAAATGGAATGACAATTGAAGAATGTTATATAAAAATGGGTGCTAATTATCAAGATGTAATTAAACGTTTACCAAGTGTTAGTATGATTGAGAAATTTGCACTAAAATTTAGAGAAGACATGAGTTTTCAAGAACTTGAAAAAGCTTTAAATGATAAACAAGTGGAAATAGCTTTTCGTGCAGCTCATACATTGAAAGGGGTATGCATGAATTTAGGCTTTGATCATTTGTATAAACCAAGTTTTGAAATCACAGAAAGTTTACGTGCAGGAAACTTGGAATTGGCTTTACAACAATTTGATGCAGTCAAAGAGCAATATACTAAAACAATTGATGCTTTAAATGAATTTGCAGCATAGATCTCGAAATAAAATGGTACCCATAAGGAGGACAACAACGTGACAGTTGTGATACTCACTTGTGGGTATCTTTTTTTCGTTGTTTTAAAATGAATATGTCAAAAATCAAACGATATACAAAAGATGAAATAGATGTATTGTCTAAATCACCTTATGTAAAAAACATTCGAGAAAACAGGCTTACATTTACCTATGAGTTTCGGTGCATAGTATATGATAGGTGGATTGTAAATCCCGGCTTATCTGAACTTAGAAAAATATTGGAGTCATTTGGATTTAGTCGTTCTTTACTAGGTAGTACATTTAGTAAAAAGATGCATTATAGATTTATTAGTAATGGAAGACCATCCAGAGGGAAAAATAAAATTTTTAAGGTTAATGCACAAAATATAGACAAGTACGATGACTCATTTTTAATTGATTCAGGTGTTTTTATTAAATCCGGAAGAGGTGTTCAATTCACTTCTGAATTTATTGATCAAGTCTATAAGGAATATCCTGCAGTTTCCATCGAATCTAAGCTGGAATCTTATGGCCTGACACCTGAAAAAGTTGGTTATCAAAGAATCTACATGTTAAAAAAGGTTCTTGAAGGTGTAAATCCACGTGATGAAAAATTTGATTCAGATATTATAAATAAGTATATCCATCATCCATATGTTCAAAGGTGTACATCCAAACAGTTTTATCTTAAATCCCGTTTTTACAATGAAGCTTATAGATTCAAAGAACTTCCTGTTGATGAGGTTCTTGGCATATTTGAAATCAATGGATCTGATCTGCCTGTTGGTGTATGTAACAGAATTAAATATAAATTGAACAATTGGAATATTGAATCTTTGGATAATATAGATGCGGTCGATTTGAATTTTAAGCTTCGCGTTCAATACAATAAGATGCGAGCTTTAGAGAAGCTGTCTTTAATGTATTTCAACAGATTGCGAAACAACCTTCCGCATTATACTTTCGAACAAAAGAAAGTATTGTGTACATGGATCAGAGCTTCCTCATGATCGATACGATTATTCCATTCAATCGATTCTTAAAAAGATTGGATTATCCAGATCATCCTATTATTCGATTCTTTCAAATGACAACTATGGTATGAAAGACAAACAGGATGAAATTGATTTTCAATGTATTAAAAAAGTTATGGATTATAAAGGATTCAAGAAAGGTTCCCGTACAATCTATATGATGCTTCCTGGAATGTGTGGTGTTCATTTTGGAAGAGCCAAGATTCTTAGACTGATGAAAAAGTATGGCTGTGTATGTGCTGTTCGTAAGGAACGTCCTGAATTGAAAACTTATAAAGAGAATTTAAAAAATAATCGAAAACCAAACTTATTAAAAAGAAGATTCCGTCTGGCAAGGCCTAATGAGATACTGCTTACGGATGTGAGTTATTTAAAATACAGTACAAATAAAACAGAATACTTTTCATGTATAAAGGATGCGGTCACAGGCAAAATCGTAAATCATGTCACTTCTTCTGCCAATGATTTGAATTTAGCTAAAGCTACAATAGTTTGCCTTGATTCCACTGAAAATACTCTTTTCCATTCAGATCAGGGAATACTCTATTTTAACGATGTATTCCAAAATAAACTAAAAGAACTAGGATACGAACAATCTATGTCACGTCGAGGCAACTGCTGGGACAATTCCAGTCAGGAATCCTACTTTGGACATATGAAGGATGAATGTGACTTCTCTAAATGCTCTACTCCGGAAGATGTAAAGAAAAAGGTTGATGAATATATATACTACTACAATTATGAACGTCCTCAATGGTCACGCAATAAAATGACTCCTGTAGACTATGAAAAATATCTTTATTCAATGTCGGATAGTGAATATTCAGAATATATGGAAATCGAACAGGAAAAATATGATAAGATGATGGAAAAAGCAGGAATAAAGGCATTAAAACGAGCAGTTGAGCTTGGTGCCTTTACACAGGAGAAATTAGAATTATGGCTCAAGTAAAAAAGAAAAAGAAGAAACAGACAGAAGCACAAAGATTAGCACATCGTGATGCGGTCATTGCGCATGCAGACAATAAATTCGTTGCAGAACTTACAGAAAAGATGGACGCATTCATTTATACAAAAGATTTTTATATTGCCCTTTATAAACAATTAGAAAAAGGAATGACAGCTATCGAAGCCTATGAATCATTGGGATTCAACACAAAAACACTTGGAAAAGACTGTGCGCAGTCTGCAGCCAAACGAGCAAGACAAAAGGCTAGAAATGGCGAGTTTGAACCAAAGGCAGATAACTTTGATGGAAGTGTTCCAATTGAAGAAATGCCTGAAATGAGTCTTGAAGAAAAAGTAGCGTATCAGGAAGCTCGTATCAGATATTTGGAAGATTACGTAGAATTTCAAAAAAAAATGCCATCCATATTGGAGGAGATATACTCATCGTACAACGTCAAGAAGTAAAAGATGATAAATTCTACATGGCATATGACTATATAAAAAGAGGAAAAGCAGAACAGAATGGATACACGAACACAAAGGTTTTCAAGATGTTCGGTATCAGCAGTACAGGTTATTATAACTATGTTGCACGAAAAGAAGACAGAAATGGAAAACTTGCAGCTAAAAGAAGAGATGAAAGTTACGTGATCCGCTGTTTTAAACATATCATTAAAAGATTGGGATTTGTCCCTGGCAAGCGAACATTCCGCCGCCATATGTTTAGAAGATTCAACTATAAGATTAGTGTATCCAGAACATCAAAGATCATGAAAAAGATGCAGATCACAGCACAACTTCCTAAAAAAGATGCCTATAAAGGTCAGGCTACACATCACCATGAATGTATGGCCAAGCCAAATCTTGTCAACCGCAATTTCAAACTAGGAGTAAGACAAGTTGTTCTTACTGATATCACTTATATTCATTATGGTTACTATCGCACACCTGCCTACATATGTGTTTTTAAAGATGCCTATACAACAGAAATACTAGGATGTGCTGTATCAAGTAAAATGGATGTAGCGCTTATTCAGGAAGCCTTCAACAATATGATGGACGATCATAAAAGTGAATTCCCAAAAGATATGGAAGTATACTGTCACAGTGATCAAGGCTCCCAGTACCTTTCAACTACATTCAAACAATTATTAAATGAAAATGACTTTATTCAGTCCATGTCAAGAAGAGGCAACAGCCAGGACAATGCCCCAATGGAATCTTTTTTTGGACGCATGAAAACTGAAATAATCGATATTATCGCTAGATGTAAAAATCTAGATACTGTAAAACAATTGATCAACGGATATATAAATATGCACAATAATGAACGTTATCAGGAAAAGCCCTTTCTCCAAGTGAATTCTATACATACAAAGTAACAGGACAATATCCATTGGATAATTACTATGGAATTGAAGCTACAGAACTGATGTCGCTTGAACAGATCATTGAAGCAAAACTGGAAATGCAGGAAAAAGAAAAAAGAATTAAAAAAGAGAACGTCAAACGATCAATGAACAGCAGTCTAGATTATTTACAGATCCACTTGAAATCATAAAACGCGACAAGAGGAAAATAAAATCCGAAAAGAAAAAATGGGACAAGAAGCTTGAACTTGTAGAAAACCAATTGGCGAAGCTAAAAGATGTACTAAAAAAAATCGATGACGCTTTGCGCTTCTACTATAATGAAGCAACTGATGAAATCAAGGAACAATTGAAAGATCCATTAAACTGGAAGAATCATACACAACTTGATTATTATAAAGATATTGACGCATTATACTAAGATTAAAAAAACAACAATAAATCATAAATATCAGATTGA